>JACCDN010870444.1_pt1 | contig 33746 bp, 34 predicted proteins | sample 7441691 | NCBI WGS metagenome assembly JACCDN01 (sample SAMN15323439, study PRJNA562643) | freshwater metagenome | isolation source: river surface water | place: USA:Blue River Watershed | collected 2017-08-16
ATGATCCTACGTTAATTGGGGTATTCATGATCATACGTTGACCTGAGTATTCATGATCATACGTTGACCTGAGTATTCATGATCATACGTTCATAACACAATGAATAAAAATAAAAGAAAAGAAAACCACATGTCTACTCACAATAAGAAGGATTATGAACACTTGTTCAAACTTGTACTTATTGGTGACTCGGGGGTGGGTAAGTCTAGTTTATTGTTGCGATTTGCAGATGATCAATTTACAGAAAGTTATATTAGTACCATTGGAGTCGATTTCCGGTTTCGAACAGTCAACATAGATTCTAAACCAGTCTTTGAAAAATCCGGGACACTTGTACCAGTCAAGCTTCAAATTTGGGACACTGCTGGTCAAGAACGTTTTCGTACCATTACTAGTGCATATTATCGAGGCGCGGATGGTATCATTATAGTCTATGATGTAACCAATCCCGAGTCATTTGATCACATTGAAGATTGGCTCTCTGAAGTGGATCGATATGCCACTCAAAACACCAGTAAGCTCCTTATTGGAACCAAGGCTGATTTGGAACGACGAGTTGATGATGAAGTTGCTTTACGTCTAGCCAATAAACTGGGTATTTCATTTTTAGAAACCAGTGCCAAGACGGCCACCAATGTCGAAGCAGCATTCCTTACCTTGGCCAAAGAACTTTTAAGAAATCGAGAACGAAATATACTCAACAAGAAACCTAACATTACTTGTCAAATTCCTATGAATGGAAACAAGGACAGCTCAAAATGTTGCTAACGTTTATAGCTCCGACAACAAAATTCAGATACATGAACATTAGAACAAAAATGGCTTGTACTGCAGAACAAATGGACAATATGATGCGTATAATAGCACGGGTGGTGCTCATGTTTCCCGCAGTATTTATATTGGCTAATATCATTGGACTTGTTATTAATCTTCCTTGTGGGGAGTTTAATGTTCCTTGTGAACTTTCGAAATATTCAATTCGTAACCATCGAGATAACTTTAATAGATCTCTCAATAACACCGAGGTTTACCTACCATTTCCTATTTGTTCAACAACATCCATTGAAGAGTTTACCACAAACTTTTCATGTGTGTCTCTCAAAGACAGAACCAAAGTGGAAAAGTACAGAGTTCACTACAATCTTCAACAAGATTCTCCTACCATTTGCAAATGTGTTGATAACACTACGTTACTTGAATGTGAATCCATAGTTTTATTTGATCCCCAATTCATACCTGAGGAATTTCAATTGTCTGATCTCGTCCTCGTACCTTGTACACCCAATTATATTGGTCGATGCTATGTACCTCTGAACTATAACAAGACCAATGTAATCGAGTTCTATGACATGTGGAGTAGTTTTATCTCTACTGCAAATATTGTTCTTATCTCTAATACCACCCATCAAAGCGTTGATCACAAAATTACTATCAATGATCCGTTAGAATACAAGAATCGTTTGATTAATGAACAAGTTTATCAACTCAAATGTTACAGTGGTTATGACATATTCGGATTCTGTGTTACGAACAATCAACTCCACGTTGGAACCCCGGACGGTTACCGAACCCATGATATGGTTGTAAATCGAATTCTTACAGTATACGGAGCTATACTCTTTCTGTTGGTTATGGTATTACTTGCAATGCCGCATTGATTTTGGAAGCGTCGATTATGATTCATTAAAATGGTTTTTGTTCGATCCATATTTCCGATAGCGGTCTTTGAAAAATCCCGGACAAACGTACCTGTCTTTGAAAAATCCCGAACAAACGTACCTGTCTTTGAAAAATCCCGGACAAACGTACCTGTGTTGTGTGTAATAGTTGATTACAAAAAAAATGAATCATGAAATGCGACAGAAATATTTATTGGCAGCAAACAAGTTTTGGCCTGTGAGTGCAGATGAAGATGTTGATGAAACTGACATGTGTCACGTATTTGCGATATGTGGAAATTTACAAGACATGAAATGGGCTCGTGAACATGGTGGAAAATGGGGTTGGATGTTAGGGTACGATGTCGCATTACAAGGTCACTTGGATTGTCTACGTTACATGCATGAACAAGGGTATGCTCTGGCTTCATCTACCATGAGGGGTGCTGCTGTGGGAGGCCATTTACATATAATACGTTACTTGTGTGACATGAATTGTCCTGGCCAGGAGGAAATTTTAGAAAATGCTGTACAACATAATCGTCGGCATGTTATCAAGTTTGTCATGGATAACCCCAGTATCAAGTGTAATCTACAACAAGTAGGATGGGAAGCTGCCTCGCATGGACATATTGATCTATTGGAATTTTTCAAAGAACATCTTCATTACGTCTATAATGAATTCACCATGGAAGGTGCAGCGTTTGGAAACAAATTGGACACAATGAAGTATCTTTATGCCCAGAAATGTCCATGGGATAAACGAGTGGTCAATACTGCTATCGCAATGGGTCATGTAGATTGTTTACGATTTGCATTACAACATCAATGTCCCTATGATAAAGAGGAAGCTATCAAAGAAGCAAAAGAACATGAAGACGAAGCGTGTGTTGAACTAATGTTGAAGGAACTTTTATGATCATTTGTCATTGATAAATTCTATTACATAATCTCTAACCCATGCTCTTTTGGATGACCATTGACGATGGACCGTCCAGTGATTCGTATCAGGTACCACCAATGCCTTGACATAGACTCCAGCTTCATACAACTTTTGATAATAAATATACGCTTGCTTTTTCAAATTCAAATCACATGATGCATTCAATAACAACATACGTATTCCTACAGGCATAGCATAATCTGTAGGGAACTCATCGACCCCAGCAAACGTTAATTGACTTCCACCATATAATTCACACAAGACACTCTTATCATAAATGCCTGAAATCAAAATACAACAATCAACGACATTAAAAGTCTGATGAGCAATCATGGCTCCTAGATGAGCACCACAACTATACCCCAAGACAATTACTTTTTCGTTGGAATCTCCCCGAATCCATTGTATTTGTACCTTGATGGCCTCCACTTGATCTCGAACTGTAAGCCACGGTTGATGACTCCAATATTCACTCAAGATACCCAAGAACAAGATCCATACCCAAAACAATTCCATCTTGAGGAAACATAAGAATAACAAGGTCAATAACACCAAGACCATCATCATTTGTTGAAAGGTAAAGGCAAGTAAAGGATAAGAAACACAAACAACTCGATATCCTTGATTGGCAAAGACATGAGCAATACCCACCATGGCAGATTTTGATTGAAAATGCCATCCTCCACCATGAATCATAATCATTGTACCTTTGGAATTATAAGTATCATTATAGATATCCATTAAATGATGACAATCTGGTCCTACATCTTTTTTCACAATCATTTTTTTTTTCGATTTACCTTAAAAAAAAATGAGTACTGTTCCAATTCAATTCGTATGGGTAACTACATCCTCACCCATCTTGAACATACCAGAAGCCACCCCCATGCTTGAACTTGCCACACAATTAAATAATAACTTGGCTAGAGCTACAGCTGCTTTCAAAGGTACATTACTCCCCAAAAATACAGCTGCCGTTACAGTACCTTCCAACTCTTGTGATGTTTCCTTTGTTACCAAGGATACCTTGTCTAGCACCTATGTCTTACCTGACTATTCAACCACAGCTCCCAATGGTGATTATACCACGAAAAGCTTTATCAAGATTTCAGCTCCTTTACATGATACCAAGGTTCTAACACCTGACACTTCAAAACCTATATCTTATCGTAATGTCTCTGATTTAAAACGACTCTATACCATGATTCATCCTAATTATAAAGATCTTTCACCCATAGTCGAGAAGGAGCTCAAGGCTAGTAGTGCTACCAATCCCCAAAGCGCTACTTATGACAATTTTGAACGAGAGGTAACCAAGGGAAAGATTATTGTCTTTATCACTAGTTTAGCAGATGATCTGGGATTACCCATACCTGTAAGATATGAATCCATTTCTATTCCAACCAATGCATGTAATTGTATTGCCATATCTGCTTGGACCTTGGGTGATTATACTACCACCAATACATGGATAAGTGATCTAACGGTATTTGATCGAGTACCATGGTGTCGAAACATGAGAGGTGGTGGTGCTCTAGTGTTTGGTTTGGGTACAGTCTTTGGTCTTACTCCCTCTTTTGATCGAACATGTGCCAAGGTATCTCAAAAATTCCCCAATTTATATGTTACCGGATATAACGACTCGAAAAGCAACTCCAAAGTCAATTCCAATCAATTACTTTATTTTGGAAGTACTATTAAATGTCCTGGCGAAGCAGATTTACCCTATAACATTATGGACATGTCCTCTGATGATGTAAGGTATTACATTAGTGTTTCACAACAAACCATTGTCAAGACGATTTATCAACAGACTCCTGGTAATTTGTTTCCAGACATTACAGGATTCCAATACCCTCCACCTCCAGGTAGATTGGTTACCGCGGGTGGTGAAGAGTTTGCAGCCTTTTTCATTCTCAATATCCTCGTCATCTTAATGATCTGTCAGCTACTGGCTATATGGTGCAATTATAATCAAAACATTTACTATAGATATATCAATCCATATGGTGGTAACGTCAGCTGGTGGACAAGAGTCTTTCTCGTACCCTTGATGAAACAAACAGAGACTACTCCCCAACCAACCAATGGTCAAGTACAAGCTCAATATCCTCAATATCCAAATGGTGAACCCCATAATCTTGCATTAGATACAAAAGGGATACCACCAGTACCCACTAGCCCTTTACCTAAAATACCCCTACCACCAGCACCAGCACCAACACCACCAGCACCAACAGGAACCACCCCGTTAGTACCACAGAGACCAGGAAATTTTAGTGTTCTTCTCGCAAGACAACCATAACAATAATAAAGCAATCATGTTTTTTAATCCATAATCTTTTGTGCAATATAGTAGCTGAGATGTGAATTGTTGCTATCATCGGGTTGGCTGAGGTAATAGGTAATGACAATTACGGGGACATCATCAGTCCAACGTAAATGTACACGAGGACTAATTCCATTTTTGGCGGCATCCTTGATACTTTTTGGATTAAAGTATCCCTTGTATTCCACAGCCGACGTAATCATATGTTGATTCTCGACACTGGGCACTGTTTTGGAATCACAATAGGCTTTGAACGACAAGACTCCATTTTGAATCATGATGCAAATATAGTCAGGAACAGGATTTCGAGTACACACACTACTCAAGGCATCCCCAAACATTTTTGACCCAATGTCAATCTCATACTGTGAATCATTGTATGAACTCAAATTACTTGGCAATTCCACGTCTTCTCCTCCACCAATCGTTAACTTGTGATGCACGATATATTCTGGTGAATCTTGATCACTCCTCCCCACGATTGAATTGATGAAATAATGTGTATCGTCATATTCTTCGCCATCATTGGGCTTTTCATGCGACTTGGTTGACATGATCAATCGTCCGGTCGCCTAATTTGTACATGTTAGATACATACATACTCGATGTTACAACTTACCGGAAAGGCTTTGCGTAGATTTTCCAACTCTTGTTTCAGTACCGTCATGGAAAAGGCATCGCCCAATTTGTATTCATGAAACATACTCTTGTGCCATACCGACATGCAAGTATTGGAAGCTGATCCCGACGCCATAATGGTCACCCCCTCAGGTCCAAATTGAATATAAATAGACTGAGAGGTGGCATCAATCATGGATTTCAAAACCATATTCCATTTTGAAATATCATGAAGAATCACCGTCATGTGAGGATTCGCATCATGAATGGCTTGAATTGTGGATTGTATCAAGTTATCTGAATCTCGATTAGGTAATACGGAACCACCTTTCTGACGCTTTTTGGCTGGCCCTTCCGACATTTTTTCTAGATTTGAAATGTGAGCAAGACTAGGTCGGAAGAAAAAATGTATCCTTTGTTATATAAAAAAACAAGTTATGAATAATACTCTTTCACAAGACCAAAAGCGTCATATCTACATTAATGCTAGAACTTTTATTAGTGACGAACAATTCTACTTTGCAGCCTTTGGTGTTCTATTTTTTGCAGTCACCATTTGGGCTCTGACACAAAGCTTTCAACCCCTTGATACTATTATCGTCTTTATGTGTTTTGCCTTGTTATTGATTCTTATACCAGCATATTGGTTCTCTGTACGAAGAAGCGTAAAGAATAAAATGCTCAATAACCATTTCCAAGGAAAGATTTATTCAGACGCCCCCAAAGTAGATCCAAACAATACAACATGGAAAGACTCTCAACCATTCTTGTTTTTCAGGAATGCATGGTTTTTCATTGTTCATAAACATAACAAACCATGGAAGGAATTTGAACAAATGGAATTAGGAACTCCCATGTCTGACAAAAGTTGGGGGGCTTTGGAAAATATGGTGGAGAATGAAATGAAATGGAACACCTTTTTCTATCGTTGGTTCTCTTATGGTGGAGCTCTAGCCGTTCTAGGTACCATCTTACGTCTTCATGGGGTCAATAAACTATCCAATACATCAGGGACCATACTCGTACTACTCTATGAAATTGTATTTACTCTCTATTGCACATGGCAACTCATGTTTCATGAACAAGAAGCTGCTACCACAGTATGTCTCTCTAAAATAACGGATGAACACCACCAACGATATCGACAGAACCTAGCGCCCGGTTTTCAACAACCAAATCCATCAACGCAACAATCATTATATCCACTTATTACGAATCCATTTTTAGATACAGAAAATGATTTTGGGTATTGACCACATATATAAAAAAAAAGAAATATGTCACTGGTTGGAAACATTTTTGCTAAACCCTTTTGTCGTTTAGCATCAACTCTTGCTATATTCATGTTACTATTTGGTCTGGTTGCTCTCATTGAAAATTCAAGTACCAAGGGTGCCTTTTTCGTCTGTTGCTCGTTTTTTGCTGGTGCACTACTCGCTTTAGCCGCCTTTTTCGCTCAAGACAATGACTCGAACAAAAATCGATTCAATGATCATCAAAGTTATGTTTATTGGACATGTCTACTTATGGATTTATTTATATTCATTGGTATTATCTTAATTGTACAACTCGCCCCTACTTCTCGAGTTGTAGGAGATACTCAAACACGTATTTATTCAAATGAAGAAAAGACTCAGGTGTGGGTGGCCTATGCCATCGGTACTCTCATGTACTTACTCGTCGCCTTTTACACTTCTCGCTTTGGTGATAACGTCGACGAATATGCTAGAACCAATATCAACGTCAATTCCAAGACGGTAATTGAAGTCATTGAATACTTACAAAAAGTTGATCCAACAAAGACCAATGCACAAGTACTCTTTGGTTATTTGAGTTCCAAACTACCTGATGTCAAACAACAATTTGCAGCTGTAAGACAAGCCAACTTTACTCTCAAAGACGATTTGATGACTATTATCTTTGCTAGTCCGGCCTATGAACAATACGCCAAGGAGCAAGACCTAAAACGACAAGCTACCAGACACCCAAATTCAAGTTTGTATTGGTCACAATAAACTTTTATTCAAATACTTGACTAGTCCCTTGATGAACAAATCAATATCTTCCATGGTAGTCGTTTCACCAAAGGATATACGAATCGTACCATTAGCATACTCTTTGGGTAAATGAAGACTCTTGACTACATTGGATCCATCTTTGCTATAGGCCTTACACGCCGTACCACGACTTACACAAATTTGATGTTGATTCAAAAACTCGACCAAGGCTGGTGCATCCACATTGGCCAAACTGATACTCATGGTGGTAGACATTTGATCAATACATGAATTATGAATAAATGGAAAAGGACGCAAGGCTTCCAAGATACGAGTACGAAATAAAATATATTGTTTTCGATGTTGAGGATATTCTAGTAAACTTTGTTGTAATGCTATGGCCATACCACACGCTCCCACCACATTCTGTGTCCCTGGTCTTCTCTTACCCTCTTGATCACCTCCAAACATCAACTGTTCCAATTTTATCTCTGGACTCACCACCAAACAACCCACCCCCATTGGCCCATGAAACTTGTGACCCGAAAACGATATGGCATCCACTCCTAGCTCCTCCATATTTACAGGTAACTTGCCTATGGCTTGCGTCATATCCGAATGCACCAAGGCTCCATACTCGTGACACATGTCTACAATATCCTTTAACTTGGTCAATACACTCCCCAATTCATGATTCACATAACTCATACTTACCATGTCCACTCGTCGATCCTTTTTCACCAACAACTCTCGAATATCTTCTTGTTGAATTAATCCCATTTTCGTTGGCAAGATCACCACTTCAATTTGGGGCGACATACTCCTCTCCAAATAACGAAACGTGTTGATGACCGCAGGATGTTCTGCATCACTCGAAATAAATCGAACACGTTCTTTAGGCTTGATTAAACGTGCTCGACCCAAAATAAACATGTTGATGGATTCAGTTGAACCTGATGTAAAGATAACGTACGATGGAGAAGGAACATGTAAATGTCTAGCAATTTCACTACGGGCCTTTTCCAACATGTCACGACTATAACTACCCATACAATGATGACTTGATGGATTGCCCAAGGTCTGATCCGAATATAATCGATTCATAGCCTTGACTACATTTTCATACATGTGAGTTGTGGCATTATGATCAAGATATACAAATTTCGATGTCATTTTTTACTTGTTTTTATTTTTTTATTCAAAAATGAAAATTTCCATTTTTTTTAGGCCTGAGCCACAATATCCACCAAAACCATCTGCTGGTCTCGTTGAGGCTCTTCTCTCGTAGGTTCTTCGTTGACTGGTACATGGACCCGGGATTCTTGGTTGACTTGTTCTGAAGCCTTGGGAGCTTCTGACGCTTGTTGCACAGGTTGCTGTACAGGTTGCTGAGGTTGCTGCACAGGTAAACGTTCAATCAATCGATTCAATAATTGTTCCATCTCCAGAGGTACAGATCTGACAATTACGGTTGGAGGGGGTGGAGGTGTCTGAGGAACAGCATTCAATCGATGACGTGTAAATAAATAACAACATAATAAAGCAGAAAGAACGACAATGTAAAATCCCAAGAATAATAAAATGACCATATCATTACAAAATTCAACTTGACGAGTTAATTCATCAACACGTACTTCTAAATCTGTTTGAGTCATACTTACTCTCCTTTTTTTATTATTATCTATAGGCAGAAAAAATATTTTTCAATTCATAACCCCGTTTACCAAACTCATATCACATGAACCATGTAAATTGATCCATTTGATCTCTTGCCAAATCTAGTATTTCATCTGGTATTGGTGCCAATTCCGCCCATTGACGTCTCTTTTCCCTCTCACTCCATGCCATTTGATATTCATCTTCTGTACCCAGAGCTCTTTTCACCGCATCAAACCCTCTCATCTGTTGATAATGGATCTGCCAAAACTTGTAATGCTCATCATCGATACCCAATGTCAAATCATTCATTTCAGTCCATGCGTGCATCTTGGTGGAGTCGGGTTCAATTCGCCAAAAGTGACCTGCCATGGATACATACTGCATCAGATGGAAGAATTGTTGCCCTTGTCCTCGTCTTTCAAAATAATCTTCAGTATGATCAGTTAGTTTCATATGATCCAAGATAAATCGTCGCAACATGGAGGACATTCGTACATTCCTCACATACGTATAAAAATAAGGATATCCATCTGCCCTCTTCTTAAACTTGTCATATCTCTTTCGATTATGTTCTTCAATTCGTTCATCATCATCCCCTTCTCTATGAATGATAAATCGTCGTACAGGTCTCAAAACCATCTGACCTCCTTCCTGTACATAATCACGAAAGGGTCTATCCACAGCTCTGTAACCATACTCCCAATAAAACCACATGTAAAACGAAATGGTCTCCCCCAATGAATAACGAACTCGTTGCTCTAATAATTCTGTTCTTTTAATCTTGGATTTGACTTGCCATTCACGGTAGAATTGAGGTATTCGACCATCACGACTTCTCTTCATGTACAAACAAGGAGTATGATCCGGCACTTGACCCTCTCTTCTCGGTTCAAACAAGATTAAACTCTGCATATTACCCGTAGCAAAAGGTATATTCACTACCCTCATCGCTAGGTCTAACCAATAACATAACAGATCGGATGTGAAACCATTTAGAATTCGATTATGATCCCTATAATTCCTTCGTCGACCATCATATGAATACGCACGGGTCCAACCTTGAGACAAACACTGACGAATCAAATAATTCATCAAGGGCTGCATGCGTCTCAATCCAATCACCAATTCATGACGTAATCTCAATAAAGGGCTTGGATCATAGAATAACAAGGCTCGTAACCCTTGCTGCTCATTCTTGTACATAATGTTTAATTTCTTGGCACGTTGATGAATCTTGAAAAAGTGTTCCCAACGAAGACCATATTGTGTGAGATACAAATACATCACATACCACGATACGGCATATAATCGATTACTAATCGTCTTGGTAGATGTACCTTGAGACATATTCATCACTTGATTAATAAGTATGTCTGGATCGTCTTGTACCTGACGTAATACCAAGACACCTACTAATTGACGTACTAATTCCAAATGCTTTCTCTGATTCTCTGCTTGAATATTGGCATTATCATTGGCTGGATAAGGTGTTCGACCACGTGGCATTTCCCATACTCGGGCCATTTCACCAGATAATCTCATGTAATGACCACACCATTCAATATACGTACTCTCTTGGTCTGTTAATTCAGGGAAGCGACGTAATTGTTGTACCTCGGCTCCAATCAAGGTTAATGGAATTGTTTCATTCATACCTTTTTTTTATTTTCAATCGTAACTGTTTCTTCATCTGCACTACTGCATTGCCACAGGACAATAATCACCGTAAAAAAGATTAATGCTGCATAACCCCATACCAAGGCTAATTTCTTCCATTTTGAATCAGTCGTCACCAATAAATCAAATGTTTTTGATGCAGCAAACGTAAATGAAAAAGCAGCCAACATACCCATTGCCCCCATAATGGTGGGTATCAAAGCATGCTCTACAATAGTTACCTTGGTCATTTCTTTTTTTTTTCGTTTCTTTTTTTTTCTCATGTACATGGAAACATTTGCCATCGAATATTATATGATTCATTATAGCTATTTTCATGTTCCAACAAGGCCATTTCCAATACACGAGCTTGTTTCAAAAATATAGTTCTCGTCTTGACATGTTGAAATAATCGTCCTTGTACTAACCCATGTATTCTGGCAATCTGTCTAAAAAAGAATGCATTACTCAAGGTCTGTTTTCCTTCCTTATCTTCTTCGTTATCCAATGAACCCAATGCTTCTCTCACATGATAAATCAAATTTAAATCCTTGGGTTGAAACTCGGGTATCCCATCTCCTCTCAACTCCTTGGTTAATCGCTCCGTAGAATTTAATAAATTACGTAATGATTTCAATTTACCCGGCTGTGCAGACCATGTTTTCAACACTTCCTTTTTCCCATCAATCAACTTGTACGTCTTACTCGTCTGTACTCTATACGGATCACTCGTATGATTATAAATACGATACTGCTGATACATGAATTCTAATATAGCCATAGAAAAGGGAGTAAACGCTGAAGACCATTGCTCTCCAAACCGCCGTAAATTGGACATGATGGTGGCTGTACTAGGTGAGGTAGTATTCGCTACATTATTGTCATCACGATTATAATCACGCCTTAGGAAAAGGGTAGAAATAAATCTATTACTGGTTGCACATCGTCGACAAAACATTTTGGATTCCTTGCGATTCATATAACAAGTTCCAAAACAATAGAGACAGGTTCCTACTTCATATTGCGACGCGGGTAATTGTTCATGTTTCAACCAAGCCGCCTTCAATTGCAAGGCTCTTTCCTTTTGTTGTTTTGGTAAAGTTACATTGACTTCAAATTCCACAGGTAAGGTTGCCAAGGGATACAAACGCGACACCTTTTTCACCGCTTCCGTTGGCTTTGATTTCTTATTCCGATGTGCAGTGGCTCCTTCTCCATTCTCACGTTGTCTCTTCATTTTTATCTACTCGAGTACTCCACTCCCATCGGAAGACGCATTCATGGCAAAACTTGAAACCATCAAGATCCCTCATGCCAAGGTGTTTAACAATCAAGATACAGAATCCCTTCATCATTACACCACGACCAATCCCTCTTCCACCGGAACCCAAAATATAATCTTTTGTACGGGAAACAATTACACACCAGAACTTATTCGTAACCCCAATGGAGCCTTTCCATGCTTCTACTGTCCTGAACCACATATCACCACTCCCTTGTGCTTTGTACCCTTGTACCGTCGAGAATCTGATCAAAAAGTGGTATGGTCACCCATAGCTCATTGTTCACTCCCTTGCGTCTATGGAACCATCTTGTCTGAACGTACCAATAACTATAATCAAATTGGGTTATTCCATGAATTATTTCCTGGTGTTCCCAAACCGCCACCTCGCTTTGTCTTTTATGTACCGGATATCAATGCTACCACACCCTCCATGTCTCTTTCTGAATACAAGGAATTCTGTAAACGAAATGATCAAGTGTGGGTAGAGGAAAGTGTCGATTGTCACACAGCCTTTTCTCCAGTGTATGTCACTAGGTCACTCAAAGATAAACCCTCTAATAACAAGACTGTGGCTGAATATCCCTCGTATCACTTTTATGATATTGGGCAACATCAACAAAAACCTCCCTCTGAACTCTCAAGTCTCCATTCCACATCCGACATTCACAATACTCTTCCCACGAAAAAAAATAAAACCTCGTAACTCAAGAAAGAAAAATGATTCATATACTCTTGATACCCATTAGCATAGCCTTGTTCTACTCCTTGGCTAGTCCCGTATTTAGTATGCGTATGATTCTCATTTTGAATGTGATTCTATTCATGATTGTATGGGCTATTTACTATTTTGAAATTATTTGTAAGATTAAAACACGAGTTTGTGGGAAACCAACCTCGTCAAAACCAATAGAAAGAAAAAATGCTCACCAATAAGGAGAAGCTTCGTGCTCTTATTCAACAAAAGCGTGGCATGAGAACTGGACATACCTCTTCTGCCATGCCCCGTCCTGAAGATATCCCCCCTGAAATGCAACCACATATGAAGGAAATCGAAGCTATTGGGAAATTGATTGGACCCATTCGAGGTAAACCCATCAAACCCAGTAAACAAGGAAAACCACCTAAAGCCACACCTTCGAAACCACCTTCGAAATCCTTTACCGTCAATCCCAAGACCATTTTCAAACAACATTCGACCGACGTAAATCCCTCTACCAAATCCATTTCCTTTAACATGCAACACATTACTCTACCTACAGGACAAGCACTCATCAATGAAACACCGGTTACTTCTAAAAAATCATCAAAGCCAATGAAGCCTTTAGCTCCTTTAGCTCCTTTAGCTCCTTTAGCTGTTTCTTCTTCGGAACCCAGAGTACCCTTTACTCAACAAGCCATCCTAGATATATTTTCCAAGACTCTAAGAAAAGAAACATAAATGTGTGACAACTTGCAAGCCTATATGGTGGCAACCAAACAAACAGTTACCGATGCCAATACAGCTACTGTTGCCTATACAGAAGGATTAAAGTGCATCTCAACTTATAAATCAAATTGTACTGCATGTCGTAATTCACCACCTTATTCTGTCGAATGTCTCTATTGCTTACAATTTCAATGTAGTGTAACCCCTGGTACATTTTGTTGTCCCAAGTTGAAAGAAGCTATGGCGTGTGATGACTACCTATGTCACCATCAAAATATGGTCAAGAAATCATCACTACTCATTCCGGTATGGGCCATCATTGTGATTGTTATTGGGGTTGTTCTACTCATTGGTATTGGGTTGTTATTCTATTACAAGTCTCAGATTAAAACAACCCAGAGTTCAAAACTTTTTTAAGACGTGTAATAAAAAGAAAAAAACATATGAATCGACCTAGAGATTTTATTGAACAAAAATATCTCTTTAAACCCATTTATGATCACTATGCTAATGACAGAACAGAGATTTCAAACCTTGCTCTACCCATTTCCTTGGTCAAGCCACAAAAGCCCCTTGGCATTGCTCAGCACCTTGACGAGCACTCATTTGACACACCATGGAATGAACACGGACTCGTCCAAACTATTGTATGTGAAGACACGAACGCACGTACCATTACCAATATTATGAATATCGTACCCAATCATAACTATATCTTTATGCATAGCGATCAAAAATCAGTGGTTACTTATGATTCATCCAGTAAAAGATTCACTGATGTTCCGGCTCCTGCATCAATCAATAATTATCTTCTAGACATTACAAATCGCGATCCACATTTTTTATTACCCAAAGAAGTGTTACGTATACTTGATCGTCAACTTGTCCAATATCAATCGAAGCCACAACAAGACTTTCATGTACCTTTACCTCTTTCCACTCATCGCAATGAATTCTTTATTCACGATGATCCTATTATTTATACTACCTGGTTTATTTGGTGCTGTCTTCAAATCATAAGTTATAACACTATTCTGGTTAATAAATTGGACAATACCCTAATCACATGTATCAAAGAGTATATTCGATTCCTGAGAAAAGCCAACCAAATCATGATCAATAATGGACCTGTAATAAGTGTTGATGGTATCAGTGCGCCTTTTTCATGTCAAGTCCAATCTGATGCTATTCAATTCAATCCTCAAACAGAACAGGCAAAATTCATTTCTTTGGACCGGTCTACACGTGAACTCATTTTGGATGTCAAACCCTACCCTTACAAGACATGTACCCAACTTAATCATATGCTACCTGACCTTGTCTTTCACAAAGTCTTTTCGGCTACCATACGTTTCATCCAAAATTGGCTCAAGATACAAAAAGATACAGAAAGGTACGTCAAGACATCTCTCAAGGGTAAAGCCTTTGAAGTATCCATTTTTGATATTTATGAATACTTTATCGACAATTATTTAAAAAACCATAATTATTCATTTATCATTTTTGATGCCATCTACAAACTAATCATCACGAACTACAAAGGTCTATCCATCGAAAGTCTTCATACAGGATGTTTTCCTTCCTCATTCGCAGACCAAAGCCACTTTCTCGACCTTGTTGAAGGTTCATTCCACACTACTCGTCAAACTCTGTTTCTCAAGGCTCAAGAACAAGCCTATGCCCCCCATCAAATTTCCAGTTCAACAATTCAACAGCAATCCAATGAATTTACAGACATTTGGGTACTTGCCAATATGGACAAGGGACACTGGCAACTCGATCCTCAAGCCATGTCTACCCAATTAGCAAATTGGTTGCAATGCTACATTCAAGACAAGGCCTGGCACAATGATGAATGTCGTATCCTCCTCGACCTCATCACTGAACTCTCTAGTCTAGCCTCTATTCAATTATGGTTAGATGATTATCAAGTTATTGAGCTTTACAAATCCATCCCCCCACAACGAAATGGTCGTGATATGCCTCTTATCGTAAATCTAAGTCCTACACCTCGTCACCTTCGCCTCCATTACTATACCAGCGCCAACAAACGTCAATACACTGATATGGATCTCTTGTGGTTTCATAAAGAGTATAATAAACACAAGATCTCCATTCAAGACTTTTTATTAATCGTCGAAGTACTTCATCGTCACGGTGGCAACAAACCAGATAAATCCAAATTTTCCATTATGAATGCTACCTTTACTCCTGTACATGCAGATCGAAGCATTCGTACTCATATGGGTAATCCATTTGCTGACCCCAATGAATTAAGTACCTATGTCCGCAATATCCATCTACCTGGATACATTATCGACACATTTTCATCACCCACTTTCAAAGGACTCGAACACTTTTCTTCCATTGCTGCTTTTTTGAAACAAACCAATTCGACACAAACGAAATGGAATCAAACCATGACTATAGGACCTTTCCCTTATTCCAAAAATTCGTTTCTTTCGGAAATCCAATGTCAAATCGACACTAATATGCAATGGCCAATCATCATTCAAAACATCAAAAACCAGCTACCCACAAATTTTGCTATCATTAACAATTATTTATCTGCAGATGTACCATCCCAACTACAGATGTTGCAAAGATCTGTAACTCTTCGCTACATGGTACAACGAGGTGATTACCCCCACAAAGCCAAAAAACAACCACAGCCGCCCAAACTCTTATTCTCCTATCAAGAATTGGATATTACTATGGCCTCTCAAAACAGTAATTTTGGAACCAATGTCAATACCTTGTTCTTTTCACAATCCAACCCATATCTCCTCTATTTCTACACATGGCTAGGTATCACACCCCAAATTGCACAAGATATAAACTTTAGTTCCTTTGTCTCTCTATTGAATGATACCTACAAGGCAACTACCGTTAACGAGTGGTCCAAGAAGCTAGTCATCTACATGGTCACCACCAATAGTATGGCTTCCTACTTTAAACGTCTTCTCATTCTCTACATGATCTATTTCCAAGGATTACTATGTCCATTCATGTTCAACTCGTACAAACAATTACAAGACAAGAAGTATTCCTTTGAAAAACGTGTATTACGCAATTATTGTATCGCCAAGGGGTTGAGCAACACTTTCTTACTAACTCTATCTTATACGATTCCAGGTCAATTAGCTCTCGTCTGCTTTGGTAGCAAGACCACAGAAACCTATGTGACGACTTTTCAAGCGGAAGATATTATTCAAGACCATGGACATCCAGCTACACGTCTCTGGTCACGTCTATTCACACAAACCCACGGTATGACCCCCATCGAACGATCCACATTTTGTCAAACACTTTTAGATAACAGAGCCATTGCACAAGATCAATTCTGGCAACCCAAGGTTCTTCCCACCAATAAGGATATCATGTTTCCTAAAAATGATGTTTCTATGACTCAGCTACTCATTGAACAAGGTACGGAAATCGATTACATGATTGCCTCGTTTTTCATTCATGGTAAAACGGATGGAGCCACTCTCTACAAACAGGTGGACCAATTCAATGATCATGGTATTCGAAACTTTATTGATTTAGCTCTCTGTACCTCGGGTAAATTCATCAACAAGATACGTGATCGATACCAAAAACGATTCCCCCATCGTCCTCGTAATGAACATTCCAATTACAATCAACTCTGTAATGAACTACTCGCACGACAAAACATTAGCAACCAAATCACCATCAAAGCATCCCAAATCAATCCACCACCCCAATTCATCACTCCTCAAAATCGTTTCAATGTACAAGATGAAAAGGCCAAAGAATGGCTTTTGAAACACCATGGATTCGACATTCAAGAAGTAGAAGATCTCACCACTCATGAATTCAACCCCAGTAGCATCCAAGCCAATACTGTTTCTCTTATGGCCATGCAACTCAACTCTCAACTCACCATTGATAATTGGTTCTATAAAAACGTCTTTCGACCCATGAATGATACTCTTATTACAGAAAACTACATACGTTTCATGAATGAAGCCTATGCACTCCTCTACTGCGCCAATCGTGAATACCAACCCACTCTCAATGAGAAACCCACCGACACTCTATTGCAAACTTTATTTCAATCCACACGTCAAGAATGGGAAATATTCATCGAAGGTATGGCCTCGAACAAGATTAGTAAAACCAAGGTCAGTAAATTACTAGTCCAAGATATCTATAACGAAATTCATGGCACGTCACCCCAAGATACCATTAGCAATCTCATTCGTCGCGAACAATCCAAAATTGATTACATCTCAGCTCCTGCAGAACGTATCAAGGCATGGATCCGTGAAGAAACCACACTCACCAATAATGGTTATGAACGTATCGCGATTCTCATCATCTATAACCTTTTTCGTATTCTCATCAAGTACAATTTGATACAATAAAAATAGAATAAAAAGAAATGTTACGAAAATCATTAGAATCGATTCTTGATCCTACCACAACGTCAATTACCCCCATGGGTCAACTTTGCATCTCTCATTCACCCTCTTCCTCTTTCACCATTACCAATCTCCAATCATGGACCCATGTTAATGTATTAACTCAATTTTGGATGGAACATGAAGAAACATTTATTACTTATTTAACCTTTTGCTATGCTCATTCATCACCCATTACTCTCGTGTCCATGTACCTATGTGGTCTCGATCTTCACACTCTAAATGCTGCTCGTATCACTTACCAAAGCATCCTACCCAACTACTCCTTTCTCAGCGTATGGATACGACAAATCATCTCCTTTGGTCATTTAGCTCAATGTCAGGTCACTCAAGAACACCAATCCATTCACATTAAAAATCGTCGCTTTTACGTCACATCACTTGTCTATCCGGTTACCTATTACTATCTTCTCAATGATAAACCCCAAGAAATGGTTCACTGCTCCCCTTTTCACATTGATGTATGTAAACTCCAAAAAGCCTGGTCCATTCATTATCAACTGGCTCCTACCCTTCGTAAAATATCACACAAGAAACGCATCAATACTCATAAACCCACCAATGAATCACTAGCCTCTCCCATCATTCATTTCCCTTCCAACTCTCTCTTTGGACAATTATGGCCCTTTGACATTTTACCTTTGCGTCAATCCTTCCCCAAGGAATTCGATGGACCTGTTTGTTGGTGCATTGATACTGGAAAAATAGTCGTTCGATTACAATCCCTATCTTGGACCACATTACTTTACATTTCCCATATCGACCCTTGTACTTCCTTTGATACCATGGCGCTTCATTCCTCCTTCACAGCTCTATGGCGAGAATATGAATATCTCTTATTACAAGACTTGGATTCACCCAAACAGAGATTTATTGATTCCCAATACTTGTCCAAATGGTGTCAAACCATGTTTGGTATGCCATTAATGTCTACCTTGGAATGTGTTGACGCCTATCGTGCTCGTATTGACCAACGAGTTCAATCTCTTTTCAATTCCTGTTTAGGAGCTCTAGAAAATATTCCTCAACCCAATGTCTCGTGGTGCAAAAAGACTCTTACCATTTCCATTTATAATTGGTCCATACGTGTCAACCCCATGCCTCTCTGGTCCGAATGGGAATCCCTACCCTGTCTCAAATCACTCACCTCGGATGAACTCCACCATCTCTATCACTACCTCTCTCAAATGACCATTCTTGAATAAACTTCCGATTTGTTTTGTAGTATTATTGTTTTCCTTCATGTCATTATGACCAAACGATATGCTGACTGCCTTACCGTCTATGAAGATAAATTGGCTGAATTACACATTAAATACCGCTATGTACGACAAAAACTGGATTCCTATACCAAGGAACGAGTCGATGAAATTGTAAAAGAACATGAACAAGGACGCATCATTGTGTCTCGTGTATCAGATTGGGAACGTCTCGAATTGACTGAATCGCTACCTGATGTCAAGGTTGAATATTTTACCAAGCGAGTTTATTTTCAATTTGAAATGGTAAATGGAAGACCTGTGGCCAATAAGATTTTACAATTGGAAAATTTTAATGAATTTATTATCAAAACATTCAATGAATCTACTCCTCCCTTTTTCACCTCTCTTTCCAAAATGGAAATTGCTAACCAAGTCCAACAATGGCTTGACGAACATAATGTTAATCTAGACGATTTTGTCGTATGGGATACCCATGAACGACTCTCTGGACTTGGTTCTTATGACATTGATTACCTACACACGATTCCCAAAAAATAACTCTTCCACCTCCTTGGGGCATGGTCTCGTCATCCAATGCTCTGGATCCAATAAATAACAAATGACTTTACACGCTGATTCTAAATCATCATTCTTGGTATACATATTTCCTCTTTGCACCGAATCACTTATAAAAGGTGGTGTACCTATAGCCACAAAATGGGCTCCTTTCGATGGTCGACTATAATATAATCTTGATGCCACAGCACACAACCCAAAATCAATCAAGACCAACTCTTTCAATGATACCCCCCTAATATTTCCGGGATTGATATCACGATGCACCAACCCTCGATCATGCAACCGATTCAACGCTGCCTTGAGCTGTACCGCCACTTCATATGGCGTCAACTTGAGCTCCTCCAATCGATAGGGATAGAATGGGGTATACATCACATTAAACACATGATCTTTCAAATAGGGATGAGGGATATTCCAATACACATCACATGAATGGGCTAATCCTGGTATACCCTTGAAATCTCGCATGAATTCTTGTTCTTTACGTAATAAAGCCAACTTTCCTGGTCCTTGTTGTAATTCTACCTTGGCCACCAATGATGGATCTTCACATGTACATATCATGGCATGACCTCCTTTCGCATACAAGGATACCAACTTGGGCTCCACACCATACTGATTTATGATTTCAATATCCGGATCCATTTTCTTTCTTTTTCTTATTGCGTCTCATTCCCATGTATCTGTGTCTACGTCCACATGTCACCTTTTCTCAAGATTCTTCTTCCTCCTCCTCACTACTAGTCCAACCATTTTCACGGTCCTCCATAAATTCATCGAAATTCAACTTTTTTACCCCCGTAAGAGACCGTCTTCTTGACTCTTCTGGCATCCTTCTTAATTTCTTCACCGTATCAATTCCATGAATCTCATTGTATAAACGTAACGCAAAGTTATCCAATACCAACTTTCGGGTTTGATTCACAGGACGATTATTATACTGAATCTTCCAAGGCCTCTTGGTTAATAAAACCGACTTGTCCTTTAAAATATAGTTTGGTGTCATATTCATGAGCGCCACAAATAATGTACTAATATCCTTTTTACTCAAACGAAACCATTCACCCGAATGAGAATGCTTGATATCCAATTGCCGAATCTTGCGCCGTAATACATCATGAATCACCTTTTCCACCTTTGATGCATTTCGTCTCGTAGTATGAAATAAACACAAGACATGAAACCCATGAGGATAATAAAGCAAATAGGAATCCAAACGATGCATCAAATTTCTACCTAATCCCACCTTGACCCACATGGTATTATTCCCCAGATTGTCTGGTGTTATAAAATAAACTCCCGATTTGCCCTTCCAATCCTGTAATTCCATTTTCGCCGCCATGACCAAGAATGATTGGGTTCTTTTTTTTATTGTCATCTTCTTTTATGTTTTGACTGCCCTCGAAATACGACAAATAATCGTCAACAACTTTGCACGTCTTTATCTCATCTTTGCCGCCTGTTCCAACTTTATCTTTCCGTGTCTAGTATTCGAAGACCGATTGCCTCTATGTATCAAATGTATATTTGGAGGTCTACAAATCACCATTGGCATATGGACTCTGGTCATCTTGGATCATAGCAAAGAACGTATACCTGTCGGAATCAAGGCTCTTCTCATCATTGAAGCCATACTGTTTTCGGCTAGATGTTTATCCTTGTTATTGCGTCTGATCAAAGGTGTTATGAAACAAATACAAGAAGAAAAAAACCATCAACAAGCAGCATGTCTTCATCTTCCTCCTCCTCCGCTTCCCCTTCAGTTGATTCTACAGAATCCATCAAACCCGCCACCATCCTCTCCTCCGGAATCCCTCTCATTGAATATGAATCTGCCTTTGGATGGAACAACTGGGACTCTCCCATAAAGACCATTGCCAATGAAGTCATCTGTACCAAGTGCAAAATCACCATTAATGGTACTCCTAACCCCGTGGAACGCCACTCTCATTCCGTCAATTGTAAACCTTATGCTGAATGGCGAAGAGAGCGTTGGGAAAACTTTAACAATTCTCTCTTGGGTAAACTCTTGACCATTGAATTCAAAAAATATTGGTTCAGTTATTATGAACTCGAGCTAACCCAAGATTCTTCCAATAACGCCATTGGCAAACTTTTGGGTAATTTTATTGCCAAAGAAAACTCACCTTCCTCTTAAAATAAAAAGAAAGGAAACCAGAAAAATGAATGTTCATAAATTAGCTTGTGAAGCCGATAATAATAACCATACCATGAATTGTCTTGCAGCTTCCACTAGCGTCATTATCCGTCTACTTGTATCACAATACACCATTCCTGTCCTTAAATCAAATCCTGATATAGCGTATATTAATACATATAATCACGAGACACATAAAGAACTTTACGAACACTTTCATGTGTTGGAATCCAATCAGAGAAATTTTGGACAAAACCTAGATGAAATGACATTTATCCCCAAATTATTCCCATTAGATTATGTCTATTACTCGGGAAACTCTATCAAAGAAGAATTTCATAAAAATATCAGGAATTCTCTAGACCACCCAGAGAACATCACCGAGTTTCATAGTAACCTACGAGTCATTAATTTTCAGATTAGTGAAACAAAGCCAAATGTAAAACCCTTGTATAACCATGGAAATTGGCAACTTGTAGCAATGCTATGTATCGAACCACAACATTTTGTATCCTATATTTTATTTAAAGGCTTGTGGTACAAATTCACTAATTGGCCCACTGTTCAATTTGATCAAATCGAACCACTTCGTACCATTCCATTCAAAAATGGCGATGCTAACTTTTCAGCAACCTTATTTTATGTTCGAGAACAAACACCAGAAGAACCTATATGTACCTTGTTACAAACACAAATGGTCAAATCACATACCATCAGACAAAAGATTCCTAACAAATATCGTCCCACGGTACAACCTGGACCAGATGATCTGTGGAACTATTTTGAGCAATATCCCAACGATAATGATGATCATGTCATTGTATCAGAAGATCAACATCTATTCAACTCTTGTACCTTGATCAAAAATCCTCGAAAGGGCAAGTTATACAAGACCTATATTTTTAATCGCAACAAAGTCATACCTCCCAGTCGAGAGTTTCCACATTCACTTATTCCTTGTGCTTACAAACGATACATTGGTTACTCTAGTCACACAGATAATGTCTGTTTCGCTATCAATAATTTACAGCAATCTCAAAATTTTGTAGTGGTGATTCCTAATGCTATTATTTTGCAACCACCAGAAAAATCATCTTCCCGCCATCGTCGTCGTACCAACACCAAAAAAAATTTTGATCCCCATGGTCACGAAGTTATTGATTTAGATAGTGATGATGATGATAAGCCATCTGGGCCTGTTGCACAACCAAAATCAAGTTCAGGATCGAGTCACCATTCCAGAGAGTCAAGAAAAGAGTCGAGACCACAACCAAGTTCCGGATCAAGCCACCATTCCAGAGAATTAAAAAAAGAGACAAGTTCAGGTTCAAGTCATCATTCCAGAGAATCAAAACCACACCCAAGTTCGGGATCCAGAGAATCAAAGAAAGAGACAAGACGAAAGACAAGAAAAGGGACAGGGACAGCACCAAACCCAGAAAATGTTATCGATCTAACTCAAGACGAATTTGACATTACCCAAGAAACATTCGACGAACCCGACTCTGACACAAGTCGTCATTCCAGTCGAACCGCAAAGAGGTCTAAGAATTCATCCAAGTCTTCTTCATCCATCTCATCAAATGCCGACCTCGGTAAAATCAATTCCCGCTTTAAACCTAGTCGAGTTGCTTCGTCCCGTTCTCCTGGCCTCACACCCTCATTACCCACCGTCTCGCCAGCATCCCATCATCAAGACGACGATTCTGCCACTGAAATAGAAGAATAATAATAACACAAATGGAAGTTCATCGCTTTCGACGAAACTCTTGGCTAATTACCTCTCTCTATATTCCACGTCATGATCGTGGTATTGGTGTAGCCTCTCTACTTCTTCACAAGATTATTATGAAAGCCAAACGACATCGAGTTCATACTATTTATTTGGACAATGTTCTTCCCAAAGAATCCACCTTGTATACACGTCTTGGTTTCAAATACTCTCGTCCTTTGGATAACGAAATGTATCTTTGCGTTGCCAATTATCGACCCAAATGCAAAAAAGTGTCATAAATATTCAGCCACCAAACGTAATAACCCCTTGTCATTCAATGGGGTAGCATGTTTCAAATACAAGATTCCAGGCGACAACATGGCCACGTCAATTCGACCATATTCCATTTTCCGTAATAAAACAGGAATAATATTCTCATAATCGTCATACATGACTCGATCAATCCACATTCGTCCATCCTTGATTTCAATAGTAGTATCTCTACATCATCATTGAATACAATAAAAGAAACAATACACATAGCATCAGACCTGTCACAATTCATAGTCACCGGATGGGTACAATAATAATAACACCACATGACATGGTTGACATCCATCCTAAAAAATTAACCAAATCAAATTATTCGGCCTGTTCGGAAGATAATCGTTCCATATGACGACGAGTAGGTACATACACTACCACATACCATGTATGCATCATCAACGAAGCTATTACTATCAAAACTGCTATGGCCACGGTTATTAAACTTATCATTGACTTTTCATATGTAGTCTCTAACATTTCTTTTTTTTTTCTTTTACTTGATTTCCAAAACTTTTTTTTTCCAAATCTTGAAAACAAAGAAAACGCATACCACAAGTTGAATGGATGTTTGGTTACATGGGGTGTATACGTATCTAGATTGGAATACACTAGGTCGATTATGTACTGTTTCAAAAGAACATAATCAAATGGTTTCCATCATTAAACGTCGTTATTTAGAACGTCACTACCCCTTTCCATTAGGTAATATGGAATTTGCCCTTGATCGTTACTTGTACAAGTACCAATATCATATCACACATGATTTTGCCATGAATTATCTTCACATTACGCGAAAACAATTACGTGGTGCAGGTCGTCTTCATTTCCGTCAAGCTCTCACTCTTTGTTTGCAACGACACGAGTCGGTACAAGGGTGGAGAGAATATAAGAATTATATAAATCACAAACGAAGGATAGAAAAAAAGAAATGGAAAAGCATGCTCATCTTATAAATTCAATTATGCAATCACCCCCTAATGTCCTAGGTAATCGTCTCGAAGGTAAAGTACCTGTTGACCAATTCAAAAAAGTTACTCCCAATCAATTATTTATTCTCCATGGGAAATTACAACGAGTTGAAGATGTCTTATCCCAAGGTTCCAAAGAACAATCCAAAAACATGTCTGCCAAAACCGAACTACTCATTGCCAATCGACTTTTAACTCAAATGGGCATTCCTGATCCCTATCTCTCCCACGAGATCTCTTCAGCTCCTGACATTGCCCCTGAATGGATCCCCAATGACCCAGCCTCCCAAGACCAACGACATCAACTCTTGAACCAAATTCTACACAAGACCCAATGGACCATCTCTCATGAACCACGAAACTTGCGCAGCCTATGTCATTTCATACCCCTGGGACCCCATACCTCTCGCGAACTGGCCTGGGAAATCTTTAGCATCCCCATCACCGACGATCCCGAAGGACGACTATGGTGCTACCACATTGATGATCTAGTACCCTATATCCAACATTACGAAGGCAAGAAAATACCCTTTCCCGGACGAGAATACATCCACAATATCCTACTCGTCAATAAATATGTACCCGACTATCTTGACCCAGCATTCACCACCATGATCTATGAATGGCGTACCCAAGTCGAAACCCTGAGACGTCTCATTCAAACCGAACTTGGACCCAAGGCTCTCCACACCATTCAACGCATTGGTGATTCTCTTCGTCTCGATAAACACCTCTTAAAACTCCATTCCAAACCCATACCACCCAGTGTGGGCAGTTGGGGAGCCTATATTACCGACATTCAACGACAAGCCACTTGGGATTCCATCTTTTCCATTCTCGACTATATCCAATCAATTGCCTGGCTCGTCACCATCCTTCGCTACGCCTCGTGCGCCATTGCCATGCTCATCTTTGTCGCCTTTTCACTTAGCACCGTCGAAGATGCCATTGACCTCATCAAATTCGCTGCCATGAACATCATTGGTAACTGGCTCTTGAATATCGTCAATTCCATCTTTTCCTTTTTCAATGGTGGCTTTGATACCGCTTTCCAAATTCTCTTTCAACTCAAAGATCAACCCACCATCAATGCTTTGGTTCGCATGTTTCCCTTTTTCAGCATCATTACCGCCTTTACCAAATCCAATGCACTTGAATACTTTAATGAAAGCTTTGTTGCCACCATCATCAATAGCGATTCAAATACCGCCACCATGTTTCATATGACTGAACATTTTCTCAAAATGGGATGGAAAATCGCCACCACACCCGAAAATTGGACCTTTGGCTTCCATACCATCTTTGCTACATGTACTTCTGTCATGTGGGATATCATTTCTCATCGACACATTCCTTTACTGGGGAAATATAGTGATGTGTTTAGTGATTGGGTATTCAATACCATTTGCTCCTTTATCCAAAAATTCATAGCCTTTTTTAGCCACCATAAACTCCCATGTCATAACATTCGCAAACTTTTGAGCAAATTCTTTGGAGCCATTGGTATAGGACGTATGGCCATGGATATTTACGCCAATATCATGTTTAACATACGCTACTTTTCTGAACGCAAGGATATTGGTAATGCCATTCGTCTTCGAAAATTTATCCAAGATGATTCTAGGTTCCAAGGTCGAGATTGTGTCTCACAATTCTATAGACAAACTGGTGCATCCTTATTCAAAACCAATCATGATCCAACTCTCGAACCTTTTAATCAAGCTCTCTCCAAAGTCGCTCTACGAAATCCACCTCCTCATGGTATTACCAATGATTGGATTCGAAAGACATTGGAACAAACCTATAATGTACTAGCACAAAAGAAGCAACTCGATGGTTTACAAAAATCATCCTTGGGTCGATCACTTGTCGAACTCATGACCTCGAAGATGACCTTTACCGATACCATTGAACGAAAAATACTTTATGAACGAATCCTCTTCTCCTCTGATAAACTTCAATACAATATGATTGATCATATGGCCAAAGAACCCAAACTACCGAATGAATCCTCACAAAACTGGATCGAACGAATTAAGATGAAAACCATGCGTGATATATTATTTCAACAAGATAAACCCGTCTATATTGGTATAGAACCTCCCAAAGTAGCCACACCTCCTGAAAAACCTATACCAGAAAAAGGTTGGTATCAATATATCTTTGGATCATCAGAGGAAGAAAAACCTGAAACCAAATTCATACCATCTACAGGCCCCGAATTTGGACCTCACTTTGATCCTGGAGTTACATCACCCCCTAAATCTCAACCATCCCCTAAACCTCAACCAACTCCTCAACCAACTCCTGAACCAACTCCTGAAAAACCTGAAGCTCCTAAACCAACTCCGGAACCTCCTAAACCTCAACCAACTCCTCAACCAACTCCTGAAGCTCCTAAACCTCAATCACCCCCAAAACAACCACAATCCAAGCCACGACCATCACTTCGATTTACAAGTAGTATAGAAGATCAACCTAAACCAAAGATTAAATTTCCATTACTTCCAGTATCTCGTAATTACCAGAATCCATTTATTAATATACAATCAAGACCACCACCCATCGCTCTGATAACAGACAAGAATGGAAATCAAATATATGATGACACATTATATGAAGCTTTAGATGTGGAAGGCAACACGTATGTTTCGGTAAAACGAAATCCACGCAAAAAGGTCACGACCGATAAAGTTGAAGACCCTAAACCACGACCAGAAAAATCAAATAATCAAAAACCATCGAAAAAATCCACTGCCGCCTCTTCTACCTCATTGGTTGGCAATCATATTAATAAAAATGAAGAAGAGGATCATATTGATGCGAATGTCGATGAAAATGAAGAGGATATTATTGATGCAGAGGATATGAATGATGATTTAATCGATGAAAACGGTAATCGAGTTGATCCTTTTACTCCTCAAAAAGCTGATAAAATCATTTCTCCTACTGATCCTGATCGTGCCAAGGCGGACACGTATGTTGATTCAAAATGCCAATTCAACCCCTATTGTAATCGACTAGAACTTTATCAACAATATGTCGATCATCGAACACGCACCAATACAATTCATGTAAGAACGGATAATACCCCACCAGAAGAAGACCCTCAAAATGCGATACAAACATGGATTGATACTATAGGAGTCACTGGAACATTACCCATGACAAGCAACATTGCAACACAAGAACAAATTGCTGATGCAGTTTTTGCCGTAGGAATCCTTGACGGAGCCATCCACAACGATCCGAAACTTTCAATAATCGAAAATTTAGTTGAACATACTGATAAACTAGTCGCCACCCAAATCAACCAACCCACTCCTTTATATACGACTGGAACAGATGTCAGTCATGTTGAAAAACCTTTAATTGATCATAACCAAGATCCCCGCATGCTCGTGTTTCGAAACGGTAATCTTTGTAACTTGTATAATCATTGTGTACCTTCTGATGAAATGGATTATCAAAAGTATGTAAATATTAACCATGCACGCCAAGATATTGTCGAAAAGCTCGTCGCTATAGGAGCTATCGATTCCCCCAATCCATCAGTAGAAAAAATCAAAGAATTAGCTTATCATATTCATCAGGGATCGAATATAACCAACATCCAGTTACTACCCCTTCTCATGTCACAAGAATCAACTCAAGGACAAGAACAAGAGTTTGTGCCTCTGAATCCAAATAATAATAATAATTCCACTATCATTGATAATCAGCTTGCTCCATTTCGCGACACTCCAAACTTTGAATTAATTGCCAATTATATAAAACAGGACGATCACTTCATAGAACAAATTCATAACTTTCCAAAGTTCGCGGACCAAATAGTAGAGAATGAAGTGGATGGTGTATTTCCAGTGTTTGACTTTTTGCGACATTTTGGAAAAGAATCCCCGGATAAGATGAAATTTGCAAACGATAGAATGAAAGACAAACGATTTATTTCACGCATGTTTCACGCTGACCATAACTATATACGAAGTGAAATTCAACGGTTATACAATGAAAGGCCTACCGAGCCTGTGCAGGAAACGAAAAAAAACAAAGCTGACGAATCTTTTAATAACCTAAGACTTGAGTCACTACTAAAACACACCCGTTATCCAGAACAATATCGAAAAGCATTCGAAGATGGTATAAGGAATGGTAAGACCCCTGATCAAATGATCAACATCCTTAGCGATCCGAAAGTCAAATTAGGAATGGGTATTATGAATGCGGCCAATCGAATATATGACGCAGCTTCCACTGTTATGAATGGTGTGACCTATGTATTGAATATGAAACAAGAAATAGCAAAACAATTGCAGAATAATCCCGATAATAATAATCAAATAATCAATCAACCATAATCCTCATACAACAAGAATGACTACTGTTTGGTTGCAAGAAAAGATTCGTCAGTATCTCCAATATGAGGAAATAAATTTTCCCGTTACCGCTATTCTAGAAATCGACATCCAACTTCTCGGACCCGTTGGTGATCAAACCGCTCGCAACATTCAAAAACGTACCATACTTGATACGATCCACCAAGGACTCACCAATTATGCTCTTCATCTCACGGACCCCCCAAAAACCGTTACCGTCACCTGGGAATCCCAAACCCGCGAATCCACTCGCTTCATCACCCGTAGCCATCACGCCGACTTTATCCTACGAAAATACATTACTCAATTCTTCAGGCAATTTGAAGACAATCGCGACTATCGTATTCATTACGTCCTCTCGAAACCCATTGATCCCTAAATCAAATAAATCCCGATTTTCATTTTCTTTCTTTGTTATCACAAAACACACAAAAAAACATGACCGAACTAGCCTGGGTCAATCACAAGATCAAACTACACTATATGGATGAACCATGTGTCAAGGGCCTCTTACAATTTCAAATCAATGATTGCGACAAGAAAAATAATGTTTTATCACAAATCCATCAAGGCCTTCTCCACTTTTCAGAACAAGTTCCTGGTATCCCCGACCCCATTTCCATGACATGGGAGTTCAAAGAAGGTCTTACTCACCCTACTTTCTATGTGACTCGAGGTACATGGAGATACGAAAACAAACTACGAGCTCTTCGACAATTCTTCAATCGCATCTCCAAACAAAACGAGATCACCATCGATTGGTTCCTTTCTGATCTATGTATATAAAAAAAATAAACATTTCATGATTCCATTTCTTGATAATCCAATTCCAATGCGGCCATATTCTCTTGTGCTTCCACAAACTCTCCCGTTTCCATCCCCTCTTGTAAATACCAATGCACAAAGGCACCCTTGTTCCACATCTTTTCAAATCTTCTATTATTCCTCATAAACGACTCTTTAATCACCGTATCATTCACCAAGAGAGACGCTGTCGAACACGAATCCATCTCAAACGAACACTTGATCCCCACCGGACTCCAATCCACAAATGGAATCTTATTCGTATCCCTATATCTTAGTAAAGCTCGATTGATCTCAGTCGTAGTCATGTGACCCTTGTACACCAAATACGCCGCAATCCATTTACCAGGTTTTCCATAACTCTTGACCATTCGATTCTTGAGTTCCAACACCTCTCTCGTCAAACCATAGGGCGTTTCAGTTTCCGCAAAAGCACACGTCACATAATGAATTCGGGGATACGGAATCAAATTCGTATAATAATCATTAAATGGCTGATGCGAAATAGACCTTATGACTTTTGCCACCAATGTATTCAAATCATGATACCCTGGTCTCTCAATACCATGTCGCAACATACACAAATCATATAAAGCCTCATTATCCACCATCACCTTGGTCTGAATATGATCCATCATAAAATGGTGACACAAGGTGGTATTATACGGCTCCACAATCGTATTGGATACTTGCGGTGAAGGAATCACTTGAAAACCCATTTTCGATACACGAGGATACTCATCATCCAACTTTTCACTCAATAAAGCCCCTAAACCAGCTCCAGTACCCCCACTTGTCGAATGCGTCATGAATAACCCTTGTACACGATCACACGCTTCCATCATACGAGATATACGATCCCATGTCACTTCCATCATCATACGACCCGAAGAACAATAACCACGTGCAAAATTATTCGAAGCATCTTCACGACCACTCACACAATCATAACCACTCGATCGCAACACATCCAATGAACTAGGATCCATATCCACAAACACAGCTCGAGGTTTAAGTTCCCCATCTACCGTTTCTCGAAATAAAGAAGCTGAAGAATATGATGATTTTGACCATATCGCCTCACCCATCCTTACACCCGCCTCACCCACATGAACACTCACAATCATTTCCTTTTTTTACAATCAATGAAAAAACCATTTATTTCATAAGAACCTAATAAAAGTTCAAACTGTATTCACCAAGCCCTTGTCTTTTGTGGCTTCGCTTTGATTTTGTCCTTACGTTGGAGCGGACATCCCTTTTTGGTTCTGCATCAGAATTTTTGTTAGGTTGACGTTTCCTACTCAAAGATTCTAGTCGGCGGTTCACCCCACGGATTCTTTGAGACATTGCGTTATATCTCCGTCTGTTAGTGGTTCGTATTTTTCTAATATTTTTACCTCGTCTTTTTCCTGCAACCATTTCGAGCTTTGTTTTCGCAATGTTCTTCTGAATTTCGAATTCGTCACGAGCGATTTGTAACGGTAGTCGTTGTGATCGACGTTTTTTCGCTAAAGTCCTGAGACGCTTGGCTGTCCTCTCCTTTTTCTCGGCTTCGCTTGGTTCGACAAATGGGTTCTCGTTATCAATCGTTTCCTTAAGATTTTTACGCGCTTCTTCTACTAATTTACGGTGTGTATCACGTCTCTTTCTAGCCACATTTTTAAAGTGCGCACGGCTTTCTTGCCGTTCCTTTATGTGGAGTGCACGATCTTCTTGGTTCCCAACATATTCATCATATTTTTCTCTCAATCGTTGATCTGTCGCTTTGGGATGATGGTGTAAATACATTACCACACCATTTACCAGACGATTTTCCTCATTTTCACCAAGTTTTAGCACTTTGCGCACATGTTTCTCATGATCCTCTCTTTGATTAACCAAACGAGCCATTGATTCCGAAAATTTTTCTCGTGCATTTGTTTCTTTCTTTGTAGGTGCATCTCGGATAGCCTTTAACTTTCGCCAAATGTTGAATCCTACAATCAAATTACTAGGAATCGACAATGCAACATTGCGTCCATTTGACTTTCCAGCTGCCTTATACGTAATAGAAACCGGATCGCGTCGACAATCAGTGGTAAACATTCTGCTGCCACTAGCGTCCAATGGTGTCGCGGCACTCGAATTCATGTTAAAATGGAAATCCCTCTTTTTCACACGATTGTCCAGCATAATATGATCTATAATTTGTTTCTCTAATTTCTCAATAGCTCTGACGTGAACCTTATAGTCAGTAGATGCCTTGACCGAATCAGGGATTGCAAACAAACGAATCATAAATTGATAACGACCTTCCACGTCTCGGGAAATGGCGGGACGAACCCATATCGTCCTCTTTGGTACTTTTACCTCAACTTTCACACCCTTCTTGTTTTTTCGTTTGATTGTATGCTCTTTTACATCGCGTTTCATGTATCCCTGGGCAATTCTATCTTTATCATTATCTGGTGGTACATATCTGGGAATCTTAGTTTCGCTTTGGTAAATACCATTTGGCTTCTTGAATCTTCGCTTTGCAATATCCATCCAATCAGCAACACTCAACTCAAAACCTGATCGTGGGTTGGCCTTCGCGCTCTGTCTGGAATATTTATCGTGTTTACGACGACCCAATATCTTTCCCACAGTACCATCATCATGTAATACACGAAAGTGTTCCCATTCCGTTTCACCATCTTTGGCTACACCATGGAACCTAACTACGTTCCTTTTCGCCGTACCAAAATTACGTTCAGATACCTCATTACTTTTACGTCCAAAGTTTCGGAATTTACTTTTCTTTCTTCTTTGTTTAGAAGGTTGAGCTTTCTCTTCTGCTTCCTCTTCTGCTTCCTCCTCGGCTTCCTCCTTGGCTTCCTCCTCGGCTTCCTCCTCTGGCTCGGTGTCATCGTTATCAGATCGTGACGCTCTTTTTACAGATCTCTTTTTGGGAGCCGTCTTTTTTTTGGAAGCAGATTTTCTTCCGGAAGCTGGCTTTCTTCTGGGTTTCGATGCCTTCCTTCCAGCAGCAACGACCTCTCTAGCAGCGTCAACAACTTTATTAGCTTCTTGTGCAACCACAGCGGGGGGCGCTCCATTGGCGACATCCTTTGCTAATTGGTCGGCATCCTTTTTCACAGCCTTTGCAGCTCTCTTAGCAGCAGCAGGAGCTCCATTAGCTCTATTTGCAGGACCTTTGTAATTGATATGTGCGAAGGCCCTCAAAAGTTTTTCCTCAGTATAACCAAAATTCGCTAATTGATTCCATTTGGTAAATTTCTGAAGAGCCTTAGTCTTCGCATTCATTGCAGCGATGGCTTTGAGAACTTCCTCCTCAGATTGCAGTTGTCGTTTCTCTCTAGCCATGATTTGATCGGTTTGGTTTTTTATTTAAGGGGGTGTTGAAAATTTTTTTTAGTTCCGAATTTTTTTTTCAAAAATTATTTTTCATCATTGATACTCATGGAAAAGTTTGACCCCACTCTTCTAGTACAATATTTACAACACATGGGTAGCGACCTACAAGTCGTCAACTCGGCTCGTGTTTCCTACGCCAAAGAATCCACCACTCTTCTCCCCAAAGACCACAAACTCATCACCTATCTCGCCCAACACC
>JACCDN010629839.1_pt1 | contig 33708 bp, 27 predicted proteins | sample 7441691 | NCBI WGS metagenome assembly JACCDN01 (sample SAMN15323439, study PRJNA562643) | freshwater metagenome | isolation source: river surface water | place: USA:Blue River Watershed | collected 2017-08-16
ACAAACCCGGTACTTCTACATCGGGGTTCTGGTTGACCCGCAATTTGCTCAAGGCCAGCAGGCCCATCGCCATCAGTGCAATGATGAGAACGATGGTGGCCGTTGGCCGTTTGATACTGAAGTTGGACAGAAACATACTCAGTTCCCCTTGGCGGAGGAGGCCGCTGCGGACGCTGGCACAGACTTGGTGGCGGCAGCCCATTCAACGGGCTGACCTTCTTTGAAGCTGGAGGCCGGGTTGCGCACAATGACATCCCCCGCTGCCAAACCGCTGCGCACTTCGTAGTTGCCCGTGCGTGCATCGCGTTGACCCACCGATACAGCCACTTGATGGAGTGCATTGGAGCTGATGCGCCACACCGACAAATTGTCACCGGACTTCACCATCACAGACTCTGGCAGCATCAGCGCTTGAACGGTGGCGGCTTCGATAGTGCCCTCGGCGTACAGGCCCGCAACACGGGGTTGTTTGGCATCGCTAAAGCGGACCAAAACCTCCACCTGGCGGGTTACGTCGTTGGCGCTGGGGTCGATCCGGGCGATCTTGCCGCGAAATTCCTGGTTGGCGTAGCCGTTGATGCGAAAGCTCACTGGCTGACCGACGCTGACCACGCTGATCTTGTCGGACGACACGCGCCCTGCAAACCGCATGCTGGTGGGGTCCAGCACCTTGAGCAGTTCTTTGCCGATGGCAGCCGTGTCACCTGCAGATACCTTGCGGTCTCCCACCACGCCATCAAACGGTGCCCGCACCACGGTGCGGTCCAGTTGCTGGCGTGCCAGCACGGCACGCGCATTGGATGCTGATAGTTCGCTTTGAGCGCTGTTGCGGCGGACCTCGGCATCGTCTAGCGCTTGCAATGAGGTCATGCCCGATGTGCGCAGTGTCTTGAGGCGCTGCACGGCGCGCTCAGCCTGTTCCAGGGCTTGCGCTGCGTTGCGTGCACCGTCTTGCGCTGAGCGCAGGTTGTCCTGAATGGTGGTAGGGTCCAGGCGGACCAAAACATCACCGGTGCGCACAACATCGCCATTTTCTTTGAGCACCTGTAACACGACCGCCGAGACTTCGGCGCGCAAATCGGCCTTGCGTTCCGGCTGAATGGAGCCCGTGACCACCGGGCCGGATGCCAGCGCACTGGCTTGCAGTGTGAAAACGTCTTCGGGCGCAATCACCAGTTTGACAGGCGCGACAGTGGCATCCTTCTTGTCGCCCTTTCCAGAAAACTTATCGCAAGCAGTCAGGCTTGTGGCTAGTGCAACGACGACTAAAAAAGGACGCAACATGAAGAAATCTCCGGGTGGAAGCAAAAAATTCGGGGAACCAGTCTTTGGGCACGCAAAGGCACATTGGTTGGGTTCACGATTATGGCGGCTATGCACTGGCCAACTCACTGAGCGGCCAATTGTCGGCGCTGGAAGTACACCATAGCGCCGCCCATCACGCCCAGGGCTACGGCAATGTAGGCAAAAACGAAGAAAGCAAATTTGGTTGCCGCAAAGCCCGAGTAGAGGTAGGCCAGTGCGCCATTGAAACCTGTCGGATTGGCCAGCATCACATAGGACACGAAGTTTTCGAGCTGGTCACACAACGGTGCGATGGCTGAAATGATGGCACAAACCACCATCACGGCGCGCCCCTTGCTCTGGGCTGCAAACATTCTGGAAATCAACAGTAGCGTAAACCCATGGAGAAAGAGTGTTGACAGAATGAAGAGTGAGTCCACGTGCTGTGTATGAAGGTATTGATCGAACGTGCCTTCTTGTAGGAGGTAGGCATACCAGTCTTTTATTTTTACCGGGTCAAAAGAAAGCTGAGCGGTATAGAAGGGCACCGGAAACTTGGATGCCACATAGTTGGCAGTCAGAAGGTTGTCGGCCCACAGGTTGAATCCCAGGGAGGCAATGGTGAGTAGAACCAGCGTCAGCGCTGCGGGTGAGTGCAAAAAGTAGCGGTACATTGTCTTCATGATGTTTCTCCTGATGTCTGTTGGTTTGCTGAATGGCGAAATTAAATGCTGCTGGGTTGGCTGGACTTGACGTGTGCGGTTGCTTCGTTCAGTGCAGACCGATGGCCGATCACCACCACGGTGGGCAACTCAATGGGTTGCAAGACCGAAGAGTTCGCGCTGTTCATGCCCAGCACAACGGCGCTGAACAAGGTGGCGGACATCAATGCGCTGAGGTTCAGGGCGAGGACTTTGGAAAGAATGCGTGTGGTCATGTTGGACTCCGTGTTGCGATGGAGTGAACTGTAGGTTCCATGGCTCAACGATGCATTCGCTTTGCGACCATCTGCCAACTGAGCGCGATGGCCCGTCGATTTCGGGGGTTAGATGGCGAGCCTAGACGGGTCTGCGCATGGTGCAAACTGGCTCTGAACAGCAAAAAATGTTCAGCAAGCCGTGCGTAAGTCGACTTGGGGCACGATGAGCACGGGTGAAAAACCCCCGCCGGGTGTTCGAAAGTTGGTGGTTTGCCCGTTGTAGGTGCGCGCTACGAGCAACTGAATGAGTCCTTCATAGGTGTAGGCGCGAATGTCGAACTTGAGCTGTGTGGCCACACCATCTACTGCCACCAGGCGTTTCCCGGGTGAAACCAGCGCTTGCGCAATAAAGTCGCCCGCCACAATGTCGTCCCACACACGCCGCGTGAGCTTGTCGCCCCGGTAGGCAGCTTTGCCGCCGTAGCCCGACACGGGTTTAAAGAAGAGCTGGCGGCGCTGTGCCCACAGGGCATCCGCATGGTCCGGCGTTACAGCTTGGGTGGGAGGAATGGCCTCGTGCAGGCATTGCCGGTCGGCCGCAGGCACGCCCCAACTGGCCAGCAAGGCGTCGTCCGACAAGGTAATCAAATTGCGCTTGTTGGCCCGCAGTGCGTGGGCGTGTGGATGGGGTGTGACCACGGTAGCACCAGCCAGATAGGCATCGCGCAAAGCCAGGTGGCGGCTTTCTGAAAAGTCAAAATCGGTCAGGCGGTTGTAGACCAGATCAATGGCTGTTGCACCCAGCCACAGCGTGCCGTCGCGCCAGGCCAGGTCTTGTGGGTCGGCAATGTAGGCTTGCACCCCGCGCTGGGCGAACATTTGGCGGAATAGCGCGAATTCGGGAGCAAGGTATTGGGCTTGCGGCGCGTCGTCCACAATGGCCACGGTGCGCAGCACGGCAGGGGGTGTGTGGTTGCCTTGTTGATCGTGCTGCCGTACGTGTTGTAAGTGGAATTCGCGCAGGAACATGTCAAAGAACGTTTGCTCCAGCGTGTCCAGTGGGGCGCAGGTCTCCATCACCCCCTCCATGGGTTCGCAGCAAGCGTGGTGCGCACGGGCCAGCGCTGCGCCGAGCAGTGCACCGCCGGCGTTGGTGTTGATCTCGATGAGCTGCGGGCCGGTGCGTGTCGGGTTGGTTGCATCGACGTGAAAGTCGTACCCCATGAAAACGCCAAGAGGCCCGAATACATGTTGGGCAATGGCGGGCGCGTGGGCCAGGGCATGGGCCTGGTAGGCGGGCAGTGCCATGACACGCTCAATGGCCCGCACGGCCTCTGCAATGGCGTGGTGGGTGGCTCTGGATATGTAGACCACGCTGCTGGAAAACAAATGCGGCTGTAGCTGTGCGATGCTGCTTGACAGGCCTTGCAGCGATGGGTCGCGCTCCAGTTCCGCATGCAAGCGGCTCTCATCCAGCGTGCGGCACAGGCAGGCGTGGTTCAGGGCATCGGCTATGCTGCTTGCAGACATGGCAGTGGGAGAAGGCGTGGCTGGAGTTTCCATCTTTCAATCATAGTGTGCACGTGGAGGCCTTACATTCATTTAGGGTTTTGCATGCCACTTCATGCTGAATAATCACCCCATGCCTTCGTCACCCTCTACCATCGTCCTGTGCACGCTCAACGCCAAGTACATCCACGCCTCATTGGGCTTGCGCTACCTGCTGGCTAATATGGGCGATCTGCAATCGCAGACGGTGCTGCGCGAGTTCACCATTGCCCGTAAGCCACAGGAGCTGGCCGACGAGCTGCTCGCCTTGCAACCCCGCGTCATCGGCTTTGGTGTATACATTTGGAACGTGACCGAGACCACGGAGTTGGTGCGCCTGCTCAAAGCCGCACGGCCCGATGTGAAGCTGGTGTTGGGTGGCCCCGAGGTGAGTTACGAGTGGGCCGAGCAGCCCATCGCGCAACTGGCAGACCATGTGATTACGGGCTGGGGTGATGTGAGTTTTCCCAAGCTGTGCCGGGCCTTGCTGCACGGACCACAACCGCTGATGAAAGTGCTGGCGGGTGAGCAGCCACCGCTGGACACCATCAATTTGCCCTACGCCCACTACACCGATGCCGACCTGGCGCACCGCCTTTTGTACGTGGAAGCCTCGCGCGGTTGCCCGTTCAAGTGCGAGTTTTGTCTAAGCTCACTCGACAAGACGGCCAATGCCTTTGCGTTGGATGGTTTTCTCGCTGAGATGGACACGCTGTACCAGCGCGGTGCGCGCAATTTCAAATTTGTCGACCGGACTTTTAATCTAAAGATCGATACATCGGCTCGCATCTTGCAATTCTTTCTGGAGCGGCTGACGGACGACTTGTTTGTGCATTTTGAAGTCATCCCGGACCACTTGCCGGATCGGTTGAAAGCGCTGATCGCCCAGTTTCCACCCGGCGTGTTGCAGTTGGAGGTGGGCATTCAAAGCTTTAACCCGGAAGTGCAAAAGCGCATCTCGCGCCGCCAGGACAACGACAAGACCGTGGCCAACCTGCAGTGGCTCGTACAGCAGTCCGAGGCGCACCTGCACACTGATTTGATTTTTGGCTTGCCCGGCGAAACGCTGGAAAGTTTTGCCAACGGTTTTGACCGCCTGTACGCCCTGCGCCCGCATGAGATTCAGCTCGGCCTGCTCAAGCGTCTACGTGGCACACCCATTGCGCGGCACACCCAGGAATATGGCATGGTGTACGCCGTTGACCCCCCCTATGCTGTGCAACAGACTGCAGTGGTGGACGCGCCTACCGTGCAGCGCTTCATCCGACTGGCGCGCTACTGGGATCTGGTTGCCAACTCGGGCCGCTTTGCGAGAACCCTCTTCGTGTTGTTGGAGGGTGATTCCGCGTTTGCCGCATTCATGGCCTGGAGCGACTGGTTGTGGCGCACCACCCGCAAGACCCACGGCCTGACGCCGGAGGATTTGGTTGATGCGCTGTTTGGCTACCTCACCAGCGCGCGTGCCATGCCCGTGGAAGCCACCCGACAAATGCTGCTGCAAGACTATGTGGGCAGTGGCGCTCACGCGCGTCCACAGTGCCTGCGCGACGTGCTGCCCCGACCGCAGGCCCCGCAGCACAGCATCAAGACCCGACAGCTGGCGCAGCGCCAGGCGCAGCATGGACGCGCTGTGGACGACAATACAGCCCATGAATTCAAACCAAACTCCACAGCCTGCCAATGACAACGAAGGGCTGTGCGAACCGTGCGCAGGCATTCAACGCAACTGGCGTGGCACCAAAGGACACCCCGAATTGTTACAGGGTACAAATCGCTCAGTGGCGCACAGGCATGGCTCTGTCACCCACACCAAGTACCGCTGCGAGCGCTGCGGCACGATTTGGGAATACGAGAACAACAAGGTGAATCGCCAGGCGGGTTGGTCGGTCGTTAAGCGGGGCAGCTAACAGGTGACCACTTTGGGCTGCCAGTGCGCAAAGCCACTGCAGGCGTTATCCGGTCCACATCGCTGACGGGGGTATTCTGGAGAGGCTGTGAGTAAAAATGGCCTCTAGCCCTCAAATACATTGCGTTATATGCTATGTATTTGGTAGCAACAAGGTAATTTCTGCCTGCAACTAGCGGCGGACAAAGGTCAGCAAGTCTTCGCTCAGGCGGACTTTGTGGGTGGCAAAGATGCCATGTGGCGCACCTTCGTATTCGAGCAAGGTAGATTGGGCGATGCCAGCGTGCGCGGGGTGAGCCGTGGCGGCGATGGGGACGATGGCATCTGCCGTGTCGTGAATGATCAACGTCGGCCAAGGTGTCGTAATCATATGTGCGACGTAGGGGCTCAAATTTCTGTGCGGTGGCAAACGTTGATGTGTGCGGCAGCGCACAGATCTTTGACGGTTTACAACGCAACATGGCGCTCTCTTCTGTGGAGTTTCCATGAACATGCATCTCATCTTGACGCCTTTGATTTCTCTTATCGCGGGAATTCTGATTCTGGTTGTGCCACGGCTGTTGAATTACATCGTCGCGCTGTACCTGATCATCATTGGCTTGGTGGGTTTGTTCGGGGTTCGTTGATTCGCTTTCAGCAATAGCGGTGGGCTGCAGTCTCGGCTTGACCGTTGACCGCGAGACGCGGATACTTCCGCGCATGATGAATGTCTCCCCCGCACCGAATTCGCCAGACGCCGATTTGTCGGGGGCGGGGCACACACCCTACCTGTCAGCGCCACTGCGCGATTTGGAGGCATGGACGCGCTACTTTCGCGATGCACCCATCCCCGTGTTGGCCCGAACGTCCAGCGCAATTGAGGCCTTGCGTGCCGAGGAAGACAACGTTGACGCCCACATGCTGGCCGAAATCATTGAAGCTGATCCGCTGATGACGTTGAAGCTTTTGGCGCATGTTGCCGGCAAGCGCCGCGCTGGCACGTTTACCGAAACAGAGAGTGTCACGACCTCTTTGGTCATGACTGGAATATCCCCGTTTTTTCGAGATTTTGGCGTTCAACCGACCGTAGAGAGCTGGCTGCACGACCAACCCCACGCATTGGCAGGATTGCAGGGTCTGCTGCGCCGTGCCGAGCGGGCTGCGCAGTTTGCGGTGGGCTTTGCCGTACACCGCGGAGATACCGATGTGGGTGTGATCCGCCTCGCAGCGTTCTTGCATGACTTTGCCGAGATGCTTGTGTGGTGCCATGCACCGGCTTTGCAGCAGCACATTGCACAGTCACAGCGGGCAGACCCGACGCTGCGCACGGCGGTTGTGCAGCGTGCCGTGTTGAACGTTGAGCTGGACGACCTGCGCCAAAGCCTGATGAAGCTATGGCATTTGCCCGAGCTGCTGGTACGCATTTGCGATGACCGGCATGCCGATCAGGCGATCGTTCGCAACGTGGTGCTTGCGGTTCGACTGGCCCGGCACACCATGCATGGGTGGGACAACCCCGCGCTACCGGATGATATGGACGAGATTGCCAAGCTGCTCAACGCGGTGCCGCGCGTTGCCTTGGCTTTTGTTCACAAAATCGATAGCTAGGCCCTGCGTGGTTGCTGGCCCTATTGGGTGACGCCGAAGCGGCGCAACAAGGGCAGCTGTTTCGCCATGAAAGCGGTGGCCTGCGCGGTGAGTTCTGCCAGATTGGCTTCTTCAGATGCCAAAGGCTTGCCATCCTTGAGAATGCGTTGCGCACTGGTCAACAAGACCGACCAGACAAAATTCGCCAAGTCCATGGCGCTTGGCGGTGTGCCTTTTGTCCACTCGGTCAGGCACAACAGAAACAGCTGGTCAAAGCGGCTCACTGAAACCGCGCCACCGGTTACGGGGCTGGCCAGATAGCTCAGGTCAGCGCGGTGCCGTGCGAGCTGCATCAGGTGCATGTTCATGCGCGCCGCACCTGCCTTTGCTTGGGCGATGACTGCATCTTCTTGCACTGCGACCACATCACCTTTGCCTATCAGTAGCATGAGGGCTTCGTTCAGATGGTGGAACGAGATGGGGGCAGCACCTGCCGTGCTTTGCAAGCGACTGCCCAATTCGGCGATGCTGTGGATGTGCAGGTCAGACAAGGCCTGCAAGACGGGCTTGTAAATTGATTCCGTCATGACTGCTTCACCAACGGTGGCCTTCACCTTGAGCTGGACCTGATCGGCAGGTGTGATCAGCATGACGCGTTGGCGTCTTTGTCGCTCGACTTGCTCGGTGGGCTTGAGCATGCGGCCACCCTTGATCCAATAGTCCCGGCGGAACTGCTGGTTGACCAGAAAGTCACGTACCGTCTCCCGAAAAACCGGGTCGGTTTGCTCTTGCAACAGTGCGGCCTGTTGTGCCGTGAAGTGCAATCCGCTCAAGTGGTCCTGGTAGTGCGCGGAGCACGCAAAGCCCAATTTCGCAGGTGCCAGCCGCTGTGCCATCTGGTTAAAGGGCATGGGCTGCCAGTCGGTATTGAAGTATTCGTGCGCCAGGTAGTTGCGGTTCATGCCTTGCAGTTGTTTGAATCGCGCAGCGATATTTGGATTGGCGCGGGCAAAGTGGGGGTCCGTCGCCAGCAGGCGGTCTACAAAAGCCAGGGCGTTATCGACTTTGGTGGCTGTGCCTTTACCGGCGACACCCATTACCTGTGCGTGCTGGGCCATCAGGTCCCGCAGGGGTGCCATCGTGGCCCAACCGGGTTGGGTGTTGTAGCTGATGTACAGCACACCGCCAACGCGCAGTTTGCGCCGCACAAAATCGACGATCACGGCCCGGTTGGCATCGGATATCCAGGTCCAGATCCCATGCAATCCAATAAAGCTGAAGTCTGGCAGATCGCTGCGCTGGCAAAATTCAGCGAACGCATCGTCATACAGGCGCGCTGCTGACCCACCGGCACCTGTAGCGCGGGCCAGGTCTTGGGCAAAAGCAGCCTGAGAGGGGTTGAAGTCTGTTGCACACCAGGATGTAGTGGAAGCTGCTGCATGGATGTTGACGCTAATCCCCTGACCAAACCCCAGTTCGCAGGCCGCGCCTTCGCCCTCCAAACCACTGGGGTCCCAGCCTGCCTTGAGGAGCGCCAGACGGGCGCGCATGGGATTGAGCTCGGCATAGTATCCGTAGGTATAGTCCACGTCAGTCATGTAGCCTTCGGTCCAGTCGGTCATAGTCTTCCAGTGATGTTGGGCTTATCGCACCAGTTGGTTGAGTTGAATGATGGGCAGCAGCACCGCCAGCACAATGAGCATGACGACCAAGCCCATTGCCACGATGAGCAAAGGCTCCAGCAGTGTGGCCAGCTGCATGGCACGGCGCTGCACTTCGGTGCTGAGCTGGCGGGCCGCGCGCTCCAGCATCACCGGCAATTGGCCGGTTTGCTCACCCAGGCGTGCAAACATTGACAGCAGCCCGGGAAAACGTTTCTTCTGTGCAAGGGCCGATGCCAGTGGAGCACCTTCGCGGACCAGCACCAAGGCATCGAGCGCATCGGCGCGCATGGCGCGGTTGGACAAGGTATCGGCCGCCGCCTGGAGCGCCTTCAAGATCGGCACGCCCGCCGCGGCCAGCATGGACAGCGTGCCAGCAAAGCGCGCCGCGTTATAACCGCGTGATAGTTTGCCCAAAATGGGCAGTGTGAGCCAGAAGCCATCAAACTTCTCACGAAATACGGCGCTAGCCCACGCAAATCGTGCGCAAGCAGCTATAAAAAGTAGAGCAAGCAATATCACCCATCCCTGGTCCCGCACAAAGTGCCCCAAGGCCAGCATGATGACGGTGAGCAGTGGCAGCGCGCGCTTGCTGCCGGCAAACACTTCTGCGACTTGCGGTACCACATAGCCCAAGAGAAACATGACGATGACGATGGCCACCAGCGTCACGATGGCAGGGTAGAGCGCAGCGCCTATGAGTTGTGACTTCAATGCCTGGCTTTCTTCCAGGTCATCGGCCAAGCGCTCCAGCACCAGGCCGAGATTGCCACTGTGCTCACCTGCACCCACCACCGCGCAATAGGTGGGGGCGAACTCGCGTGGGTGCTGCGCCAGTGCCGTTGCAAAAGCAGTGCCGCCATTCACCTCGGAGCGCAATGCCGCTACGAGGTTGCGTTGACGCTCGTCGTCAGCCTCTTCCGACAGTGCAGTGAGCGCCCGCTCCAGCGGGAGCCCAGACGACACGAGGCCAGCGATTTGGCGTGTCCATATGGCCAGCGCTGCTGCGTTGAAAACACGCGATGACCAGAGCGTGGTGGACTGTTTGGCGGTGTTGACCGAACCTGCGGCGTTGGGCCCCACAGGCTCTACGCCCAGCGGCACCAGCGATTGGGCGCGCAGCAAGCCGCGTGCAGCTTTGGCAGTATCAGCGTCTATGACGCCTTTGCGGGTGCTGCCATTGGCATCGAGGGCTTCAAAGGAATAGGCGGGCATGGAGCGATGTTAGCTGGTCATGGGCCGCATTTTGGCCGATTGCGCACAGGCGGCGCGTGGTAGGTGCAACAGGATTTACTGAACCTTTAGGTCGGCGATAGGGGTGGCTTTTGCGTACGTCTGCGCCGCTTTTCTTCGTACATCAGGCGATCTGCATTGGAGAGTACTTCATCGAGCGATTCGGTAGAGTCGGCACGTACCAGGTAGCCGCCCAGGCTGCAATTCACCACATAGGGTTTGCCGCTGGTCGCGTTGTACTCAGAAAAGTTTTTGGCCACCCGCTGTTCAATGAGGCTAAGGCTGTCCTTGACGCCGCTGCGTGTCAGGGCGACGAACTCGTCGCCGCCGATACGTGCGACGATGTCTTCTACGCGAAATGCTTTCTGAATCAATTGCCCCGCCTGCGAGATAGCCACGTCGCCTTCTTCATGGCCATAGACATCATTGATGTGCTTGAGGCCATCCATGTCTGCAAAAATAATGCTCATGGTCTGGCCGGTCAAACGAGCGGTACGCATGACGCTTTCCGCGAGCTGGAGAAAGCCACGGCGATTGAAAAGGCCAGTCATCGCGTCCCGCATGGCGATGTGTGAAAGATTCTCGTTGGCCGCCTTGGCGCGTTCCAGGTCGAGGCGCATGGCTTCGCGTGCCGCATCCAGTTCCCGTACCAGCAGACTGTGGTGCAGGCTGCTCGATATCTCGTGCCGCAACTCTTCATACGAAAATTTTTCGCTGCGCCGCCACTCAAATATGACAAATCCAAAATGTTCGTTCAGGTGGAACATGGGGAAGCACATCAGGGTTTGCGGCCTTGCGCGCGACTCCTGTAAACCCACCTCGGGCAGCAAGTGACTGGTGGGAAAGTCCATGCCGCACCACGTCGGATGCAGCACGCCGCCAGACATGGCAAACACCAGTTTTGACGTGGCAGGCAAACCATTCTTGGTCACTACGTCCAGCATAACGGAACGTTCGTATAAGGCGATAAAGCAGGTTTGAATGGTGAGCTCTCGCAAGCCGTCGGAGAGTCCGCTGATGAGCGATTGCAAATCGTCAGATGTCACCCTCGTTTTGAATATGAGGTGCAAGTTTGTGCCAGTGTCTTGCGGCGAGTAATCCAAATTTCCAGCTATGTCGGCGGCAATGGCGACCTGGATTTGCGCGCGCTGAATCCGCTGGGCAGCCAAAGCCGACCTTTCAGGGCTCAAATTGGCTAATACCCGGCTCTGAAAGCCCAGCAAGAGGCTACGTAACAGGGTGCTTGCCAAATTGCGCTGCTGCCACAGACGGAAGAGGTGCGTAAACACTGCGTCAGAGTCTTGGTCCCAGGCGTTCGCGGTGACGGCATCATGGAGGGCGAACAGTTCCTCCACCATTGCGGCGCGCACCTCCTTGGGCAAGTTCAATTCGTTGAGGAGTTCGTGGCTGGCGGCGCGCACGTCAAGTTGCTGGGTATGCGTATGGGGCTGCCCATCTGCCGCATCGATGTCCAAGCACCCACAGGAGCGGCGCAGGACCATACGGGCTGGTAGATTGACGTGCCGCTCGAAGGTGTGCCCAAGGTATAGCTCGTGCAACATGGTCAGGGCCACTTCGCCTTGCTTTTCAAGATTCTGGTTGACCGATGTGAGTGATGGTCGCGTGCTGGTGTAGCGGTGGATGTCATCAAAGCCGCACACGATCATGTCTTGCGGTAGGCTCATGCCCATTTCAAGGGCGGCGGCAATGCAGCCCCACGCCATGTTGTCGTTGGCGCAGACGATTGCCTGAAATGGTACGCCTGCCTCGATCAAATTTCTGAACGCAACCTTGGCGGGCGGGAGTATAAACTCCGCTCTGCGGCGCAGTCTGGGGTCCGGCGTTATACCGGCTTCTTGGTGTGCATCAAGGTATGCCCGTAATCTGTCGTTACCATCAATGCTGTGTTCAGGGCCCTCGAGCATGGCGATACTCGTCAGTCCATGCACTTTTATCAAGTGTTCAACAACGCCTTTGAACCCAACATAGCCGTCGCTCGTGACAGACGGCAAGTCCCCCACCCTACACCCAAGTACAACACTTGGAATGTGCTCAAAGCGCTTTTTAATTTGTTCCAGCGTGCCTGTTTCGTCAATGTAAGAGGCCAGGTTGGCCCCCAGAATAATGAGCCCATCCAGGGCCGATGCATCGATAAAACCGTAGTTGATGGTGAATTGCCGGGCAAATGCATTGGGCGCGCCTGTGCGCAGCACCGAGTAAATGACAAGATCGATATCGAGGGCAGCTGCACGGGTGTAAAGGCCATCGAGCACCGTCAGCATGTACTCGCCTTCAAATTCCGTACCTATAACCCCAAATCGTGGCCGCGCCCGGCGCGCGGCGTCTGGCTTGGGGGTAGGCAGGGGCATTACACAGGCTCCAGATTTGTTACACGCCGATCGCAATCAAGAATGGACTGCGCGAGACAAACTACTTAGGCGGTGCAAAATATTGTACCGACCGCACAGGTGGAGGGCAATCCACTCTGGCGAAATGCGCCAAATTTAAGCAGGCGTCGCTGTGGCGTGGTGCAAACGTTTGCCGTGCGGCAGGCTTGCCAATCGGCCAAACAAATTGCGGCAGTAGCCCGTAATTTGCAGGCACTTGTTGATCTCATCGACTGGCAACGGGCCCGAGACCACGACGATATCGTTGGCGGACTCGATCGCGCCACTCGCGCGCAGGCGCCTTCTGGCATTGCTGGCCCAGGTATGAATGCGCGCAGGGTTGCCGTGTTCATGCAACTTGCCTGTGCGGGCATCGAAGGCGATCGCCACCGTGTCTGTCATCAGGCGCAAACGGTGCTCGCCGGTGGCTTTGCTCTGCGGCGTGCTCAGATCGTACAAATGGTAGTTGCCTTGTTTAAGTTGGTATTGAAGTGCCATGGCTGTTCCTCGTTTTCGCCAATTCTGGAGGATGCGCTTGCCGCTAAACGCACGAGGAGAGGCCCAAAGACGGCGCAAATATAGCGAATCGGTTGATCGGCCGAAACAACCTATTGCGCGGGTCAGTTAGTCCCGGGTGACGCGGATCAGCTCTTCACGGGTGGTGATCCCGTTTTGCACCAAGCGTTCACCGTCGTCGCGCATTAGTGCCATGCCATCGGCCACGGCGGCGGCACGGATATCAGCTTCTGATGCCTGGTGGTGGATTTGCGCACGGATCGCGTCGGTGGTGACCAAGAGCTCGAATACGCCGGTGCGACCCAAGTAGCCCGTGTGGCCGCATACAGAACAGCCTTTGCCACCGCGCTCTGTCGCAGGGCCGTCCCAAGACGGAGCAGCCCCCACGGGGGGCAGCGAGGACACGTCAGTGCCGAGCGTGGGGGCACAATGGGTGCAGGATTTGCGCAATAGGCGCTGTGCCAACACGCCAAGCAATGAAGAGCTCAACAAAAATGGCTCTATGCCCATATCGGTCAGGCGTGTGACGGCGCTGGCCGCGTCATTGGTGTGCAACGTGGCCAGCACCAAATGGCCGGTCAGCGACGCTTGAATGGCGATTTGTGCTGTCTCCAGGTCGCGAATCTCGCCAATCATGATGACATCGGGATCCTGGCGCAGAATGGCCCGCAGGGCCTTGGCAAAGTCCAGGTCAATCTTGGCATTGACTTGCGTTTGCCCTACGCCGGGTAGTTCATACTCAATTGGGTCTTCCACCGTCATGATGTTCTGGCGGCGGGTGTCTAGCTTTTGCAGTGCGGCGTATAGCGTGGTGGTTTTGCCCGAGCCCGTGGGGCCAGTCACCAGAATGATGCCGTGGGGCTGGGCCACCAGGTGCTCAAAGCGCGACAGCACTTCACCCTGCATGCCTACCGATTCCAAACTCAGCTTACCGCCGCTCTTGTCCAAGAGGCGCAGCACTGCCCGTTCGCCATGGGCGCTGGGCAAGGTGCTGACACGCACGTCTACGCCCCGGGTACCAATGCGCAGGGAGATGCGGCCATCCTGTGGCAAGCGCTTCTCGGAAATATCCAGATCCGCCATGATCTTCAGGCGGGAAATTAGTGCTGCATGCAGCGCGCGGTTGGGCTGCACTACGTCGCGCAGCGAGCCGTCGACGCGAAAGCGCACGCTGGAGTGGCGCTCGTACGGCTCGATGTGGATGTCACTGGCACCATCGCGTGCGGCCTGGGTTAGCAGGGCGTTGAGCATGCGGATGATGGGGGCGTCGTCTGACGTTTCCAGCAAGTCTTCAATGGCTGGCAGGGCCTGCATCATGCGCGACAGGTCTACATCGGCTTCCACTTCGCTGATTACGGTGGCGGCGCTGGACTCGCTCTGTGCATACGCTGCACTGATGCGTTGGCGTAGCAGGTCGGCACCCAACGCTTCCACCTGCAATACGTCAAACTTGCGCATGACCTCACTGACCGCACTGCGCTGGGCCGCTGTGTCCAGCGCATGCAGCCACAGTGTGCGCGCGCCGTCTTGTTCTTCCAACAACAGTTCGTGGCTGCGGGCAAAGGCGTAGGGTAGTGGGTACTGCATGGGGCGCGGCGTGCCTACTTTTTAGGTTGGGCGACGGGGGCTGGCGGCAAAATGGCGGCATCGTTGACTGGCACTGCCAAACTGTTGACGGGTTGAGCGTTTTGTTGCGCCCCGCGCATTTGTTCATAGCGGTCCAGTGAGAAGTTGTCTGTCGCTGATGCATCGCGCATCACCACAGGGCGCAGGAACACCATCAGGTTGGTTTTTTTGCGGCTGCGGGCTTCGGATTTGAACAGGTTGCCGAACAGTGGAACGTCACCGAGCAAAGGTACTTTTTCTTGATTTCCGGAGAATTCGTCTTGCAGTAGACCACCCAACACCACGATGGAGCCGTCGGCCACCAGCACGTTCGACTCGATTGAACGCTTGTTGGTGGTGGGGCCGTTGGCCGCATTGGCGGTGCTGGCCTGGATGGTGGAGACTTCCTGGTAAATGGTCAGCTTGACGGTGCCGTTCTCGCTGATTTGCGGCTTGACCTTGAGGGTAATACCCACGTCCTTGCGCTCAATCGTCTGGAACGGGTTGACTGAGCCCGAATTGCCGCCAGCACCGGTGTTGGTGAACTGGCCGGTGACAAATGGCACGTTTTGGGCAATGATGATCTTGGCTTCTTCGTTGTCCAGCGTGAGCAGGTTAGGTGTGGAAAGGATGTTGCCGTCGCCGTTGGACTGCAGATAGCGGGCCAAGAAGCCCAGCACATAGACACCATTGGTCTGGTTTGCGACTGCCAGGTTGGCACCGCTGGAGAGGGTGGGCTTGCCGCTCAAGCCATTCAGGGCCAGATCGATGATATTGGTGCCACCAATTTTGAAGTTGGTACCCAGAATGCCGACATTGGAATCGCCGTTTTTCCCCAGTCCACCCTGCCACTGGATGCCAAATTCAGCCGCCTTGTCGGCGTTCACCTCGGCAATCAGGCTTTCCACATAGACCTGGGCCCGGCGTGCATCGAGCTTGTCAATGACCGCACGCAACTGGCGGTACTGCGGCTCTGGCGCGGTGATGATGAGCGAGTTGGTGGACGCGTCAGCCTGAATTTGCCCGCCAGTTGACGAGGCGCTGGTCGCCGTTGCTGCGCCGGCCGCTGGTGTTGGAGCACCAGGAACTGCTAGACCGGTCCCTCCGGTTGTGCCCCCACGTGCTTCGCTGGAAAGGGCCGCGCGCAGGGTGGCCGCCAGCTTGACTGCTTCGGCGTTCTTCAGGTAGACAACATAGATATTGCCCGTGGCACTTTGCGACCCGGGTTGGTCCAGCTTGTCGATCAGTGACTTGGCCAGCGCCAGCCGGGCCGGGTTGGCGGCGCGCAATATCAGGGCGTTGGAACGCGGTTCGGCCACTAGTGTGGTCTTGAATGCACCATCAGCAACGCCGCCTGGCCCGCCCGAAACGCCGCCGCCCGACTCCAGCAGGCGCAGCACCAGCGGTGCCAAGTCCGAAGCAATGGCGTGTTTGAGCGTAATGATCTCCACGTCCGTGGCATTGGAGATGTCCATCGCTGCAATGATCTGTGCGATGCGACGCAGGTTGTCGCCGTAATCGGTGATCACCAGTGAGTTATTGCCCGGGTTCACGTTGATGGTGTTGTTGGGGCTGATGAGCGGGCGCAGAATGGGCAGCAGGTTGTTCGCATTTTCAAAGTTCAGCTTGAAAATCTGCGTGGCGATTTGGTTGCCCGACACCGGTATCGCGTCAAACACGCCGCCGCCTTGCAGTTTGGCATCGGCTTCGGGCACGATCTTGTCCAGGCCTGCTGAGTCCACCACCGTAAAACCTTGCAAGCGCAATACAGCCAGGAATTGGCTGTAAGCCACTGCCGGGGAGACGGGCTTTTCTGTGGTGAGGGTGATGGTGCCTTTGACGCGCGGGTCTACAACGACATTGCGGCCGGTGAGGGTTGCCATGGTGCGTGCAACCGCATCAATCTCGGCATTGTTGAAGTTCAGTGTGATGGGGTCGCCACGGCGGCTCGCGCTCGCTTGGGCAGACGCTGGGGCTGTTTGGGCGAGCGACTGAAGGCAAAAAAGCCCTGTAGCCCCCGATAATATTGCGTAAGCAGCTATAGAAATAATAGCAGTTTGCCGGTGTTTGAAGTGCGCAGTTTTCATGTGTTGTGGTCTCACTTTAGCCCACGGTGATGATGGAACGCGCACCGTCGCGCCGTCCCAGAATATTCAAAAGATTCGACAAGGCTTCCACCCGATCAGGCGCGGCAGTCGCGACGCCGCTGAAGCGTAAACGCTGTGCGATCCATTGACCCTGCCCGGTGAGCTGGAGCGCACCATCGAGTGTGCTCAGGTTGAGGCTGGGAGATGGCCCCCCGTTGAGCGTAAAGCGGTAGCTGCCCATGGGCGAAAGCGTGGATAGGCGGGAAGACATGTTCACAGCATCGAGTTGCACCAGTCCAGATAGGGCCATCTGTTGCGACGCCCACTCCAATCCCAGGTTTTGCGTGGTGGCGACCAATTGACCTTGCGCTTGCACCGTGTTCCACGGGGTGCCCAGGCCCGTCAGCAGACTGGCGGGCCATTGGGATACGTGGTCTTCTACGATGACCCGCACACTGCTCCAGCCCGTGGCGCGCGCTTGCAGGGCGATCGGTTGTGGTGTGCAGCAATCGGCCTTGATCTGAATCGCAATGCCAGTCCACAGGGGGCGGATGTCCCAGCTGAATTGCCCGGGCAGTGCTACCGCGTCGGTGCTGCCTTGCCCGCCGGAAAGGACCAACCGGGCTGACCCGTGCCACACGCTGCCACGTGCGCCAGTCAATTGAACCTGGCCACCGCTCGCTTTTTGTAGGGCCGCGCTGAGCCAGCTTGCCGGAGCAACGAGCACGGTTGTGCCGATGACACCCACCAGTGCGCCTGCAATGGCCCAACGCCAAGGCGGACGTTGCGTGGAATGTGCGCGTGTGCGGACCATGGCTACGGGCGTTGTGGCAAAGACATAGCCAGTGTGCCAGACCAGGCCACACCCGTGCCTGCAGCCACGCGCGTGAGGTGCGCCTCCAGCGGGATAGAGCGCGCGTTCACCCGCACCTGTGCCAGCCATTGGGCCAGTGCATCGGCACTGGCAGCTTGCAAGGTGATGTTGGCCCGGTCTGCGACCACACTGACCTGGGCAGTTGTGCCCAAAGTCTGGAGGGTTGCCTGTTGCAGGGCGCGTAACGCGTCATCATGGGGCAATGGCGATTGCTTTTGCAAGGCCAGCGCTTGTGTTTGCATGGTTTGCATGCGTTGCAACTGCGTGTCGAGCAACTGGCCTTGTGCTGTAGCGGTGTTAAACGTGCGCAATGAAGGTGCCAGCACCAACTGCCACAACATGGCCAGCGCAATGATCGCCAGTGCGCCGGCGATCAGCGTTTTTTCGCGCGGAGCGAGTTGACTCCAGCGCGCGTGCAGCGGGGCCAAGGCAGATCGGAAGTTTGCTGCAGGTCGCTTCATGGCTGGGGCACCTGCTTCAACACCAGACGATCGCCTTCAAGGTTGCCGCTATAGCCGTTGGCCTGCAGCTTGGCCATTGCTGCGACAACAGCAGGTGACGCAGGGTCTGGCAGTTTGAGTTGCAAGGTTCCTGCAGCAAATTCAATTGCTGTTGGCGCAGCCACATCGGGTGCTAGCGACTGTAGTTGCCCCAACATGGCTTCCAGATCACCACCCACCGCAACGCCATTTCGACGCTGCAGGTCAGCCAGTGACTTGGCCATTTGCACCGGAGCATCGACCACCACGCGAACATCAGGAAAGGTGTTGGTGAGCACGTTGCGGATCGTGGCCCGTTTGGCAGAGAGTGCGGCTTGTTCTCGCCAGGCCCAGGCCTGCAAGCCAATCAAGTTGATTCCGACGATCGCGATCGCAGCCCATCGGGCGGGCCGCCACTGGGGTGAGTGAAGCAGTGCGGCCCCCAGCGTTGCCAGTCTTTTGCGTGTGCGCGTGCCGCGTGTGCGCAGCAATTCAAATTGTGCAAGGTCCCATGCTGTTTGGGCCGCGGCCAGTGCGCGTTGGGGCGCCGTTTGCAGCGTAACCTGGCCACTGAAATACTGCTCTGCCAGCTCCGCAACGGCGGGTTCCGCAACCACTTGCAGGGTCGAATCGTGCGGAAAGTTCGAGCCAAGCAATTGGACACTGGCTTGGTTCAAGGGCAAAACGGTCACGCCGTGGTCGTCGCAGCACACCAGGTGGGCCTGGTCCGTAGTGCCCAGTGCATGCAACACCTGGCGCGGTGTGTTGTCAGCAGCGCGTGGACTTAGCTCGGGAACGATCCGCGATACCGGCCGCCCCGCCTGTTCCAAAGTGTTCAGCCACGCGCCGAGCCAGGCACGGTCGCAGGTAGCGACCCAGGTGGGCGCGCCTGTGCTGGCGTCGGGTGCCAAGGCAAAGTGGACTTGTGCTGGCTCGTCCAGCATGCATTCTTCCAACAATCCTTCCAACACAGAGCGCAGGCGTTGGGTATTGCCGTCCTGGAAAAAACCTCGCTCGAGTGTGCCTTTTGGCAGCTCGACTTGGTGCCACGAGAGGCGTTGGACCGGGACCATGACCACAATCTCCGCGTCGGGCGTGTCCGGCAGCAGGCTCAGCGGTGTGTCAAGATGGCGTTTGATGGTGCGGCCGTCATCGCTCCACACTACGCTGCAAGGCGTAGCGGCTGCGGGCATGGACGGCGGTAGTGTGACGATCAGAATGGACATGCAGGTTTTTAGAGCGGTGCCATTGTAGGGCGGGCATCGGTTTGCCCGGGCGTTCCCCGTTCACGCCACAAGGTTGTCACATTCAGGCCCTCGCGCTGTACCACGGAGCGTTCTTCCACAATGTTTTTGTCCAGGCGCAATCGTCCGCGCACCTCAAAAAAGCGCGATCCAACACTGTGCCGGTTTTCATTCAAGTCAGCCGCGGCCTCTGGTGCCAATTTACCGACATCGCTGAGGCTTCGGAAATGGGAAGTCTGGCGGCTATTGACCAGTCGCTCGGCTTGCGCCATGTCAATCGAGGCGATGCATGCATGCAGGACTGGCGCGCTGGCGGTATTGAGGTTGACCGGTGTGCGCACCGGCAATAGGGTAATGAATGGGCGCAGAATGGCCAGGCTGCGCGGTGACAGGCCGAGCCACACCAATTGGCCATCTCGCTGCGGCATCAGAGGGGCAAGGCTTGTGGACCCGCTTTCAGGGCTGTTGTCTTGGGCAAAGCGCAGGTTTTCAATCAGCGCTGCCAGCTCAGACCGTGGCAGACCAAGCTGGATAAAGAGCTTGGCAAACGCGCGAGCCCACGGCTCGGAAGGCTTGCCGCCATCGACCAGATTGAGTATGTTCATACGGCCCTGCAGGTCGCTGATTGCCCCTGATAGGAATGCCTGTGATCCGGCGTCAGCGTCGGCGCTGGATTGCGTTTTGTCGGCAGCCAGAAACGTGGACAAGCGCGCTTCTTCCAGTGGTACAGCCCACGGCTCTCCCAGGTGGTCGGCACCACCTGCGCGTGCATCTTCGCGCAATATCAGGCGTGCCCAATCCAGCGCGCCGGTAAGCACCCAGAGTGACTGTGCGCGGTCACGCTCGGCTGCTTCCACTTCAACGCTGCGCCATTGGTGCCAGAGTGTGGCAGAGGCCATACTGGCCACAAGGGCCACCGTAAGCATGGCGGTCAGCAGGGCCGCGCCGCGCTGCAGCGGGTTCAAGATTTGCCCCCGCCCACTGTTGGGCGGACCCAATCGCGGATGAGGGTTCCATTGATGGCGCCGTCTGTTGGCAGTGTCAACACGAGGCGCACACCTTCTGGCACGGTGAGATCTGGGCCAGCGGGTTTATCGTTTGCGGGTGCAACAGGTGTGGCTGGTGAGCCATTGCTCGAAAGCGGATTGCTCCATGCATCGGCGCGAAAATAAAACACCTTCCACTGTTCAAGCGGGACAACAAGGACTTCGGACTTTTTGTCCGCGTCACCCGGATTTTGGGCCCAGCGGGACGCTTGTGCCCATGCAGATTGCAAGTCCCCGCGGGTGTACAGGGGGGCAGATTGCCAGCGTAGCCACTGGCCACGGCCGTCAATGTTGCGCTGTGCCCAAGCCACGACCTGCAACCCATCGTCGCTGGACGTGGTGCTGCGCCGGGTGACCCGCACGGTGCGACCGTCCCAATCCAGTGTTTGGGTATTGGGGAGTTGGACCATTGCATCGAGGTCGCTTGTCCATTGCGTGAGGCCGGCTTGTAGCGTCAGCACCTGATCTGCACGCTGCAGGACCTGGGATTGCGTTCTGGCCATGGCATCAAGACCACGCCAGCTCAAGCCCGCCATCAGCGCCATGATGCCGATAGCGACCAATAGTTCCACCAAAGTAAAGCCGCGCAAACGGGACGTCCTTGCGCGGCACACCTGGCGGTGAGTTATTCGCGCATCAGCCGGATGAATAGGTTTCTTTGTATGCAAAAAATAATCCGTAGTGGCCACGCTGCCAGGTGTTGCCAAGAAGCCATCGCCACCCGAAACAAATCGGAAATTTCGAAAAAGGATAGCTTGCTGCGATTGTCGATGCCTTTTTGAGGTGCTACAAATTGTTGCAAATCTCCAAGCCCGAGTTTTTGGAATGCTGTTCCAATCCCATGTTGAATCCCGAATCCAATCCTAATCCCAATTTAGGATCATGCAGGCTATTTTGCCCACTATGGGCGCGGTCTGTTTTTGTCGCAGAAATGGGTACACCTCTCGGTTGGTCCTATGAAGATAGTCTCCTATGTATGTGCGTGCAGTAGCGTGCTGGTCTTGGTTGCCTGCGGTGGCGGTAGTAGTACGGGGGCAGGAAGTGCGCCGACGTCGCCACCCACCCCGTTTGCTTCAACCACCACAGTCGTAGCCACTACTGCCAGTGCCAGCCCAACGGACGCCAGCGTGCCTTCTACTCCTGGCGGTCTGGCAATTGCAGGCAGCACGGCAGACAGCATCTCCATCGGATGGTTGGGCAGTACAGACAACGTGGGTGTTTTGGCCTATGAAGTTTGGCGCGATGGCATTCGCATCCAGGTGATCCCGGCCAACAAAACAACCTTTTCCGACACGGCATTGGTAGCGGGCCGAGCCTACGTCTATAGCGTGCGCGCGATGGATGCGGCTGGTAATGCATCGGCGTTTAGTGTGGAAATCAATGTGCGTACACAGGCAGCCGGCACGACATTGGACAGTACGGCACCGAGCGTGCCATCAGCGCTGATTCTCAATGCCAGCGGCCCCAACTCGTTGGGTATTAGCTGGGCACCCAGTAGCGACAACACGGGTGTAGTGCGCTACGACGTTTACCAAGGGACCACTCTCATAGCGAGCACTGCCCAAACGTCGATTGTTCTGACTTCGCTCACTGCCGGCACGAGCTACGCCATAACCGTGCGGGCGGTGGATGCAACGGGCAACCTTTCGGCACCGAGCGCGGTTCTGCAAGTCAGTACAGCCGCAGCCGCTGCAGGTACGCCTGCTGTAACCGTACCACCAAGCCCAGTCCCTACGCCTAGTCCAACACCAACACCAACACCAAGTAGTACGGTTTCAATGCCATTGGAGATCCTTGGCGCGCCAGGGACCACTGTCGCTGCGGTCGTGCCGGTTTCTAGTACATCCGCAACCAAGCTGTCAGTCAAAGCCCATCGCCTCGCTTGGCGGGAGGATGGCGAATTCGCAATGAAATTCAATGGCTCGGTTCGTCCTGGCTCCAAGGGAAGCGTGCGTTTGAACGGTGGGCCGTGGCTGGGCTTGAGCAACCAGACAGTGACCTGCAATGCACATGAACAGGCCTATGGTTGCCTCAACGGGACGTATTCCACGGTGCGCTTTACGGTGCAGGTTTCTGCTTTGGGTGCGCCCGGTATTCAGACTGGGAACAACACACTTGAGTTCCGTTTTGATGCGACCGACGGCGTATCCAGCGGGTGGCGAGTGCTGGCATTTGACTTGCAAAATGCCAGTGGCGTGTCCACGATTCCTCCTGGCACGTTTGTCGATGAGAACCCGGATACTTGGACCCCACCACTGAATACGCCCGCCGATATTGCCGCCGGCAAGGCACTGTGGGAAACCGCTCCGCTGACCGACTTAGGTTTTAGCAACAGCCGCCACGCGATCAATGGCAAATGCGGGAGTTGCCATGCGCGGGACGCTTACGACCTCAAATATTTCAATTACTCCAATAAGTCGATTGAAGTCCGGTCGGTCTTCCATGGGCTGACCGCGACGCAGGGCAAGCAGATTGCGTCGTACATCCGATCGCTCGATGCCAAATTACCGAGTGGAACAGCGATTGCGCAAGCCGGGCGTCCATGGAACCCGCCTTATCAGCCGGGGCCGGGGCTCGATTCCAAACCGGTCGAGCTGTGGTCGGCCGGAGCGGGACTGGGTGCCGTGCTGGAGAGTGATAGCCAGATGAAAGCGACTATGTTTACGGGTGGCAGCTACGATGCAGCCAAGTTGGGGGCCACTGGTTTTCTGAATCCGCGTGAAACGCCGCAGGCGATCCAGCTTGTGGATTGGAATGCCTGGTTGCCCACCTTGGCGCTAGAGGATATGGTGAGCGATCCGAGCAAGGTGGTTCCGTTTGCAGGCAACACTGCGCCGCCGGACAACCAGCAAAATCCGCTGGATATGCTGAAGGTGGCAACGCAGTGGCTGGAAAGCTATCGCTTTACCGGTATGGAGTCAACGACCGAACCGTTCTTTCGTAACCACGGGCTCTTCCTCGTCCACCGATGGGGAACATCAAAATGGCCGAATGCCAATCCTGGAATGCCCGGCAACCCGTTTAGTCCATCAGACCCGGTTGCCCGTTCACGGCAAGCGCTTGCATTTAACGCCTGGTACGCGATCCGCATGTGGGAGCTGATGAAGAAATACAAGCTCGAAGAGATCAGCAGCCGATCCGGATTGAATGTGGCTGAAACGGTCACTGATCCGGTCAAGGGTACAGTCAACACCGGCTCACCCACGCGCGGAATTCCTGCCAATCATCGCAGCTGGCCCATGCCCCATCGAACCTTGTTTGAGCTAGCGCCGCACTTCATGGGGCCCAGTGGCCCGGACTACGAAAAGGCCATCTATCCTGGCGGAGCCAATTTTGTATTCTCCAAGCCCGGCGAGTATCTGACTACCGCCTGGTACTCACTCGAACAAATCGTCAATGGTGGTTGGCGGTCAGGCGCGCAAGGGATTGATTGGAACTATCACCCACAACATTTGGGTGGCATGCACCGCGGCGGCACGGGCTTTTATAGTGACGGGCCAATGCATCCTTATCGCTGGGCCTGGTCCGTTATTTGGCTCTATCAGACCCGACCAACGGATTGGGCACCGAACTACTTCGCGGGATGTACCTGTGGCTTTATGCAGCGGCAGATTGGCATGGGTCTTGATGTGCCTTTCATGGATGAAGCAGAAGCCGCAGGTCAACTGACGCTTGCCGATCGCAAGCAATTGCAAGAAGTACTGGCACTGGCCTTCCTGGGAACTGTTGAGCGGTACACGCCAAGCCAATGGTCCCGGCGCACGGTCAACGACGCAGCGCATCTGGATGCTTCGAATTTCGAGACGGTCGACTATGTGGCGACATTTAACGTGGCGAATTCCTACGATCTCCCTGAGCGAGGGTACCAGGCTGACGCCTACTACGACCGTATCAGAACACTGAAGCTCAGGGGTTACCTTACTGCTTCGACGCTTAATCGTCTTGTTGACTGGGGTGCGACCATCTGGCCCAAGGGTACGTGGGCTTTGTTGAGGCCCTAGGCGGACTAGTATCTGCCTACCACCGTAGACAGGGCTAGCAGAGGACTGCTGCGCTCTGTTACCCGGGCTTCGATGCGGAGAAAATTGGGATTCGGAGTTGGGCGTACGGACAGCGTCACGTCCATGCTGTGGCCTGCTTGTTCGCATTGGTAGGTGTTGTCACCGATTGGCGGCATTTGCTTGGACAAACGAACCGCAACCAACGCGTTTTCAGCACATATTTGCGCCAAGAGGATGTCGGATTGTCGTTCTGCATTTTGGGTGAGCGCGGCAGAAGAACGCACACCGGCTGCCAATGCAATGGCCACGATGCCAAGGGCGACCAAAACCTCGATCAACGTGAAGCCTGACGAGCCTTGTGGGGGCCTACAGTGCTTGCTCATGGCTTGCCGACGGATGTCTCGACATCACTCAGTATGGCGAACGGGCGCACCCCATCGGTTGCGACGATGAGCGTGCGCACAGGTTGCGACGCGGTTTGCAATACGATGCGCTGTGGTCCAATAATGGGTTCCGGGCCCAGTGCAATAGCCCGCGTGTTTGCCGCGCGGATGTCAGTGTCAAGCCAGTTTGACGGCATGCTGTTGCCATTGCCTTCAAATGCGAAACCGCCATCTGTCACCCGCCACACGATGGGGTTGGCGCTCATGCGGGACTGGGCACGTGCCGACTCCAAAAGTGCAACGAGGCGTTGTGCATCCCGTTCGAGTTGGGACTGAGAGGAATCCCGCAGCGCAAAACCAACACCTGCAGTCGCGATTGCCATGATGGCGACCACAACCAAGAGCTCCAATAGGGTGAAGCCCGTGCTGCGAACGCTAGTCCCAGCTTCCAACGTCCGCATTCTTGCCTTCACCGCCGGGTTGGCCGTCTGCGCCGAACGAGAAAACGTCGACTTCACCCTTTACCCCAGGGTTGAGAAATTGGTAAGCGCGCCCCCAGGGGTCATTGGGTAATTTGTCGAGGTAGTGCTTCCAGTTGCCGGGAATGGGTCCGTCGGTCGGCTTGACCAAGAGCGCCTGTAACCCTTGTGCGCTGGTCGGATACCGTTGGTTGTCCAACTTATACAGTTTGAGGGCCTGCATGAGGTTGTTCACGTCAGTTTTTGCAGCAGTGCTGCGGGCATCGTCCGCACGATCGAGGACGTTTGGCACGATCAGCGCGGCCAACACCCCAATAATGACCAAGACAACCATTAACTCGATAAGCGTAAATCCGTCCGCTTGTTTGTAGCGGGAAGGTCTTGGTGTAGTTGAAGTCAATTGAATTTTCATGGTCGGCTCAATGATAATCGGATGATGCATACAAACGCTTTCCACCTTTGGGGGACTCGGGTAGCAACTTTTACGCTGGCAATGTTGGCAGCGCTCAGTGGCACCTATTGGGTCTTGAAGAGTACAGACACCAACAGTGTAGCGACTGCGACGACTGGCGCACCGTTTGGCCAAGCTGCTTTGGATCCCCTCGCTGTTGCGCGGGCGTTGGGTGGTGGGGTGGTTGCTACCCGTGGGCCTGAAGCGGTACCCGCGCAGGCTGTTTACGCCTTAGTTGGAGTGCTGGCAGACAAGCAGAGTGGTGGGGCCGCGCTCATTGCAATAGACGGCAAGGCAGCTAAACCCTATCGTGTGGGCTCCGCGGTCGACGGTAATCTGGTCTTGCAGTCTGTGGCGACCCGACGGGCAGTGCTTGCCACCAGTATGGAAGCGCCCGCAAGCATGACGTTGGACATGCCGCCATTGAGCAAGTAATGCGACGCGCGCGTTCGGCCCCCGTGGTTGATAGAAATTTGCTGCTCGATGCATTGCGCGGAATTGCCATCGTGTGGATGACTGGATTTCATTTTGCTTTCGATCTCAACCACTTCGGACTGATTCACCAGGACTTTCATCGCGCGCCCGTATGGACGGTCCAGCGGATTTGTATTCTCAGCCTGTTTCTTTTTTGTGCAGGTCTTGGCCAAGCAATGGCCGTGCAGTCAGGGCAAACGTGGATGCGCTTTTGGCGTCGCTGGCTTCCCATAGCCGGGTGCGCCCTGGCTGTCAGTGTGGGGTCTTCTTTCATGTTTCCACAGAGCTGGATTTATTTCGGCGTTCTCCATGGCATCGCTTTGATGCTGTTGGTGTGCCGCGCTACGGCCAGTTGGGGTGTCTGGCTGTGGTTGGGTGGTTTGGGTGCCATCGCCCTGGCTTTCATTGCGCCCCATCTTCATGCAGAGTGGGCGCTGTCTCCGGTGTGGGATAGCAAAGTTTTGAATTGGTTGGGGTTCATCAGCCACAAGCCGATAACGGAGGACTATGTGCCATTATTGCCATGGCTTGGTGTCATGTGGTGGGGTATGGCAACTGGTCAATTCTTGCTTGCCAGTGGTTGGTTGGCAAGACTGTCCAGTGTGAAAGGCACTCAGTGGGTGCAGGCTCTGGCGTGGCTGGGGCGCAGAAGCCTGGGCTGGTACATGGTGCACCAGCCGCTCTTAATTGGGTTGCTTAGCGCGTTTGTGGCACTGCGCTAAGCGGACACTTGATCAGTAGCTGCGGCCCTTGGTCACGGTCTCACGTGTAATTTTCCAAGCGTCTTGAATGTACTCAAGCGACAGCGTCTTTTGGACTTTGTCTTTGTAGACAGATGAACCAAACTCTTGAGCGAAGCTAACTTCTGCAGTCTTGCCATCGCAGCGCACTGGTACCGCTTTGTCGATCGAGATTTGAATGTCACCTTGCCTATTGATGCGGTCCACGCGCATGGCTTCCCACTGTTTGCGATTCATGCCTTTTGCTGGCACGAAGTTGTTGGAATACGATGCGAGGTAGCTACCAACGGCCTTGCGATTCCAAGCACCCAACCAGTTATCGACTGCTTTGGGCAATTTGGTGCAAACGTCAGTAGTGATTGGAATCGGCGCGACAACAGGAGCGACAGGCGCTGCCACTGGTTTGACCGGGTCGGGAGGGATAGAAACAGGCCGTGAATTGAACGCCCGATCGAGGGTAGCCGCGGCCGGTAACTGGCTATTGCAAAGCAATAGTTCGTCGTCATTGCCCGAGTTGCCTGACGCGGAAGGCAATTCAATGGACATTGGTTGTAACTTCAAGCTGCTCAATAGCGTTCCAGATGCTGCCAGAACACGAACGGTTGCCAACTGAAGGTCGTATTCCGCATTGGCCAGCGCACGGCGTGCTTGGTACAACTCGTTCTCAGTATCCAGCAAGTCCAGCAGTGAGCGCTGGCCAATGTCGAATTGCTGCTGATAGGCTTGGCGTGCCTTAGAGGTGGACAATTCGTGCTGCGCCAACAGCTTGATCTGCGATGCCAAACGCACCGAATCGTTGGCCGCAATTTCGCCAGTCTGCCAAGTATCGCGACAAGCTTTGTCGCGCAAATCGTAGGCGCTGCCCAGTTTTGCAACGGATTGATTCACGCGCGCTTTGTCCGATCCGCCGCGATACAAGTTGTAGCTCAAAACCACTTCCAAACCTGAGTCCCTATAGTCGCCTGTAGTGCCGCTTTGATTGGTTTCTACGCTTTGACGCGCGCGCAATTCAACCGTGGGTAAGTAGGCGGAACGGCGCACTTCGCTGTCGGATCGATAGCTACGCAGGGTTGCCACTGCTGCCTGAAAATCTGGGTTGCTGCGAATCGATTCAATTTGAAATCCGATGCCAGGCTTCAGGAACACGCCCATGGGTTCAACGGCAGAAAGCGTTGGTGCGGGGATTACGCCGACCAGCCGCTGATAGCGAGCGGATACATCGTGGAGGTTGCTACTTTCAGTTAGCCAATTGGACTCGGCTAGTGCCAAGCGTCCCGAGGCTTGCTCCAGATCGACTTTTCGGCCAACACCCGCCACAACCTTTTGGCTTAAACGGTCATGAACTTCCTGGTGGGTCGTAAAGTTGTTGGCTGCAAGCTGTAGCAGTTCACGGTAGCGCAGGACATCCATATAGGCACGGGCCACTTCGAGTGCGGTCTGGTTGCTGGCGGATTGCAACTCAAAATAGGCTGCTTGCTCAGCGTAACTTAAACGTCGCGTCTCGTGCAATGTCGCGAATCCATCAAAAAGGGTTTGCCGCAATTGAATGCTTGCACGGTTTCCGTTGTAGTTCAGTGTGGAAGCCAGTGCGGGTGTCTTGGTCTGGTAGGAGCCACTGGCCACCTCAAGGTCAACACGCGGAAGCCAGCCACCTTCGGCAACTTTGCGTTCCGATTTTGCGGCTTCGAGGTTGTGAAAACGCAGCTTGACCTCAGGGTTTTGCAGAATTGCTTTCTCAGCCGCATCTTTTAGCGTAGCAGGCAGCTGGTCTGCCATAGCCCATGGGCTAGACATGGTGGTGGCAATCAGGACGGCGTAGCTGATAGAGGTTAGCTTGTTCATACCCAACGAGAGTTTCCTATTTCTTTCAAGTGTGTTTTGTCCAGCCCATGAAATGGCTGGTCAAGATCAAGGCGGTGTCATACGACGTACTGCGCCCCGCAGTATTTTCCTTGAAATCGCGCTTGCCCTGATGTTACGGGCCCATTGTGCTATCAATAAATTGATGTTGTGTGAAAGAATACACATTTTGTTACAACAGATTGTCGATGTATTGTTCGGTTGGTAGGTAACTTAGCCCTAACTTAGAAGGCAAACTGTTCTCGTGTTGATCAAGCCACATAAGTTTCGCCAGTTCTGTTCCGCGTGGGGTGGTTTATTGTCGCTCGTGGGGATTTTTTGGTTTGGGCAGGTGGCCTATGGCGGGGCAGATTTTGATCGGATGGCTGTCTTGCTTACGCAACGCTGGGGAGCGGGCGTAACCGTAAGGTTCAATGCATGGCAGGGATTGGTCCACGCGGGTCGGAATATTGCAGACGCAGACCGATTGAAGCGTGCCAATGATTTTTTTAATCGACAGATCGTGTTTGGTGACGACATGGTGGTCTGGGGCCAAGATGATTATTGGGCAACGCCGCTGGAAACGATTGGCAAAGGCTCTGGCGATTGTGAAGACTTTGTCATTGCCAAGTATTTCACGTTAAAGGAAATGGGCGTTGACGCCAGCAAGCTGCGTCTCATATATGTGAGGGCCAAAACTGGCACATCGGACAGCGCAGCGTTGCAAGCACACATGGTCTTAGCGTATTACGCGCGACCAGAGTCAGAACCGATGGTTTTGGATAATTTGATTGCTGATATTCGTCTGGCATCGCGCCGACCCGACTTGGTTCCCGTCTTTAGTTTCAATAGCGAAGGAATCTTTACCGGCGTTTCCGGAAAAGACGCGACGCCGGTCGCAGGAACCGGTCGACTGTCGCGTTGGGAAGACCTTTTGAAGCGTGCACGTGCAGAGGGGTTTGAATGATCCCGAAGTCCATTTTAGGAAATTGAATATGTCAATGTTTCGCCAACTGTGGCTCGCAATCATCGCAAGTACCTTGATCGCACTGGCTGGAAGCCTGTTGGTTTCCATGTTCAGTGCCCGCGCGTACCTCGAGTCGCAACTCTCGATCAAAAACACGGACAATGCGACCGCGCTTGCGTTGTCACTTAGCCAAAGCAATCCCGATGCCATAACGGTTGAGTTGGTTGTGGCCTCGCTCTTTGATGGCGGTCACTACGAATTAGTGCGTGTGACCGATCCGCAAGGCAAGACCATGGCAGAGCGCTTGGGCAGCGATTCTGACCTTGGTGCTCCTCGCTGGTTTGCGCAACTACTGCCTATCCATGCCCAAGCGGGTCAGGCACAAATATCCAGTGGCTGGAAACAGGTGGGGACCGTAACGTTGATCAGTCAAAGCCGCTTTGCGTATGCCGCTTTGTGGAAGAGTGCCCAGGAGATGGTGATGGCGTTGTCATTGGCGGGCCTGGTGGGTGGATACATGAGTACCTTGGTGTTGCGCCGGTTACGTCGCCCGCTCAACGCTGTGATTGACCAAGCGCAGGCAATTACCGAGCGGCGGTTTGTTACAATGGACGAGCCTTCCGTGCCTGAGCTCAAAAAGCTGGCGCGTGCCATGAATGCTACCGTGGCACGGCTCAAGACAATGTTTGATGATGAGGCCCAACGGCTTGATGGTGTTCGCCGGGAAGCCAATTGCGATCCATTGACAGGACTGGCCAATCGCAACAATTTCATGGCGCGTTTGCGTGACACCGTACAAGCTGAGCACGCCTCTGGTGGCGCTGTGTTCATTGCCCGGCTGGCCAACCTTTCCGCCGTCAACCAGCTTCTGGGGCGAAAGGATACCGATGAACTATTGCAAGCATACGGTCGCGGTTTGAAGTCGATTGCATTGCGCTACCCTGATGCTTTGGCAGCGCGCCTCAACGGCGCAGATTTTGCGATGCTGGTACCTGAGCTAGAGGCTCCGCAGGAGGTCGCCGAGCAGTTATTTCAGGAGCTGACGAGCGAGGCGGCGGCCTATCTTCAAGAACGCCCTAGCACCTGGTTGGGCTGCGGACATTTCCCCCCGGGTCTGGAGACTGAAACCATTCTGGCGCAAGTCGATATGGCACTCGCGGCCGTAGAGGCCAACGGTCGCAGTGGCATGAAAGTCATTGATTTGCATGTGGCTGACGACGCTCCAAGGACCGCGGATGACTGGTCCAAACTGATTCACAAGGCACTGGAGCACAAATGGGTGCGTTTGGTCTCATTCCCAGTGATGTCGCTGCAAGGAGAGCTGCTGCATCGAGAATGCCCGTTGCGCTTGATGTTTGACGAACGCGGCGAGTGGCAACCCGCAGGACGGTTTTTACCAGTAGCAGAGCGCTTGAAGTTGACCCCGCAACTTGATTTGGCTGCGGTTGCCTTGGGCTTAGATCAACTCGAATCTACGCCGCAGCTCACAGGACTCGCAATCAATTTGTCGGCTAGTTCGATCCAATTGCCAGAATTCAGGACAGAACTGCAAAAGCTGCTGAAGCGTCGCACTGGTAGTGCGCGCCTGTGGCTGGAAGTTGCCGAATCGGGCGTGCTGTCGCATTTTGATGCTTTCAAGGCATTGTGTGTTGATCTGCGCGGCGTGGGCTGCAAGGTGGGACTGGAGCACTTTGGCCGCCAATTCAGCGAAATCGGGCGGCTGCACGACCTTGGACTCGACTACATCAAGGTTGATGGAAGCTTTGTTCGCGGGCTGTCCGATAGCGTTGGCAATCAGGCCTTCCTCAAAGGGCTGTCCACGATCGCCCATAGCATTGGCCTCATGGTCATTGCCGAAGGCGTCACCAGTGACGCCGATTGGAAAGCGCTGAGCGCGATCGGCTTTGACGGCGCGACTGGCCCGGCAGTCCACGAGCCCGCGGGTTAGGCGGGCTCCTTTCGCACTGCTGTTTTACGGGATGGGAGTTGACCCGGACTTCAACAGATCGGCAGCAATGGTCACACTGACTGTGGCTGAGGCCGTACCACCATGACCATCGCTGATGGTGTAGCTGAATGACGCATCTCCGACATAGTCCTTAGTCGGTGTAAACACCACGCTGCCGCCAACCAAAGCAACGGTCCCATGCGTTGCGTCGAGGACAGAACTGATTGTCAATGGGTCACCGTTTGGATCGGTGTCATTGCTGAGCAGCGTATCGGACGCGATCGTCAGTGGCTTGTTAGCGGTTCCTGTGACTGAGTCTGCAGCTGCCACAGGAGCGCCATTCACCGTGATATCTACCGTGGTTGTGGACGTGGCGCCATGGCCGTCGCTGACGGTGTAGTTGAAAGAGGCTGCGCCGGCGTAGCCTGCAGTAGGCGTAAATATCACGTCGCTTCCTACCATGGCAACACTTCCGTGGTTGGCGCCTTGCACTGAGAAGAGTGTCAGTGGATCGCCATCTGGATCGCTGTCATTGATCAGTAGCGTAGAAGACGCGATAGTCAAAGGCGATGCGCCCACCATCGTAGTTGCCGTATCGTGCACTGCTATCGGCGCATCATTGATAGGATTGATTGCAATACTCAACGTGGAAGTATCGCTGTCGGACCCGTCTGTCACAGTGTACGTGACTACCGGAACTGAACCACTGTAATTGGCGTCTGGCACAAACGTGTAATTGCCATCGGCTGCAATGACCAGTGTGCCGACGCCCGCGAGGGTTGCAGTTTCTCCAGCCTTGAAAACATAGGAATTTCCCGCAACAAGGTAGCTGCTGACGGTCACGGTTCCATTTGCGCTGGAGGTGCCTGTCAAAACACTGCCCTTCAGTGTTGTATCTTCATTGACTTTGACCGCCTCGTCGTCGTCAGCAAATCCGCCTGGCGCAACAGCCATCGCCATCATGGGCGCTGCCACAGGTGCCGCGAAGGGCGCTGCTGCATTGTCAATAATGGTGCCTACTCCGGTAGCCTTTGCGATCGTGGCATTGACCGGGCTTGCCAAGTTGATGTTGAAGGTTTCGTTCCCTTCAATAGCAGGATCGTTGATGATGCTGACCGTGATGGTTTTGCTCGTTTCGCCGGCGGCGAAGGTCAGGCGGGTCGACGCAACGGCTCCGAAATCTGAGCCTGCGGTTGCTGTGCCATTGCTGCTACTGTAGTTCACATCAATCACCTTGGTCGAAGCAGCAGACAGCGACACGGTAAAGGTGGCAGTGCCGGCTCCTTCGTTGACAGAGATGTCACCGATGGAGATCGTTGGATCCGTTCCCGCGATAGTCCCTACGCCAGTTACACCGCCAATGGTCAATGGCACGGTCTCGCCGGGCTCAGTCAAGGCATCGGTGAGCGCAGGCAAAATGACGTTGAAGCTGCTTACGCCAGCGGGAATTATCAAGTTTGTGCCGGACCGAGTCACGCCGTTGCTGTAGCTTGCCGTTCCATAGTCAGCCGCTGTGGCAGTACCTCCACCCAGTGTGAAAGGTATCGAAGTGGTTACGCCAGTTGTACTGGACAGCGTCACCGCGTAGACCAAGCTCGTGCCCTCAGCCACTGTCGGGCTGGTGATGCTAGTAACTGTCACTGCCGCTTCGTTATCCGTAATGGTCCCTTTGCCCTGGTTGTCGGCAATGGTGGCATTGACCGGAGTCGTCAAGTTGACGAAGAAGGTTTCGCCGGTACCGCCTTCGTTCACTGCGTCGTCTGCAATGGACACTGTAACGGTTTTACTCGTTTCACCCGCAGCAAAGTTCAGCGTGGTGGCGCCAATGGCGGTGTAGTCAGATCCGGAAGTAGCTGTGCCGTTTGCAGTGCTGTAGTTCACCGAGATTGCCTGGCTAGACGCTGAAGACAGCGACACAGAGAACGTGGCAGTACCCGCTGCTTCATTGACTGTGACGTCATTGATCGAAATCGATGGAACGATGTTGCCGGAAATCGTACCGGTACCGGTAATGCCACCCACGGTCAACGGCACAGTCTCACCGGACTCATTGATGGCATCAGGGCTGGCT
>JACCDN010136799.1_pt1 | contig 33703 bp, 35 predicted proteins | sample 7441691 | NCBI WGS metagenome assembly JACCDN01 (sample SAMN15323439, study PRJNA562643) | freshwater metagenome | isolation source: river surface water | place: USA:Blue River Watershed | collected 2017-08-16
GAAATCAAATCGGACTGCAAGGTGCGCTCGGCTCGGAAATTAGATGCCATGCGTGAGGGGTCCTTGACCACGTAGCCTGCAACCCAAATCCTTGAAGACTCCTCGTCTCGCTCGTTCATGCCAACGATGCCGATGTGTGGAGCGGTTTGAATGACGATTTGTCCGGCGTAACTTGGGTCAGTGATCGTCTCCTGGTAACCGGTCATGCCGGTTGCAAAGACCAACTCCCCAAGGCTTTGCCCAACCGCTCCAAAGGCCTCACCTTCAAACACTGTTCCGTTTTCCAATACCAGGTAGGCCTTATCCAATTTCTACTCCCAACACTTCGGTTAGCTTTTCTTCAAAAATTCTGCGCTCTGATTTGGCGACGATCCTGAGATGGGTGGCAAGCTCCTCATCGCCTAACTGCCAGATAAAAACCAAAAGGCCATCGCGCTCAACACCTTTGTCGATGGTGGCGCTGGCACGAGTAACTCCGACCAGCTGGTCAGCCGCAATCAGCAAGTTGCGCTCCCCCTGCCGCTCGATTGTCACGCCGTTTGCAGTAACGCCCAATAGGGCCTTCCCTCTACCCCCAAGGCCATAAGCCCAAACTCGCTTCAGCGGCGCATCGGCAAAGACGGTGGAGACATAAAAACCTGCAATCGCATCTTCGACTGCCGAACCAGTGTGTGGCTCTGGCAATGAAGACTCTTGCGCCCTTCTGAGCGATCGATTGGAGAAGAAAATGAGCGCGGCGATTAGGGCAACCAGTGAGATTGCGATTGCTCCAATTAGTTCTCTTGTCATCAGGCCAGCACTCCGTCTTGAACCGTGAACTTACCTCGGAATATGGTGTGGACGATTTGACCTGGCAGTTCAATCCCTGCGAATGGGTTATTCGCGCTCTTGGAGTGAGTCTTAGCCTCGATGGTTCGTTTCGCAGTTGGATCAATCAAGGCAATGTTTGCTGGAGCACCAACGACGAGATTTCCCTGACCCTCAAGCCTTGCAATCTCTGCAGGCTTGGTTGAAATCAAGCTGGAGAAGCGCTGCCAGTCTCCGCCCCCAGAAATCACTACCTCTTGCAAGACGCTCGCTGCATGTTCGAGCGCAACCATTCCAAACGCCGCGGCCTCCCACTCGCAATCCTTCTTCTCAACTGAGTGCGGTGCATGGTCAGTACCAAGTGCATCTATCGTGCCGTCCAAAACTGCCTCACGAAGGGCGATGGTGTCTTCCTTGGTGCGAAGCGGAGGGTTTACCTTGAAGGTGGGGTCGTACCCTCGGACAAGCTCTTCGGTGAGCATCAGGTGATGCGGGGTCACCTCTGCTGTGATTTGAATACCTCGGCGCTTTGCCCAGCGAACCACGTCTACTGCTCCCGCGGTGGTGAGGTGGCAGATGTGCAGTCTTGCTCCGGTTTGTTCTGCGAGCAGGGCATCTCTAGCGATGATCGCCTCTTCGGCGACCGCGGGCCAGCCCTTGAGACCAAGTTCTGTGGCCAGTGCACCATCGTTCATCTGGGCACCCTGAGTCAACTTGGGCTCCTGGGCATGCTGTGCGATTACGCCATCAAACCCCTTTACGTATTTCAAAGCTCGCTGCATCAGCAGCGGGTCGTGAACGCAGTTGCCATCGTCGGAGAACACTCGAACCTTCGCTCGGGAGGCCGCCATTGAACCCAGCGCTGCAAGCTCCTCACCAAGTAGACCCTTGGTGACCGCACCAATTGGTTGAACCTGCACGTACCCAGCTTCAATACCAAGCTGCATTACCTGCTCGACAACGCCTGCTGAGTCAGCGACCGGAGCGGTGTTAGCCATCGCTAGAACGGCGGTGTAGCCACCAGCCGCTGCGGACTGTGAACCAGTCAAAACCGTCTCGCTGGCTTCAAAACCAGGTTGCCTGAGGTGGGTGTGGATATCCACAAAACCTGGCAGTGCGACGAGCCCGGAGCAGTCAATTCCTGTACCGACCTTGCCGATTGCGCTCACAACGCCGTTCGTGATCTCTACATCTGCACTCTCTCCAGAAGCGAGAGTGACATTGTGTAAAACCGTTCTCATTAGATTTCCTCTCCCGCGAGGGTTGAGTACAAAACTGCCATCCTCACCGAAACACCATTTGCGACCTGGCGCAGCACGAGCGACTTTTCGGAGTCAGCGGCAGCCGATGAAATTTCGAATCCCCTGTTCATCGGTCCCGGATGAAGAATCGCAGTTTTAGCATCGAGGGACTTGAATCGTTCATCGTTGAGCGCCCAGCTCTTGGCGTATTCGCGCTCTGAAGGGAAGAAGCTTCCCTGCATGCGCTCTTTTTGAACCCTGAGCATCATCACAGCGTCGGGTTTTTGCGCCAAAGATTCATCAAAACTGTGTGAAACCTTTGCGCCTAACTGATCGATACCTGCAGGCATCAGAGTGGTCGGGCCGGCGACTGTCACCTCAGCACCTAGAAGTTTTAGAAGCAGCACGTTACTTCGAGCGACTCTGGAGTGCAGAATGTCGCCGACGATCAGTACCTTCAACCCTGCTAAATCACTGTTGAGTGAAAAGTGTTGGCGAAGGGTTAGCGCGTCCAACAGCGCTTGAGTGGGGTGCTCGTGAGAACCATCTCCGGCATTGATGATGCTCGATGAGATCCAGCCACGGTGGGCAAGAGCGTGTGCAGCTCCAGAAAACGGGTGCCTGACAACAATGGCGTGCGCACCCAGTGCCTCCAGGGTTTGAGCCGTGTCCTTGAGTGATTCGCCCTTGGAGAGTGAGCTGGTAGCAGCTGAGAAGTTGATTACGTCTGCGCTGAGTCGCTTGGCAGCAACCTCAAAACTGATTCTGGTCCTGGTTGAGTTTTCGAAGAAAAGGTTGACAACGGTCTTACCTCGGAGTGCGGGGAGCTTTTTGACCTCACGATCGTTCACTGAACCTAGCTCAGTGGCGTTATCTAACAGCTGGATAGCCTGCTCTTTTGACAGGTCTGAGATGGAGATTAGATGCTTCATGCCGAGATCACGACCTGATCCAATCCATCAACCGCATCGATCATCACCGAGACTCTTTCAGCTTTGGCGGTCGGCAGGTTCTTGCCAACAAAATCAGGTCTTATCGGGAGTTCGCGATGGCCGCGGTCGACTAAGACCGCAAGTTTTACCTGTCTCGGTCTTCCGAATTCAATTAGCGCATCCAGTGCAGCCCTGACAGTTCTTCCTGAGAACAGCACATCATCCACCAGCACTACGACCTTGCCGTCTATGCCCGATGCTGGAATCTCAGTCTTGCCCAGGGCTCTTTGATTTCCGCTGAGATCATCGCGATACATGGTTATGTCGAGGCTTCCAAACGAGCCATCAAACTCTTGGTCGATGCTGGTAAGGAGAGATGCGATTCTGCCGGCAAGTGAAACTCCGCGGGTTGGGATGCCCAGCAGAACTAAGTCTTTGGCACCTTCATTGGCTTCGAGGATTTCATGGGAGATGCGTCTAAGCGCTCTATCGATGTCTTGTGCATCGAGTACGACACGAGAGGTCATTTCTTCTCCTTCTTCGCCTCTCTGGACGAAGTTAAAGGACATTTGATGTTCAAAGCATACTAGCTAAAGGGCGGTTGAACCCTTGGAAAGTCGAGCCAGAACGCCATTGACAAACTTTGATGAATCTTCGGTGGAATACTCCCCCGCCAACGAAACCGCTTCGGCGATTGCAACTTCACTGGGAACCTCATCGTTGTAAAGAATTTCCCAGCTCGCTAGGCGCAAGATTGCGCGATCTACATTCGGCATGCGTTCCAGCGACCAGTTATCAGCCAGCATTCTGAGCTGAGTGTCGATGCTGTCTGAGTTTTGTAGGTAGCCGGTGACCAGCATTTCCGCGTAGTCAAAAATCGCCTCTTGATTCTGGCGATCTCCAACCTCGGATCTGGTGTCCTCCAGCAGAGTGAGCGGGTTTGCCCCAGTTACATCTGCTGCAAAGAGCGCATCGAGAGCGCGCTTGCGAGCTTTAGTTCTAGCGCTCAACTATTCGCTCACGCGACCGAGGTAGTCACCGGTGCGAGTGTCAACCTTCACCTTGGTGTTGTTCTCAATGAAGAGTGGAACCTGAATCTGGTAACCGGTCTCTAGGGTGGCAGGCTTGGTGCCACCGGTGGAGCGGTCACCCTGAAGGCCAGGCTCGGTGTAGGTGATCTCCAAAACGACTGAGGCAGGTAGCTCAACGTAGAGCGGGTTGCCCTCGTGTAGTGCTACGGTCGCCATCTGGTTCTCAAGCATGAAGTTTGCGGCATCGCCGACGGTCTCGTTCGACACGGTGATCTGGTCGTAGTTGGTGGTGTCCATGAAGACATAACCAGAACCGTCGTTGTACAGATACTGCATGTCACGGCGATCAACGTTTGCGGTCTCGACCTTGACACCTGCGTTGAAGGTCTTGTCGACAACCTTGCCGGAGAGTACGTTGCGCAGCTTGGAGCGAACGAAAGCCGGGCCCTTACCTGGCTTTACGTGCTGAAACTCGATAACGGACCAAAGCTGACCCTCGATGTTTAGCACCATGCCGTTTTTTAGATCGTTTGAAGTTGCCATGACTCTCCTTGAATAAACCTTGAGAATTCTAGTTGGCTATTAGCTGAGAAACCGCTAGCAGGTAGCTTCTGAGTCCAAAACCGGCAATCACTCCGGTGGCGACACCGGAAATCACCGAGTTGTGCCTGAACTCTTCACGGCTGTGCGGGTTTGAGATATGAACCTCAATCAGTTTGCTGCCAGAGCTAGTGAGCACCGCGCAAGCATCTCTTAGTGCATATGAGTAGTGGGTAAAGGCCGCTGGGTTGAGAACAACATCGGATTTGGCTTCAAAGGCCTCGTGCAGTTTTTCGATTAGAACCTGCTCGCTGTTCGTTTGAAAAAACTCAAACTCGACTGTGGGGAACTCGCCCCGGAGTAGATTCTCAAGATCGGCCAAGCTAGCGCTGCCATAAATCTCAGGCTCACGCCTACCCAGCAGATTTAGGTTTGGCCCGTTCAGAATCAGAATCTTGCTCATGCGATAACGCTATTCCACAATCGCTTGGAAGGCGGTGAAGAGTAGCTCAGGAGTTGGAGCACTGAGAATGCTTGGCTTACCAATTTGATCCAACACCACAAATCGCAAAGCTCCCGATCTGGCCTTCTTATCGCGCTGCATGGTCGCTAGTAGCTGATCCCAACGATCGGCTCGGTAGGTCAATGGCAGTCCCAGTCCCCCCAATACCTTGCGATGTCGCTCAAGATCTGCCTCGCTGAGCTTTCCCGAGAGCATCGATAACTCGGCAGCAAACACCATGCCAATTGAGATTGCTGCTCCGTGACGCCACTTGTAGCGCTCCGCATGCTCGATGGCGTGGCCCAGAGTATGGCCGTAGTTCAAGAACTCGCGCTCACCTGATTCCTTGAAGTCCGCCTCGGTGACTCGCTCCTTGATTGCAACTGAGCGCTTTACCAACTCCTCAATCAAATCGGACTTCGGATCTATTGCAGCTGGGTCCTCCAACGCTTCCAGAATCCAGGGGTCAGCTATAAAGCCATACTTGGCCACCTCTGCCATGCCCGCAATCAGGTCATTTTTTGGAAGGGTCTCTAGGGTGTCGAGGTCAATGATCACGCGATGGGGTAGGTGGAAGGCACCCACCAGGTTCTTGCCTTCAGAGGTGTTTACTCCGGTTTTGCCGCCAACAGCGGCATCAACCATGCCCAACAGGGTTGTTGGAATTAGGACGCTGCGAACCCCGCGAAGCCAGGTTGCTGCCACGAATCCCGCAAGATCCGTGGTCGCTCCACCGCCAAGTCCAATCACTGCGTCATTACGGTGGAAGTCAGCCTGACCCATGATGCCCCAGCAGAACGCTGCAACCTCGATGCGTTTGGCATCTTCGCCATTGGGAACCTCAGCCAGGATTGCTTCGAACCCCTGAACTGAAAGTCGCTCACGTATCGCCTCAGCGGTAGCGGATAGCGCTTGAGGGTGAACAATCAAAACCTTCTTGACGCCATCGAGCGCTGCTGGAATCTCATCCAGCAAGCCTCTACCAACCACTGATCTCATATCCCTAAACCATCCCTGATCTCTTGAATTAGCTTCTTTATTGGCCTACCCCCGGTGAATACCGTTTGCTTCGCCAAGGCCTGATAAGTGCTGAGTCGGGCATCGTAGATTTCCTGCCAGCGCTCTGGGTTGTCTCGAATCAGGGGTCGCTTGGCCATGTTGACCTTCCCGATTACGTGCTCAGCACTTGTGTCTAGAAAGATGACGTGATGCTTGGAAATTAGATCTTGATTTCGCTGTCGCAGAATTGCTCCGCCGCCGGTTGCTACGACTGCAGGTTGCTCAAGCGCGCTCTCCAGGTATTGGCTTTCGAGGTCTCGAAAGTGCTCCTCGCCTTTGGCCTCAAATAACTTCGTAATAGGACCGTGATCTCCAGCAATTTGCTTATCGGTGTCGATAAATTGCAGGCCAAGCTCTTTTGCTAGCTTCTTTCCCAGCGTGGTCTTACCAGACCCCATGGGTCCAATCAGGACAATTGCCCCGGCCATTTAGGGCCTGACAATGCGAGAGCGCATCACCTCTGGGATGCTTGCAAGGTAGGAATCAAGGTTGCGCTTCGTCTCAGCAACTGAATCGCCCCCGAACTTTTCCAGGACGCTGTTGGCTATCACTAGAGAGACCATGGCCTCGACGACAACACCAGCTGCTGGGACAGCACAAACATCGCTGCGCTGGTGGTGAGCGGTAGTGGCGTCACCGGTTGCGGTGTCCAGGGTTCTGAGCGCCCTTGGCACAGTCGAAATAGGCTTCATGCCAGCGCGCACGCGGATGATTTCGCCATTGGACATGCCACCCTCGATGCCACCAGCTCGGTCAGTTACTCGACTTACTTCGCCATCTTCACGAACGATCTCATCGTGTGCGACAGAACCACGGCGCTTGGTGGTCTCAAGCCCATCACCAATCTCCACCGACTTCATCGCCTGAATGCCCATAACAGCAGCGGCTAGCTGTGCATCAAGTCGACGATCCCAGTGAACATAACTTCCAAGTCCCGGAGGGCAGCCGTAAACCAATGTCTCGGTAACGCCACCGATGGTGTCGCCCTGGGAGTGGCAAAGGTCGATTTCAGCAACCATTGCCTCAGAGGCAGACTTGTCAAAGCAACGAACTGGGTCGGTGTCTAGGGCTTCTAGATCCGATGGTCGTGGCAGTTCGAGAGACTCGTTTTGCACCGGCCCGATTGCCACGGTGTGGGTGACAAGCTCAATGCCCAGCTCCCGCAAAAAGTTTTGCGCGATGCGGCCAAGGGCAACTCGAGTGGCGGTTTCTCTCGCGCTAGCACGCTCTAAAACCGGACGCGCATCATCAAAGCCATACTTCTGCATTCCGGTGAAATCTGCGTGTCCAGGCCTTGGCCTGGTTAGTGCAGCAGCCCTGGCACCAGTGAGCTCTTCCGCGTCAACGGGTGACGCACTCATCACGGTTTCCCACTTCGGCCACTCGGTGTTAGCAATTCTCAGGGCAACCGGTCCACCTTGGCTCAAGCCAAAACGAACTCCGGCAGAAAGTGTTACTTCGTCCTGCTCAAATTTCATTCGTGCACCGCGACCATAGCCAAGTCGGCGTCTTCCGAGGGCATCTTGAATGTCTTCTTTGAGAATTGGCACTCCCGCAGGCAGCCCCTCGATCATTCCGATAAGTTCTGGGCCGTGGGATTCACCCGCTGTTATGAAGCGCAACATTCGACTATTTTGCCATCTCGAGCGCCTTGCGAGCCGCGAGAAGCAGTTTTCCTTCGTTTTCTAACTGCTCATCAAGCTCTAAGCCGTGAAAAAGGCGTTGCTGTCCAAGTGCTTGCCAGAGCAGCATCTCAAGACCAGAAACTCGATTTTTCTCGGGGAAATGTAGTGCCAGCTTGGTTGGCCATGGGTGATAGACAACATCCAGTAGCACACCCTTGTAATCTCCCTTGAGCTGCTCATCAAGCGCCCCAGCCACAACCGTGCTGATAACGGCGGGTTGGCTGAGCGCTGTGTGCAGCTTTTCCAAAGCGGAAATCTCAAACTCCGCCGCCAGTCGCTTGGCTTTGTCGTGAGACCTGCCCCAAACTGAAACATTTTTGCCCAGTTCCAGCATCGCAACTATGGCGCTTCGAGCGGTGGCACCGGTGCCGAGGATTGCTACCGAGCTGAACTTTTTGCCCATCAGGGCCTGTTGAATGCCGAACACATCCGTGTTGTATGCATCCCATCCAGACTCTGTTCTGACGAGGGTGTTTGCAGCCTGGGCCTGAATAGCCACGAAGTCGGCACGCTGACCGATGTCCAGCGCTTCTTCTTTCAGCGGCATCGTGAGGCTTAGGCCCTGCCAACTTTGGTCTAGCGTGCCGAGAAAATCAGCCAGCCCAGATCCGAGTTCGATGCGCTCGTAGCTGTGCTTCTCCCCCAACTCGGCAAAGATCGCACTGTGTATTTCAGGTGATTTTGAATGGCTAATCGGTGAGCCCAGCACCGCGAACTTACTCATTCCAGTCCGGGTTGTCTCTGAGCCACTGACGATAAAGCTCAGCTGCCCTTTCGTGCTCGGCCAGGGTCTTGGAGAAAACGGTCTCCCCGGTCTTTAGATTGATGGCAACGAAGAACAGCCAATCCCCGTCGGCTGGCCTAAGCGCAGCTTCAATGGCCAGCGAGCCCGGGTTTCCCACGGGGCCGACCGGGATTCCCTTGTAAATGTAGGTGTTGAAAGGATTAGATGCATCCTTCACTCCGTCAGTGAAGTTCGACTGCTCGCCCTCATACCGATATTTGACGGTCGGATCGGACTGCAGCAACATTCCCTTTTCAAGTCGGTTTGCAAACACGCGAGAAATCTTGAAGAAGTCTTCCTCATGTTTACCCTCGGCCTGTATCAAAGCGGCCAGCGAGAGTAGGTCGTGTGCATCTTTGAGTTCAACCCCGAAACTTGCAAGCTCTGCTTCCATGCGATCAACCATGGTCTTAATGACAGTTTCCGCTGTGACATTTGGATCAAAGGTGTAGGTAGCCGGAAAAAGGTAACCCTCGAGGGTCGGGGCATCCTCAGCCACCCGACCGCGCTGAGACTCTAGAGCGTCAAATAGGTCAGCGGTTTTCAGCGATAGAGCTTCGGCGACAAGAGGGATTAGTTTTTGAATTCTCATGCCCTCTGGGATAGTGACCTGATTCACCACCCGGTTCTTGCCATCGATCAGAAGGCGTAACGCGGTTGCACCCGAGATCTTGGTCGGGAAGCTGTAGGTTCCTGGGTAGATGGTGAAATCGGCATTCAGCATCTCTCGGTACACGGCATCAAAGCTCTTTACGATGTCAGCCTCAAGCATCTTGCTAGCAACTGCGGCACCATCATCGCCGGCGATGATGGTGATGGTGGTCTCAGGTCCTGGGTCGCCGTCGTAATCCTCGACCACAAACTTCGATAGGTAGGACTTGATTGAGTCGTAGCTAAACCCCACCACAACCAGGGATCCAACCAATAGGGCTCCGATGGTTAGCAACGAGATCACTAGATTTCGTTTGCCGCGCTGGGTCGAGTTACTCATGAAATTCACTCGGCTCCTTCCCCGCTAGCTGTCCATCGCGCTCGCTCTGAATCGCAAACTCCAGAATCTGCTGAGCGGCTTGGGCGTCAACAATACCTTTTGAGTTCTTGGCATTCTTTCCGCTCGCTCGCAATAACGCGTGAGCGCTTTTAGTAGTGAGTCGCTCGTCGATCATGCGAACCGGGAAGAAGCTTGAAAGTTCATCGGCAAAACGCAGCGCATTGGCAGTTGACTGAGTGTGATTACCGCTCAGCGAAAGCGGTAGACCAACGTAAATTGCTAAGACTTGCTTCTGATTGGCAATTTCAACCACTTCGGCAACTGCCCGGTCCGAGTTTGCCAACACCTCTAGCGGTATCGCCAAGCTGCCCTCTGAGATGGCAAGACCGATTCGGCTTTGACCGACATCGACCGCCAGTTTTCTCATCTGATCAGACCGGATGCAATCGCGATAGCTGCGTCAAGCTTGGAAACGTCGGTTCCGCCACCCTGAGCAAGGTCAGCCTTGCCACCACCGCCTCCTCCGAGTTCAGCGGCGGCAGCCTTTGCAAGCTCTCCAGCCTTTATGCCTTGCTCGATAGCCTGCTGGCCACAAGCGACCATGACTGTTGGGCGAGAGTCAAACTCAGCTCCCAAAATTACGACTGCCTTGCCACCAAGCTGATCACGTGCTGCGGTTGCGAGGTTGCGAAGGCTCTCTGAGTTGGTGTTCTCAAGCTTTGCGCTAAGCACCCTAAGACCTGCAACATCCTGCGCACTCGCGAGCAGTGCTGGCAACTTAGCTAGCGCTTGCGCCGCTTCCAGCTCTGCAATCTTGCGGTTTGCCTGACGAAGCTCTTCCAAAGCATCGGCAATCTTGATCTCGAGTTCTGATGCAGGAGCCTTGATTGATGCGGCAAGGCGCTTCACAAGGTCACGCTCACGGGTCAAGTTTCGAAGCGCATCGATTCCAACAAAGGCCTCAATGCGCCTTGCCCCAGAACCAACCGATGACTCATTGCTGATTGAGACAAGGCCAATTTGGCTCGAGCGAGAAACGTGAGTTCCACCACACAGCTCTCTGGACCAAGGTCCACCAACTTGAACCACACGAACCGACTCGTCGTAGGTCTCGCCAAACAGTGCGATTGCACCCCACTCTTTTGCCTCAGGCAAAGTCATGAACTGGGCAGAGACAGCAAGGTCGGAGCGAATTGCGAGGTTTGACACCTCTTCAATTTCGCTCTTTGCGCTCTCGGAAAGAGCCTCACCCCATGCGAAGTCGAGGCGCATGTAGCCCGGCTTGTTGAAAGATCCCGACTGCAGCGCCTCTGGGCCCAATACCTGGCGAAGCGCAGCGTGAACAACGTGGGTTGCGGAGTGTGCTTGGCAGGCACCAAGTCGCCAGTTTGGATCTACGAGGGTCTCGGCGACAGTGCCAGTGGTGACCTCACCGTTTATAACCCTCACCTTGTGAGAGAAAAGACCCTTCACTGGCTTCTGAACATCGATTACCTCTAGCTCAAAACCATCACCACGAATGATGCCGGCATCGGCTGCCTGCCCACCGGATTCTGCATAGAGCGAGGTCTTATCGATGAACAGCTCGCCCAGTTCACCCTCGCGAAGGGCTTGAGTTACCTCACCGTCGCGAATCAGACCAAGCACTCGACCTTCGGCACTTAGGCTCTCATAGCCCAAGAACTGGGTCTCACCCTTTTGTCTGAATTCGCTGTAGACCTGAAGTCCGGCAGCGCCAACCTTCTTGCTCTTGGCATCTTCTTTAGCACGCTGCTTCTGCTCGGTCATCAGGCGATTGAACTCATCGCGATCGACGTTTAGACCATTCTCTTCAGCGATCTCCTGAGTCAGATCAATCGGGAAGCCATAGGTGTCGTGCAAAAGGAATGCGACCTCACCACCCAAGGTGCCCTTGGCGTTGGAGATCGCTTCTTCTAGAACAACTGTTCCAGCCTCCAGGGTGCGCCTGAAGCCCGCCTCTTCGGCTAGCGCAGAGCGAAGCACTCTGGAGAAATTCTCTTCGAGCTCTGGGTAGGCCTCCACCATCGCGTTTTTGGAGGTGGTGAAGAGTCTTTCGAAGCTTGGCTCGGAGACTCCGATAAGTCGCAGTGCTCTGATTGAGCGACGAAGTAGTCGACGCAGAATGTAGCCACGGCCCTCATTAGATGGGGTGACTCCGTCAGACATGAGCATCAGTGCAGATCGAATGTGGTCTGCAACCACTCGCATCCTGACATCGTCCTGCTCATCTGCGCCGTAGCGCTTGCCGCTTAGCTCCGCAGCCACGTCAATGAGAGGTCTTACCTGGTCAATCTCGTAGATGTTTTCAACACCCTGGAGCAAGAACGCCACGCGCTCTAGACCCATACCGGTGTCAATGTTCTTCTTTGGTAGCTCACCCAAAATCTCGTAGTGATCCTTGGTGCCACCATCTGCGCGCTCGTACTGCATGAATACGAGGTTCCAGATTTCGATGTAACGATCCTCGTCGGCCTCCGGTCCACCCTCGACACCGTATTCAGGTCCGCGATCGAAGTAGATCTCTGAACATGGCCCTGCAGGACCACGCTGGCCCGTAGACCAGTAGTTGTCTTTCATGCCGCGCTTTTGAATGCGCTCACGAGGAATTGATGAGTTCTTAAGCCAGTACTCAATGGCCTCGTCGTCGTCTTGGTAAACCGTTACCCACAAACGCTCTGGATCAAAGCCCAAGCCGCCGTCCTCTAATTTGGCGGTTAGCAGCTCCCACGCAAAGGCAATTGCTTCTTCCTTGAAGTAGTCGCCGAAGGAGAAGTTTCCGTTCATCTGGAAGAAGGTGCCGTGGCGGGTGGTCTTACCAACCTCATCAATGTCCAGAGTTCTGACACACTTCTGCACACTGGTGGCCCGGGAGTAAGGAGCTGGCAACACTCCAGTCATGTAAGGGATGAAAGGCACCATTCCCGCGACCACGAACATCAGAGTTGGGTCTTGGGAGATTAGTGGTGCACTGGGAACAACGGTGTGGCCCTTGCGTTCAAAGAACTCAAGCCACCGCCGTTTGATTTCGGCAGTCTTCATGGATTATCTACTTTGCGGTAGTGGTTTTGCGCTTTGCTGCAGGCTTCTTTGCTGCAGGCCTAGCAACAGTCTTGGCAACTGGCTCTACTGGAGCCTCTAGCTCCGCCTCACGCTCGAGGTAGCCCTCTTTGACAGCGGAAGCAAAATCTTTTGCGGCGTCGATCGCCTCATCCAAGGCAAGCTGCGCCTTTGGGTTGTCACGAAGTTGAATCACGGTGATTGCACCTAGAGAGATGCCGGCTACGAACCAACCTAGTTTTGACATGATTACCTCCGCTTTCCAAGGGTCTTTACGACACCTTGCACTACACCAAACAGCTTAGCTAGCGGGGCGCCGAGAGAAGCTGTGAATACTGCGACCAGAGAGTTGATGTTCTCGGTAACCTGCTCGACATCCTCGGTGATCTGGTCAATGCGCTTGAGCTGCTTGTTTGCCTCGGTCAAAGTGACACGAGCCTCCGCGAGCATTGGCTCTAACTCTTGGTTAAAAGTGCTCACGGTCCTTGCGGTCTCGTCCACCAGCTTCGCCACCTTGATGAGCACGAAGCCGATAAACAAAATGAGCAGGGCGAAACTGCTGGCAAAGATGATGCCGGCAATTTCGCCACCGCTCATAAGGTCTTACCTCGCTGCGTAGTACTCAACGACCAGCTGAACTTCACAGGTCACTGGTACTTCGGCGCGCTTAGGGCGACGAACCAAGGTTGCCTGCAGCTTGTCTAGCTGAACGCTTAGGTACTCAGGAGTGGTTGCTAGCACGTCAGCGTTTCCGCCAGCTGCTGCAACCTGGAATGGCTCGGTCTTCTCGCTCTTGTCGTGGACGTGGATCATCTGTCCAGGCTTGACGCGGAAGGATGGACGGTCAATGCGCTGACCATCTACCAAAATGTGGCGGTGCACAACCATCTGACGTGCTTGTGCCATGGTGCGAGCAAAACCAGAGCGAAGCACTAGGGCGTCGAGACGCATCTCTAGAAGCTCTACTAGGTTCTCACCGGTTAGACCCTCAGTGCGCTTGGCTTCCTGGAAGGTCTTGCGAAGCTGAGCCTCGCGAATTCCATACTGTGCGCGCAAACGCTGCTTCTCACGCAGACGAACTGCGTAGTCAGAGTCGGACTTGCGCTTGGTGCGGCCGTGCTGACCAGGTGCGTATGGACGCTTCTCCATGTACTTTGCAGCCTTAGGAGTTAGGGCGATTCCGAGTGAACGCGACAAACGGGTCTTGCTACGGGTTCTAGTTGTCTTTGACAAAAAGGTACCTTTCGAATTTTTGTTATTGGGACTTGCTCGTCTCCCAGCCGCTGGATCAGAACAACTTCGAAAGCTTACCAGTCGAGCTAAAAGCTGTCACTACTTGCCAAGAATTTCGTCAATTTGCCTCAGGCGTTCAGCCAAAGTCTTTTCATAACCGTGCGTAGAAGGGTCGTAGTAGCGCTTATCTAATCCTGAATAGGTCTGCCTCAGCACTCCCCTTGGGTCATCGTGTGGGTACTTGTAACCGACCGCACCAGTCGATCTAAGCGGGGCGGGTATTGGCTTGAGGGAGTTTGTCTCCAAATCAGCAAGCGCGTTATTTATCGCTTGGTACGCACGGTTTGATTTCGGTGCGAGCGCTAGGTAGATAGTTGCCTCGGCAAGCGGAATTCTTCCCTCTGGCATGCCTATGAGCTCAACGGTCTGTGCGGCCGCAACTGCCATCGAAAGAGCGCCGGGGTCCGCAAGCCCGATATCTTCACTTGCCAAGATCATTAGGCGCCTGGCGATGAATCTGGGGTCCTCTCCCCCTTGAATCATTCTGGCGAGGTAATAGATAGCGGCATCGGCATCCGAACCGCGAACCGACTTGATGAATGCACTGATCGTGTCGTAGTGCATTTCCCCCTGTGAGTCGTAGGCAATCTGATTTGCACTGGCGCGCTTGGCGTTCTCCAAGGTCAGATCTCCCACGCTGGCGGTGGCTTCCAATAGCGTGAGTGCCCTTCGCGCATCGCCCGAGGCGATCTCGGCGATGTAATCAACGGCTTCTGGCTCGGCTTTCACACCTGGCAGCCCCTGGTCATCCTTCAGAGCTCGACCGATAACTTCGAGGATCTGCTCTTTGGCCAAAGGTTCGAGCTGGAATACCAGTGATCTTGAAATCAATGGCCGGATCACCGAGAACGATGGGTTCTCGGTTGTGGCCGCCACTAACGTGATAACCCCGCTCTCAACGGCTCCTAGCAGCGAGTCCTGCTGGGCTTTAGAAAAGCGGTGAATCTCGTCTAAAAACAAAATGGTTGGACGATCAAAGACTTCACGTTGACGCCTGGCTGCGTCGATGACGTCACGAACCTGACTAACTCCAGCGCTGACTGCACTCAGTTCAACGAAATCCGCGGCCTTACTTTCCATCAACAGTCTTGCGATGGTGGTTTTCCCGCTACCCGGTGGCCCCCACAGGATGATTGAGTTCCAGGCTCCGGATTGCTCGGCTTCTATGAGTCTTCTGATGGGAGAACCCTTGGCGAGCAGACGGGTGTGACCTACTACCCCTTCGATGCTTTTCGGTCGCATTCGGATTGCTAGCGGTTTGTCCACAAACAGATTGTAGGCAACGCCTAGAATTGCCAGTCGTCACTCACTGTGAGGTTTTCATGAAAAACAACGAAAAGCTAGCTGCCTTCCAAGCGAAGCAGGAGCTCGTAAAGCGCCGCTCCGAGAACGCACCAAAGGACAACCGACTCGCTCTGATTTCTGCCGCTGCGGCGCTTGTCATTGCATTCGCCGGTCAATTGGTCTACTTCAACTTCGGTCCAGGGTTTGTTCCAACCGTGAATGACCTAGTGGGCGAGGAAACTTCGACAGAGTCTGACACCGCCTCGTTGGCTCCAGATCCAGCGATTGCGGAAAACCGAGTCTGGAACGGCGCGCTTTCGCTGAATGGCCAAGAGGTCAAGTTTGAACTTGCAGGTGATCTTGCACCTCAGGCGGTTGCCAACTTCGTGAGCCTGGCCAAGGATGGCTTCTACGAAGACGTTAGCTGTCACCGACTAACCACAGCGGGCATCTACGTTCTGCAGTGTGGCGACCCATCTGGCGATGGCACCGGAGGTCCTGGCTACAACTTCGGTCCAATCGAAAACGCTCCATCAGACGACACCTATGCAGAGGGCGTAATCGCTATGGCTCGCAAGGGTGGAGATGGCTCTTCCATGGGCTCACAGTTCTTCATCGTCTATGACGAATCCATGATTCCTTCAGACATTGCCGGTGGCTACACCATCATGGGCAAGGTAACCTCCGGCCTGGACGCAGTAAAGGCAATCGCAGCCAAGGGCACCACCGATGGCTCAAGCGATGGAAGTCCGCTCGAGCCGGTTGTGATGAGCGGTATTTCGGTAGAGTAAAACCTCAATCCCAAGGAGAAACAGATTGTCTAGCAACGAGTTTGGTCGCGTCGACGCAGAGAACAATGTTTTTGTAATCGATGCCGGCGTTGAGCGCCAGGTTGGTCAGTACCCGAACGTTTCTCCTGAGGAGGCGCTGAGCTACTTTGTGCGCAAGTTTGAGGACCTAGAGGCGCAGCTTCGCATTCTTGAGCAGCGCATCGCATCCGGAGTAACCGACGCGAAGAGCCTCAAGACCGCTCACGACCACATCGCAACCGAATTGGTTGAGCCAAAGGCCGTTGGAAACCTCAAGAACTTGCGCGATCGTCTTGCCAAGCTTGCTCCAACCATCGAACAGGCTGCTGAGAAGCTCAAGGCTGAGCGCGAGGGTGCCATCGCCGAGGCAATGGCCAAGAAGGAAGAGATTGCAGCCAAGGCTGAGCAGATCGTTTCTAACCTGCAGTCAATCAACTGGAAGAAGTCAGCCCAAGAGATGACTGACCTGTTCACTACCTGGCAGGAACTTCAGAAGAACGGTCCAAAGGTCGCAAAGAACCTAACCGACCCAATCTGGAAGCGTTTCTCTCAGGCTCGAGCAAAGTTTGAAACCGGCAGACGTCAGTATTTCGCCACTTTGGATTCAAAGTTCAAGGAAGCCAAGAGTGCTAAGAGCAAGTTGGTTGAGCAGGCCGAGGCCCTGGTGGCTAAGGGTGGCGACGCCTCCAACGAATACCGCAAGCTTCAGGACGCTTGGAAGGCCGCTCCAAAGGCCGGCAAGGTTGAGGATGCGCTTTGGGCTCGGTTCCGCGCCGCTGGGGATGCAATTTTCAGTGATAAAAAGGCCAAGGATGCTGAGCTAGCGGTTTCTCAGAAGGAGAACCTGCAGGCGAAGCTAGCACTGCTGGCAGAGGCCGAGAAGATCGATGTGAAGGACCTAGCAAAAGCCAAGTCCGCACTCTCTGATATTCAGGCTCGCTGGGTAAAGATCGGTCACGTCCCACGCGACCAGGTAAAGAGCATCGAGGAGCGTCTGCGTAAGGTCGAGAAGTCAATCTCAGAGGCTCAGGCTGATGAGTGGCGTCGTTCCGACCCAGCTGCTAAGGCTCGCTCGAACTCGCTGGTTACTCAGCTTGAGGCCGTCATTGCAGAACTTGAGGCTGAGCTAGCTAAGGCGCCTGCCGCAAAGAAGAAGGACCTTCAGGCTCAGATTGATGCTCGTAAGGCATGGCTCGAGGCTGCCCAAAAGGCTGTTGACTAAGCCTTAGTTACTCTTTACGCGATAAACGTCGTAAACCGCTTCGATTCTTCGCACCTGGTTTAGCAGGTGGTCAAGGTGAGACGGGTCTCCCATTTCAAATACGTAGCGGCTCAGTGCAACTCGATCCCTCGAAGTTGAAACTGAAGCACTGAGAATGTTCACGTGGTTTTCAGAGAGCACTCTGGTGATGTCGGAGAGCAGGCCAGAGCGATCCAAAGCCTCGACCTGGATCTGGACCATGAAGACTCCCCTGGAGTTCTCAGACCAGCTCACCTCAACGACTCGATCCTTGTTCAAAGACCCGACGTTCTTGCAGTCAGTGCGGTGAATTGAAACCCCATCACCACGAGTAATGAATCCTGTGATCTCGTCCCCCGGGACAGGCGTGCAGCAGCGAGCCATCTTCGTTAGAACATCTGGTGAGCCCTTGACTAGAACACCTTGATTTGGGTTTCTTGGTCCGCGCAGTGACTTAGGCGCCTGAATCGGGATTTCCTCGGTGTCTGGATCTGGATTTAGACCCTGAATCACCTTGATGCGCTCGATAACGCTGGTTACCGAGATTTGACCCTGGCCTAAGGCTGTGAATAGTGCTTGAGAATCCGCCAGCTTGTGCTCGTGTGCGATTTTGGGAATGACGTCTGAGTTGAGAATCTGCTGCAGCGGCAGACCCTGCTTTCGAAGTCCCTTTGTCAGGGCCTCTTTGCCCTCTTCGCTGGCTAGCTCTCTACGCTCAATGGTGAAGTAGTGCTTGATCTTGGCTCTAGCTCTCGGAGACCCGACGAAGTTCAGCCAGTCCTTGCTCGGCCCAGCGCTCTCAGATTTGGAGGTGAGGATCTCGACCACGTCGCCGGCTTGCAGCTTGCTCTCAAGCGGCACGAGGCGACCGTTGACCTTGGCACCGATTGTCTTGTGTCCGACCTCGGTGTGGACAGCGTATGCAAAGTCAACTGGGGTTGAGCCTGCCGATAGTCCAACAACCTTGCCCTTTGGGGTGAAGACGTAGAGCTCCTTGGCCCCGATTTCGAACCTGAGGTTATCCAGAAACTCAGTGGGATCTGAGGTTTCCTCCTGCCAGTCACTTAGCTGCTTGAGCCAGGCTAGATCCACCTCTTGTTCGGCCTTGCCTGCACCCTGCTTATATTTCCAGTGGGCGGCAACACCGTATTCCGCTCGCTGATGCATGTCCTGGGTTCGAATCTGAATCTCAACCGCTCTGCCCTCTGGTCCCACCACCGTGGTGTGTAGTGACTGGTAGAGGTTCAGCTTTGGCATGGCGATGTAATCCTTGAACCTGCCAGGAAGCGGTGACCACTTGGCGTGGATTGCGCCGAGCGCCGCGTAGCAATCTCGAACGCTGGAGACTATTACGCGAATCCCAACCAGGTCATAGATGTCATCGAACTCACGACCGCGCATGACCATCTTTTGGTAAATCGAGTAATACTGCTTCGGGCGGCCATCAATCCTTGCCTTTACTCGGTTTTCGCGAAGCTCTTCCTCGATCTCGTCGATTACCCGCTCCGTGAACTCTTGCCGAGAGGGGTTTCGCTGACCAACGAGGTTGACTATCTCTTCATAAACCTTCGGATACAGAACCGCAAAGCTGATGTCCTCAAGCTCGGTCTTAATGGTGCTGATACCCAGGCGGTGAGCAAGCGGAGCGTAGATCTCGATGGTTTCCTGGGCCTTACGACGAGCAGACTCCGGTGCCACAAAGCCCCAGGTTCTGGCGTTGTGGAGGCGGTCGGCAAGCTTGATGACCAGCACCCGAATGTCCTTGGACATCGCAACCACCATTTTGCGCATGGTTTCTGCTTGCGCTGAGTCACCAAAGCTCATTTTGTCGAGTTTGGTCACACCGTCAACAAGCAGTGCTACCTCCTCACCAAATTCAGCCTTTACCTGGTCAATCGAGTAGGAGGTGTCTTCAACGGTGTCATGCAAAAGTGCCGCAGCAATGGTCGCCGGTCCAGAGCCAAGGTCAGCAAGGATCCTCGCAACCGCAAGTGGATGGGTGATGTAGTCCTCGCCACTTTTTCTTTTCTGACCTGTGTGGTGAAACTCCGCAGTCTTATAGGCCTTCTGAATGAAGGCTGAGTCTGCCTTTGGATGGTTCGACCTGACAATTCGAATAAGCTCGGCAAGGTCCTGCGAGTAAGCGGTTGAGGACCGCGTAAAGATTCTCGGCAGCCTAGATCTCAGTGAGGATGCAATATCGCTCATGAGACCTCCTAGTGCTTAGGGAGAATCTTACGCGCGTGCTGCTAGCACCTTGTCGGCAGCCGCCTTCAAAGCTGGTTCACGCTCACGTAGGTGAACATATACCGGTGCAGCCAAGAAGATCGATGAGTAGGTACCAACGATGGTTCCAACAAACAGCGCCAGCGCGATGTCTCTCAGGGTTCCTGCGCCAAGTGCAACCGATCCGATAAAGAGAATCGAGGCAACCGGCAACACAGCCACGATGGAAGTGTTGATCGAACGCACCAGGGTCTGGTTTACGGCCAAGTTCACCATTTCGGCGAAGGTCCTAGTCTCAGAGAACTGGATCTCTAGAGTGTTTTCGCGAACCTTGTCGAACACAACCACTGTGTCATAGAGCGAGTAGCTCAAAATCGTTAGGAATCCAATTACAGCGGCTGGAGTAACTTCAAAGCCCACGGCTCCATAAATTCCGATGGTGATGATTAAGTCGTGAGCTAGCGCCAGAAGGGCAGCTGCAGACATCTTCCAAGAGCGGAAGTAGAGCGCCATCAGAAGCGACACAACGAGTAGGAATACGACTAGGCCAATCAGGGCCTGGCGGGTCACGTCAGCTCCCCAGTTTGGGCCGATGAAGCTGGAAGCAACCTCTTCGGAGGGCACCGAGTAGGCCTCAGCTAGATTCAGTCGCGCCTCTTCTGACTCAACGTCTGCAAGCTGCTCGGTCTGAATGCGAAGGTCATTCGCTCCAACCTCAGTCACCACGACCTGAACGCCTGGCACGACTTCCTGAATTGCCTCGACGGCAAGGTTCTGAGGAAGTTCCTGAGTGTTAGTCAGGCGGAACTCTGAACCACCGCGGAATTCAATTCCAAAGTTAAAACCACCGCGGGCTGCAGGCAAAGCAACCGAAAGGACAACGACGACTAGCGCAATCGCGTACCAAAGCTTGCGACGACCAACAAAGTCAATGGAACGCTCACCAGAGTAAAGCTGGTTTCCAAGTTCTCTGAACTTACTCATCACTGCCCTTTGCTGCCGCTGCCTTGCGCTCGGCGATTGTCTGACGCTTCTGTGCTTCCTTTGACGCCTTCAGGACTTTGTCCTCAGCAACACCAGAAGCAATTCGGAATTCTCCCCTACCGCGGTAGGAAGCCTTGGCTGCACTGAGGTCAAAGCCAGACCACTTGTGGCCAGATGCGAAGAACTTATTGCGAGCCAGTAGCTGAACCATTGGGTGAGTGAACAGCGCCACTACCAACAGGTCGATGATGGTCGTTAGACCCAGTGTGAAGGCGAAGCCTCGAACCGAGCTGCTGGTAAGTAGGTACAGGGTCACAGCGGCTGTAAAGCTAACTGCATCCGAGACCAAGATGGTCCTGAATGCACGCTTCCAACCTGCTTCAACTGCAACCTCCAGTGACTTGCCGTCACGAAGCTCGTCGCGAATACGTTCGAAGTAAACAATGAATGAGTCAGCTGTAATACCAACAGCAACGATCAAACCGGCAACACCCGCCAGCGATAGACGGTAGCCCTGGCGCCATGACAGGAATGCAATTGCCAGGTAGACCAACAGTGCAACTACAACCAGCGAACCGAGAACGACGCTGGCGAGACCTCGGTAGGTGAAGGTCATGTAAATGACCACGATAATCAAACCGATCAGACCGGCAATCAAACCAGCGCGGAGTGACTCGTCACCCAGGGTCGCAGAGATGTTCTCCTGAGACTGAACTTCGAATCCGATTGGCAACGCACCGTACTTGAGCTGGTCAGCCAGCACGGTCGCGGTCTCCTGGGTGAAGTTTCCAGTGATCTGGGCGCGACCGTTAGTAATGACTGCATTGGTCGATGGCGCGGTGATAACCACGCCGTCAAGGGTGATTGCGAACTGGTTCTGCGGCGAAGGTAGGCCGAAGAGGCGGGAGGTCACAGCACCAAAAGCCTCGGTACCGGTTGCATCAAACTCCAGGTTCACTGCCCAGTCGTTCGTGGATGCACCGGTGGTGGTGGTAATGGTTCCAGCAAAAGCGTCCGAAATGTTCAGACCTTGGACCTCAACAGGCCCGAGCACGTACTTGTAAATCAAAGTCTCGTCACAGGTCACCAGTGGCTTGGCTGGGTCGTCTACCTGTCCAGCCTCGCGGAATGCCTTGGTGCAGTCGAGGTTCTCGAACTGAGCCTGAACGCGCTCGGTAACCCAAGCTGCATCTGAAGCATTTACTGGAGTGGTGGCAGGAGTGTCGTTTAGCGACTCGTAGTCCACCACTGCACTCTCGGTCACCGGAGTGTTTGCTGCGAATGTAATTACTGGGCGGAACTCCAACAGAGCGCTTGCCTTGATCAGCTGCAGGGTGGTCTCGCTCGGAGTGCCCGGGATGGCAACCACGATGTTTTGCTCGCCCTGGACTGTAACGGTGGCTTCTGCAACACCGGAACCATCAACACGTTGACGAATGATTGTGGCCGCCTGGTTTAGCTGCTCCAAGGTCGCTGAGCTGCCATCAGAGATAGTCGGGGTCAGGATGATCTGGGTGCCACCCTGGAGGTCCAGAGCAAGCTCAGGGGTTAGCGATGCCCCGACCTGCCCACTGGCGCTTCCCCAAATCAGCAGACCTGCAAAAAAGGCTGCGATTCCGGCAACCCAAGTCAGCTTTCTTTTAGCTGACTGTTCCGTGCTTCTTTCCAAAACTAGTTCCCCTCAGTTGCGGCTTCGACAGAGCGAACCGCTTGCTTTACCACGGTGAGCTTGACTCCTGGAGTGGTCTCCACCACCAGGTCATCGCCATCGATAGCAACGATGCTGCCCTTGATGCCTGAGTGCAGCATTACTTTTGAGCCTTCGGTCAGGCTGGAAACCAACTTCTCAGCCTCCTTGCGACGCTTACGGTTCTGAGCAACCAGCAACAGAATCATCGCAGCAAGAACAGCGAGCAAAATTACGTCGTATGACAAAAGATTTCCTTACCGACAGATACCCCGAAATTATAGGTGAGAAAGACCGTTAGCTAAGAATGCCGCTCAGGTGAGCCTTGCCAGCTTCGGTTATCTCCCTGCCCCTGGGGGTCCTGTGCAGAAGACCCTGTCGAATCAGGTAGGGCTCGATAACTGCTTCAATGGTGTCCTGCTCCTCACCAAGGGCAACTGCAAGTGTCGACAGTCCCACAGGTCTTGCCGAAAACTTGGTGGCCAGTAGCTCCAACAGCTGTCTATCAACACGGTCGAGACCGGCTTGGTCGATTTCGAATATCTTCATCGTTTCATGCACGTGGACTACCGAAATTGCGTTACTGCCATTGACTAGTGCAAAGTCTCTGACTCTTCGAAGTAGACGGTTGGCAATACGCGGCGTTCCCCGAGATCGCGACGCCAGTAGGGTTGCAGCCTCCGCCGTGATCTCGTAGCCAAGTTTGTTAGCGGAGCTTGAGATAACAGACTCAAGTTCAATCTGCGAGTAGTACTCCAAAAATGCAGTAAAGCCAAAGCGATCGCGCAGCGGGGTGGGGAGCATTCCGCTTCTTGTTGTAGCCCCCACCAGAGTGAATGGCTCAAGTTCGAGTGATATAGAAGATGCCCCGGGGCCCTTGCCAACCATCACGTCAACTCGGAAGTCCTCCATCGCCAGGTAGAGCATCTCCTCTGCGGAGCGAGACATGCGGTGGATTTCGTCGATGAAAAGAACATCGCCAAATTGCAACGCAGAGAGAATTGCAGCTAGATCTCCAGCGCTCTGAATAGCCGGCCCGCTGGTTAGTCGCAATGGTCGCTGGGACTCATGAGCAACAATCATTGCAAGGGTGGTTTTTCCCAGTCCCGGTGGGCCCGCCAGCAACACGTGGTCAACGGGACGCTCATGGATCTTCGAGGCGTTGATGATCAGGGATAGCTGTCCAGAAACTTTGGATTGACCTACGAACTCGCCAAGGGATGCAGGTCTGAGTCGAGCTTCAAGCTCGCGTTCCTCGTCACTCACCCTGGCCCAGCTTTCCAGCAGATAGCTTTGCCAGCGCCTGCTTCAAAGCCTTTGAGTCGTCAAGACCTTGCTCAAGGGATGAAATTATCTGTTGGGCCTTTGCCTCATTGGTGCCAAGCTGAGTCAGAGCCTGCATGACAGCTGGGTACTTACCGGTTCCCAGAGTCACCTTGCCGCTGAGCTGAAGGATTATGAGTTTTGCGGTCTTTGGACCAATGCCCGAGATTGCGCGAAATGCGGCCTCATCTTGATTTGCAATCGCTGAACGCAGTGAATCTTCCGGCATACCTGCCAAGACACCCAGAGCAAGCTTTGGTCCAATGCCATTGACGGAGACCAGCTGGTCAAAGAGCTCACGCTCCGAGCCTGATTGAAACCCGTAGAGCGAAAGCTCGTCCTCTCGAACAATCAACCGAGTGTGAAGAGTGGTTGACTCCCCCACCTTTAGGGTCAGGGAGTGTCGCGGGGTGATGCCGATTTCAAAACCCACGCCGCCCACGCTCAGATGAGCGCGGTCAAGGCTGAGCGCAATCAGCTCTCCGGTTAGCGAGGAAATCACAGCCCTAACCTATTCTGCGATTGGCAGCCTTGGCGGCAGCAACCCACTTCTTTTGAGCTGCAGTGCCCGCTGAACCACCGCGCTTAGCGCCGCAAATCGCAACCGCAACTGCATCGGCAACGTCCGGTGGCCCCGGAATCTCCTGACCAACTAGTCGAGCGACCATCTGGCCCACCTGTGCCTTATCAGCTCGACCGTTGCCCGTCACCGCCGCCTTCACTTCGCTCGGGGTGAAAAATTGAAGTGGAATCTCTAGTTCGTAGGCCATTTGCATCAGTGAGCCCGAGATTTGCGCGACTCCCATTACTGATCGCAGGTTGGCCTGAGCGAAGACTCGTTCGAGTGCAATCACGTTTGGCGTGTGTTTGATCAGGACCTCTTTGAGACCCGATGCAATTTTCCCCACTCGATCCCTAGGGTCGGTTCCTGTCTCGGATGTGAATAGGCCAAAGTCAACTAACTTCGTGCCCTCGGACTCGATGACCCCAAACCCACAGCGAGTGAGTCCTGGGTCAACTCCGAGAATGATCACTTATCCCCTAGCCTCAAGCTCGCTTAGAACTGAAGCCGAAACATCCATGTTCGTGTAGACGGTCTGGACATCGTCGAGATCTTCAACCGCATCGATGAGCTTGATGACCTTTTCGGCATTGTCGGCATCAAGATCCACCTTCAATGAAGACACGAACTCGACATCTGCTGACTCGTAGTCAATGCCGGCGTTTTGTAATGAGGTTCGGACTGCAACGATTGAGCTGGGGTCGCAGGTCAACACGTGAGATTCGCCAACCAGTGCAACATCTTCAATGTCATGCTCAATAGCGGCTTCCAAGATGGCATCTTCATTGGAGCCGTTGATCACGATGATGCCCTTGCGAGCGAACTGGTAGGAAACTGAACCTGGGTCGGCCATGTTGCCAGCATTTTTGGTGACGGCGAGCCTGACTTCTGCAGCCGTTCTATTTTTGTTGTCGGTGAGGCACTCGATCATGATTGCGACACCACCAGGGCCGTAGCCCTCGTACATGATGTTTTGGTAGTCAACTGAGCCGTCATCAGCGCCGGAACCGCGCTTGATAGCGCGCTCAATGTTGTCGTTGGGAACAGAGTTCTTGCGAGCCTTGTAGACAGCGTCGTAAAGGGTTGGGTTGCCATCGATGTCGGCACCGCCAGTTCTAGCCGCAACTTCAATGTTGCGAATGAGCTTGGCCCACAGTTTCGCACGCTTGGCGTCGTTGGCAGCCTTCTTGTGTTTGGTGGTTGCCCATTTGGAGTGACCGGACATAGTTCCTCTAAGTTACTTGTTTTGAGTCTCTCGCACCGCGTCTATAAACAGACTGTGGAGAATCTTTGCGCCTGTGATTTCAGGGTGAAAACTGGCCCCGAAAAGGTTACCGCTTTTTACTGCAACAGCTTCGCCGTTGAAACGAGCCAGGACCTCGGCGCTTCCAACATCCAGAATCTTAGGTGCTCTAATAAAGGCGACCCGTTCGGTTCCACGGGCGAAGGTGACGTCCGCTTCGAAAGAGTGAGTCTGGCCGCCGTAGGCATTTCGAGACGTTCTTATTGGCAGACCACCGATGAACTCTTGACCCTCGATCGCGCCCTCCACTTCATCAGAGAGCATGATTAGCCCAGCGCAGGTTCCCAATATTGGCTTTTGCTTGGCAAACTCGCGAAGCGGTTCAAGTAGTCCAAAGCTTTTTGCAAGGTTGGATATCGCCGTTGACTCACCACCGGGAATCACCAGAGCGTCCACCGAATCAATGTCAGATTTGGTTCGGACCTTTACAGCCTCAACACCGAGTTCAACAAGGGCGCTTTGGTGCTCGCGAAAGTCTCCCTGCAGAGCAAGGACTCCGATGCGCAATTACCAACCACGCTCCGCTAGTCGGTGAGGAGCAGGAAGGTCATTCACGTTGATACCGACCATGGCCTCTCCCAGTCCGCGAGATACTTCGGCGATTACTGCCGGGTCATCGTAGAAAGTGGTGGCCTTCACGATTGCGGCGGCACGTGCTGCTGGGTTGCCCGACTTGAAGATTCCAGAGCCAACGAATACACCGTCTGCTCCGAGCTGCATCATCATTGCGGCATCCGCTGGAGTAGCTACTCCGCCGGCAACAAATAGCACAACTGGTAGCTTGCCAGTCTTTGCAACCTCACGAACTAGCTGGTAAGGAGCCTGTAGCTCCTTGGCTGCTACGTAAAGCTCCTCCTCAGTCTTAGCCGAAAGCGCACGAACCTCAGAGAGGATTGTGCGGATGTGCTTGGTCGCCTCAGAGACGTCTCCGGTACCTGCCTCACCCTTCGAACGAATCATGGCGGCACCCTCGGTGATGCGACGAAGCGCCTCTCCAAGGTTGGTTGCACCACAGACGAATGGAATCTCAAATTGCCACTTGTCGATGTGGTTTACGTAGTCGGCCGGAGATAGCACCTCAGACTCGTCGATGTAGTCAACCTCGAGCGACTGCAGAACCTGTGCCTCAACAAAGTGACCGATACGCGCCTTAGCCATTACCGGGATCGAAACGGTGTTGATGATCTGGTCAATCAAATCTGGATCGCTCATGCGAGCAACGCCACCCTGGGCACGGATATCTGCCGGAACGCGCTCTAGCGCCATAACCGCAACAGCGCCTGCGTCTTCGGCAATCTTGGCCTGCTCAGGGGTCACGACATCCATGATCACGCCGCCCTTTAGCATCTCTGCTAGGCCGCGCTTGACGAGTGGGGTTGCTTCTAGAAATTCTTCTGACATGCCTAAATCCTAAGCTTCGGTTATCCAGTTATTTGCAATTGTTTCCCTAACTTCACCCAGCAACCGAGGCAGAGCCTTGGTTTGAGCGATGATTGGGAAGAAGTTCGCGTCAGTCTTCCACCTCGGAACGATATGTTGGTGCAGGTGCGAGGCGATGCCTGCTCCTGCCACCTCACCTTGATTCATACCAATGTTGAAGCCATGAGTGCCGAACACTTTTTTCAGAGTTCGCATTCCTTGCTGGGTGAGCTTGCCGATCTCTGCAATCTCCTCCGGTGTCGCCTTATCGTAGGTATCGACGTGGCGGTAAGGGCAAACCAGCAGGTGTCCCGTGTTGTAGGGAAAGAGATTCATCAGCACGTAGCAGGTCTCCCCCTTGTAAACCACCAAGCCTTCCTCGGGAGTCTTGTTTGGGGCGTGGCAGAAGGGGCAGTCCTCATCCGCGGGCTGCTGACCAGTCTGCAGATAGACCAGACGATGTGGTGTCCAAAGCCGCTCGAAGTTGTCCTTCATGCCCGAGAAGCCCTCTAGAAACTCAGTCAATTAGACCTGTCGCTTCTGCTCAATGGCATCCAAAATCAACTTCAGCGCCTCTGCTCTTGGAACGTCGTTGGTCTGGGAGCCATCGCGGTAGCGGAAGCTGAAGGTTCCGGACTCTGCGTCTCTGCCGCCCGCGAGAATCATGAACGGCACCTTCAAAAGGGTGTGATCACGAATCTTCTTCTGCATGCGGTTGTCAGAGCGGTCCACCTCAACTCGGACTCCGTGGGACCTTAGCTCAGCAGCAAAGTCCTCTAGATACTCAGCAAATTCATCCGCAACCGGAATACAAACTGCCTGAACAGGAGCAAGCCACGGTGGGAAATGGCCCGCGTAGTGCTCGGTCAGCACACCAAAGAAGCGCTCGATTGACCCAAACAGGGCGCGGTGAATCATGATTGGGCGATGACGCTCACCGTCATTACCAACGTATTCAAGGTCGAAGCGCTCAGGCAGGTTGAAATCTAGCTGGATGGTAGACATCTGCCAGGTGCGGCCGATCGCATCGCGTGCCTGAACCGAAATCTTTGGACCATAGAACGCAGCCCCACCCGGGTCTGGAACCAGCTGCAGTCCTGATCTTTCGGCCACGGACTGCAGAGTGTTGGTTGCGCGATCCCAGATCTCATCACTACCTACGAACTTTGGGTTCTCAGGATCTCGGGTAGAGAGTTCTAGATAGAAGTCGTTCAAGCCATAATCACGCAACAAACCGAGCACGAAATCCAGCACGCTGGTTAGCTCGGTTTCAAGCTGCTCATTGGTCACAAAAAGGTGAGCGTCGTCCTGGGTCATACCGCGAACGCGGGTCAGGCCATGCAGCACGCCTGATTTTTCGTATCGGTAGACCGAACCAAACTCAAACATTCTCAGCGGCAGTTCGCGATAAGAGCGCTGTCTAGAGCGGAATATCAGGATGTGGAACGGGCAGTTCATCGGCTTTAGGTAGTAATCCGCCCCGGCACGCTTTAGTTGGCCTTGGTCATCGAATTCGGCATCAAGCTTCATCGGCGGAAACATACCATCGGAGTACCACTGCAGATGGCCTGAGGTCTCGAACAGTGTCGACTTAGTGATGTGCGGTGAATAGACAAACTCATAGCCCGCATCTTCATGACGCTTGCGGCTATAGTCCTCCATCACTCGCCTCAGAATTCCGCCACGAGGGTGGAAAACCGCTAGGCCAGAGCCGATCTCATCGGGGAAAGAGAACAGATCTAGCTCAACACCCAATTTGCGGTGGTCGCGTTTAGCCGCCTCTTCAAGTCTGAGCATGTAGGCATCGTGATCCTCTTGAGAGGCCCAAGCGGTTCCGTAGATGCGCTGAAGCTGCTTGTTGTTCTCGTTTCCACGCCAGTAGGCCGCTGCGGATCTAAGCAGCGAGAAAGCCTTGCCGACCAGTCTGGTGTTTGGAAGGTGAGGTCCACGGCATAGATCGCGCCAGGCGACCGTGCCATCCGGATTTAGGTTTTCGTAAACCGAAAGCTGACCGGCACCGACCTCTGCGGCACCCTCACCAACATCTGAGCTCTTCAGGGAAATAAGTTCTAGCTTGTAGGGCTCGTCCTTCATCAGTTCGCGAGCCTCCTCGTCGCTGACTTCGCGACGAATAAAGCGCTGGGATTTACCGACCAGCTCCTTCATGCGCTTTTCAATGCGCTTGAGGTCCTCTGGCTTGAATGGTTCTTCAACATCAAAGTCAAAGTAGAAGCCATCTTTGATTGGAGGTCCGATACCAAGCTTGGCTGGATCAAAAAGCTCTTGAACGGCTTGAGCCATAACGTGTGCCGTGGAATGTCTCAGAATTGACAGACCGGCCTCTGAATCGATGCTTACCCCCGAGATGGAGTCACCATCCTGCGGCTTATAGGAAAGGTCTTTTAGTTCGCCGTTAACCTCAAGCGCGATGATGGATTTGTCCTGGAAAAGCTTGAAGCCATCAACACCTGACTCTAGATCGGTGCTAACGCCATTAATAGTGACCTGCAAGATGACTCCTAACCCGCCAAAGTCTACCGAGGTTGGTTAGGCAAACCTTGCTGGTGCTATCAATTTGAATCTGTGTAATCTGCAGCCATGACGGATCAATCAAGGCATGAGCTTGAGCACAAGCTCAACTGGCTACGTGCCGCAGTTTTGGGAGCGAACGACGGCGTTATTTCAATCGCCGGTGTTGTCATGGGCATCGCAGGTGCGGGGGCGGATCGTGCCACGGTTGCCCTAGCAGGCATCGCAGCCTTGGCCGCGGGCGCTATTTCAATGGCTGGTGGCGAATACACCTCGGTTAGCGCGCAGCGGGATGCAGAGATTGCCTACGGCAGACACCACCTAGAAATCGCAGCGAGTCCTTGGACCGCGGCTTGGGCTTCGTTCGTTGCCTTCTCTTCAGGCGGCCTGCTTCCGCTCTTGGCAGTTCTTGGGCCTTGGCAAGAAAACCGAGTTCCAGTAACCGTAGTTGCCGTGATCGTAGCCTTAGGACTCACTGGTTGGTGGGCCGCTGATCGCGGCGGCGCCTCCAGAAGAAAGTCGATTCTTAGAAACGTGATCGTCAGCGTTTTGACAATGGTAATTTCTTATTCAATTGGTGCTCTTTTAGGCGTGACAGTCCTCGCTTAGCCATTACCCTTAGTAGCTGTGTCAAATGTAGAGAGCTTCGACGTCGCGCTCATTGGCGGCGGCATCATGAGTGCCACCTTGGGTGTGCTCATCAAAAAGACCAACCCTGAAGCAAAAATCATCCTCTTCGAACGGCTCAGCTCGGTCGCAGAGGAAAGCTCTAACCCCTGGAACAACGCCGGCACCGGTCACTCAGCTCTTTGTGAGCTCAATTACATGCCTGACAGCCAGGACGGCTCATTGCCTGACGCCGCTAAGGCGATTGCTATCAACGAACAGTTTCAAGTTTCCCGCCAGTTCTGGGCAACCCTGGTAAAAGAGGGCATTCTGTCCTCACCTGAAACCTTCATCCGTTCAGTCCCACACATGACCTTTGTCACCGGAGACAAGGATGTCGACTACCTAAAGCGACGCTTCACCGCACTGAAGGATCAGCCACTTTTTGCTGGCATGGAGTATTCCGAGGACCCAAAGGCGATTGCCAAGTGGGCGCCACTGATTGTCGAGGGACGCGAAGACTCGAAATTTGCAGCGACGTTCATTGACCAGGGCACGGACGTTGACTACGGCGCGATTACCAGGCAACTCATCGACTGGCTCAAGGGTCAAGGTGTTGAGGTTCTGACCAGCACCGAGGTCAAAAAGCTTTACCAGTATCAGGACAAAACTTGGCGACTCACCGCCAATGGCAAGGCTCAAGGTCGCCTAATCAAGGCCGAAAAGGTGTTTGTCGGAGCTGGTGGTTGGGCCCTCAAGCTTCTTCAGAACGCTGGTATTCCAGAGATTAAGGGCTACGGCACCTTCCCGGTCAGTGGTCATTTCCTCAGAACAGATAACCCCGAGGTGGTTGCAAGACACCACGCCAAGGTTTACTCACAGGCTGCCGTTGGTGCTCCCCCGATGTCCGTTCCACACCTCGATACTCGAGTGGTAGATGGCAAGACCTCGCTACTCTTCGGTCCATTTGCAGGCCTCAACCCGAAATTTTTGAAGTCAGGCTCAATCTTGGATCTTCCGCTGTCGGTTAGGCCAGCCAACATCGTTCCTTATCTGTCGGTAGCGCTAAAGAACTTCTCGCTGGTTCAGTATTTGATTTCGGAAATCCTCAAGTCAAAGAAGCAGAAGCTGCAAAGCCTCAAGGACTTTGTTCCAAATTCAGACTTGCAGGGCTGGGAGCTCTACGAGGCCGGTCAACGTGCTCAGGTCATCAAGCCAAGCAAGGGCGGTGGCACTTTGCAGTTTGGCACCGAGGTAATCAGCTCAAAGGATTCCTCTATTGCCGGTCTACTTGGGGCATCACCGGGTGCCTCGGTGAGCGTGAGCGTAATGCTCGATGTCATGCAGAGGTTCTACCCCGAGCAATTTGGAAAGTTTGAGCAGGACCTCAAAAAGCTGATCCCTGGTTATGGCAAAAAGCTCAATGCTGACGCCACACTTGCTAAGAAGACCCTTGCCGCAACGGCAAAGGTTTTGAAGCTAAAGGCCTAAGTTCCAAGTTAAAGCTCAAAACCCCCGAGGTAATCTCGGGGGTTTTGAGCTTTCGAAGGTCTACTTCACGATAGTGATTCGACCATCAGTTGCCATTGTTGTTACTTTGCCCGCTGCAAGGTCAGCTCGAAGCGCCTCGGCAACCACCTCGGCGTCACGGTCGCGGATTTGTAGCTTGGTGATGTCGAACTGGGTGTAGCCATCGCCACCGTAACCCAGGAAGTCCAGGGTTGTGATTGTGAACACCTTGGCGTCCTTGGCAATTGGGGTGCCGTCAGTCAAAGTGACGCTGGTGATGCGCTCTCCCTTTGGCTTAGTCACGTCAGCGGTGAACTTGAATCCACCGATCTGAGGGAAACGACCGTCTGTTGGGTAGTTCGATACGCCGTTCTCCAGAGCAGCCCACAACAACGCGCCGGTGATGGTGGTGGTTGCGTAGTTGTTACCGAACGGGTTCACGGTGTAGGCATCGCCAAGCACAACGTCGAACGGACCAGTCACAGAGGCGCTTCCTGTTGGGCGGCGCAGGGTCTTGTCGGCAGGAACATAGGTGGTCGCCGGGAAGGTGTCACGGATACCGCCACCGTTTAGGAGAACCAGATCGGTCTTGTACTTGCTCTTTACGTAGTCAGCCAGCCATGAACCAAAGGCCTGCTCTGAGCTGCGCTCGACAGCTGGAGAGCCGCCGCGAGGAGCACGGGTAGACACGGTTCCGATCTTCACATCCATCTTGGCGCTCAGCTGAGACTTGTAGTCAGCCACCATGGTTGTCACGGCTGCGTCACGCTGAACCGATAGAACATCGGATCGCTTCACGATGCTTACTGCGCTTCCAATTACCTTGTCGGTTCTGGTGTCGACACAGAGCTGGGTTCTGGTGTACTCCGCTCCAGCATTCTTCGTCTGGGCCACGGTGACGCCATTCACGACCGCGTTGTAGGTGAGGTGTGAGTGTCCGCCGTAGATGGCGGAAATCCCCTTGAGCGAACGGGCGTAGTCGATCAGCTCACCAGTCGCTTTGCCATTCGCAGTCTGGCTGAAACCTTCGTGGATGAGAGCGACCACTACATCTGCGCCGGCCTTCTTTGCGGCTGTCACCGCTGCCTGGATTCTGACCTTGGAGTCCGAGATTTCGATTTCAGAGGTCTTTCCGTTTGAGGTGAAGGCTAGGTTGCCTGGGAAGACCTGTTCCTTGGTCTGGGTAGTGTTGATGCCGATGACACCAATGTTGACTCCACCCTTTTTCACAATGGTGTAGCTCTTGGCTGCCTTAGCATTTGAAGCCTTCAAACCTGCCAGGGAGGAGTAATTGCTGACCACCCACTGGAATCCAGATTCGTTGATCATGGTGCGCAGGTGCTTGAGGTTACGATCGTGCTCGTGGTTACCAAAGGTTGATACGTCCAGCTTCATCGCGTTTAGCGCCTTGATGGTTGGGAGCTCCTCGAACTGAGAAGAAATTGGTGGGGCGGCTCCGAAGTTGTCACCGCTGGAGAGTGCAACCGTTGCTGGCACTATTGAGCGCTCCAGGGCAAATTGGCCAGCAAGCCCATCCGCTCCGAAAATCGAGGAAGTGCCTTCCAGGGCGCCGTGGAAGTCAGAGAACTGTAGAAGCTGAACAGACTTGAGGTTGGAGCTCGCCTTGCTCTTCGGGGCAACCAATAGACCAAAGCTTTGCTCGGGAGACAGTCCATATTCGTTGGCTGCTTGAACCGTGACGTCAACATCAGTCATTGAAAGAACCGGGAGAACAGCACTGCTCTTGTTCGCAGGAACCATGATTGGGCAGCTGCCCTGCCCGCCGCTGACGATGTAGTGGGTGACTTTTGGAGTGGCTTCAACAGCTTTCCAAACAACCTTGACACCGCCTGTGGCGGGAGTCACGTCTACGACCTCTGGGGATTTTGGGGCAGCGTAATCAACGCTGTGAGCAGGCAGCTGACTACCTGCTAGAAGAAGGGATGCGATCGCAATGGATCCGAGAATTGATTTGGGGTTGAGTTTCATGGCTTGAAACTAAATTCACCCGGTGAACGTGAGGCTGTTGGTTTTTGAAGCTTCGTCCACCATTAGGTGAACACCAATTGAATGGTGGGCGATACTGGGTTCGAACCAGTGACCTCTTCCGTGTCAGGGAAGCGCGCTACCACTGCGCCAATCGCCCGTTTTCGTGGTGAGAGGTGAAGACGGGATTCGAACCCGTGTACACGGCTTTGCAGGCCGCTGCCTCGCCTCTCGGCCACTCCACCGTTCAGGTGTCTGAGAGCGGATGACGAGACTCGAACTCGCGACCCTCA
>JACCDN010390421.1_pt1 | contig 33694 bp, 38 predicted proteins | sample 7441691 | NCBI WGS metagenome assembly JACCDN01 (sample SAMN15323439, study PRJNA562643) | freshwater metagenome | isolation source: river surface water | place: USA:Blue River Watershed | collected 2017-08-16
AAATATTATGCGATGAGTTTTTGAGGTTTTAATACCAATATAATGTACTAAAAGTCTGAAGATTTAAGCAAAAACATATCGTATAATACTAATTATGCGCTTACTAAGTCACAAGATAAACTCCTGTGCTTAAATCCCTAAAAACCACCCAAATAATCACCCTAATGTCGGATTTGGCCTATACTTGTCATAATACCCAAAATACCCCGCTGCTTGCGGCGGGGATTTCTTTTATTTTTTAAGCCAATGTGCATTTTGGTGTATCTTATAATCCATTTTTTACAACTATTCTAAGATACCATTCTCTCGAGATTTTATTTAACTTATAAATTAAGACGAATGAAGATAATATGAATCCTACAAGAAATCCTATTTTAATACCGATAGCTTCAGCACCTAGTGTAAAGCCAAGAAATAAACCCAATGGCAAACCTAAGAAGAGGTTGATTAAAATACTAACCCACATCGATGTTTGTGTTGCGAAATAACCTCGCAGCATACCACTAATAATACTTCTTATAGAGTCAAACCATTGAGAAAACGCAGTAATCATAAGCATGAGAGCTGTCAGATTGATAATTGAAGTGTTTTTGTGCAATGAGATATCTAAATACATAGATATAATGATTTTTGGGTAAGCCAAATAGATATATGAAGCAATTGAACTCATCAGTATGCCAAGTATAAAACCAGATAAGATAGTATCTTGTACGCTATAGTAATCTTTTTTACCTAAAGCTCTACTTATTAAAATGCTACACGCTTGCGAAATACCAAATGGCACCATCATAACTATACTATTTATCTGGATAGTAATTTGTTGCGCAATTAATGCCTCTTCACCAAATAAGCCTATTAATAAAGTTGACAAAGAAACTACAAGCCATTCTATTCCGATTTGAATTGTTATAGGTAAGCCTACCCTAATCAATTGTAATAATATTGAAATATTTATAATTTTATTAAAAACAAATAATTTATATTTTTGAATTTCTTTGTTAAAGAATATATATATTATTTGAATAGTGAATATAATCCAGTTCATTAATACATTGGCATAGGCTATTCCTTGTAGGCCTAGTTTTGGTAATCCTAATTTACCTAATGATAGTAAATATCCTAGCATGACAATAGAAATAAAGCTTAGACAATTACAAATAATCACCACATGCGATTTAGAAATTGCTAGTAAAAATTGCTGACAGCAGGTTAATAGCATGAATGGGATGACTCCCCATACAACGATCGACAGGTAGCTATTAATAAAATATATAAACTTCATTGGTTGATGAAAAAATTTTAATAAAACGTTTAGTTGTGACAATAAGACTATAGCTAAAATCCCAAAACCAGTTGCTATTAACCATCCTTGACGTACTATCTCTCCTATTTTTACAAAATCTGCAGTTCCATAAGCATATCCAACGCAAGTGCTAATAGAGTATAAAAATGTTGCAAAAATAATCATTAGTGGTGAAAATGTAGCAGCGAGTAATGCGCCTGTAACAAATTCATCGCGTCCTAAATGTGCTATCAATATCGATATTGCTATTCCATTTGCTGCAACTAGTAGACGCGATAAAACTATAGGCGCAGAAAAAGTAGTAGTTCTATACATGACATGAGACCACTTCTTTAGATCTTTTTTTAATCTATTCTCGTAGAAGTCTCTAGATTGTTTCATACTAATACTATTTAAATATGTGATTGCGAGAGATGTTATAAAAAAAATAACTTTATTCCTTTGCTATACATAATTTGATATAATCACTTTAATTAAATTTTGACTATATAATACTATAATCTTTAAATAATTTTATAATATTACTAGATATCTCAATACCCTTGGATTTAGAAATTAAACACTCTTGTAAAGCTCTTTCTCCAGGAATTTTAATATTTGATTTTTGTTCTCGAATAAAGGATACAAAATCCTGCATTTTTTTAATAAAATCACTTAAGTCTGTAAAATGTGGTATATGCAGGGCTAAGAATAGGTCACCCTTATTAGGCTTTTCATATCCACTTCTGGTTTTTTGCACTTTAGGATTTATTACCCCTCCTATCAGTGGTCCTGCAAGAATACTTATAAGAAACGAAATCAAGAAACCTTTAAAATCATTGTCTAAAGTACACAAGCCACCTTTTAAAGCTTTTGTTGGGCATGTAGTATCTACGCCATGCTCGTCCACTGCCCAGCCTAAAGGTATCTCGCTTGCTTTTTCTATATATTCATATAATTTACCCATTGATACTTTAGAAGTAGAGAAATCAGCTGTAATAACAGGTAATTTTGTTAATCCTAGAGGTAAACTAAAGCTGATAGGATTAGTGCCTAAGGTTTTAATTTTACCACCTTTTAAAACTACAGCAGGTGAAGAAGTAGACAACACAATACCTATACAATTTTTTTTCGCAGCAATTTCAGCATAGTAAGATAAAATACCTATATGAGAAGAGTTTATGACACCACTGATACCTACACCACTCTTAGTAGCTTTGTAAATAGCATTACACATGGCTTTTTCTGCGATGCTGTACCCTAGTCCAAAATGCGCATCAAATAATGTAATAGAGTTAGTATCTTGCATTACGGTAACTTCTGTTCTTGGTTTTATAACACTTTCCTGAAGTCCTGCCAATACTTGAAATACTCTATTGACTCCATGTGTTTTATATCCCCTCTTGTCTCCCTCTATCATTACTTTAGCTGCAATTTTAGCATCATATTCTCCAACATCATGTCGCATCAATATTTGCTTTATAAAATGTTGCACAGTTTTAGTAGGTAATATCATAATAAGCTCTCCCTTACATTCAATTGACATGGCAGAATGGTAAAATTTTCACTGGCTAATTTAAAAGTAGCAATTATGAGATTGAATGATTCCGAAGAATGGTGGTTTATACTTATCATTTCTATAGATTGTTATGTTCTGCCATGCTGTATGCAGACGAAATATATTTCATTTTCCAACCTCATATGGCGCTCTTCATGAATAAATATGATGGCTGTTATAACAGGTATTTAGCATTCGTACAGCATTGATTCATTCACTCAGATCTAACTTTTGTAAAGGATCATATGTTATATCATTACATCTCAACAATAGCTCTCTAAAATCATCATATAGTAAATACTTATATCTTTTATCATATTGCATATTTGCTTGCATCCATTTGTTCACAATAAGTACATGATTATTAGCATTAGACTCTTTTAAAACTATTGCAAGCCTATTAATATCGTAGGTAATTTCCTCAAAAACTTGAGGAAGATGATCAATATCTACATCCCAATATTTTTGATCTTCTGACCGAATGCAGCCTGATTTTTTATATTTATTCCAGAGATACGACCCAATCCAACAATCATTGTCATCATTAACATTTGCACAAATATTATTTTTATTAAACCCATTGCGACCGAACCAAAATAAACGTTGTAAAAAAATAAAAATCGCAACCGCTTTAAAATCAAATAATTTTTCTACTAACAAAGCATCCGTTGCAAGTTCACCCAATACACCGGCTTGAAATTCGTTTAATTTTATGCTATGATCTGGCTTAGGAGATATGCGCCATGGTCCAGAACGGTGACCGAATTCATGAAATACTCCAGCAAAATATGCAATAAACTCTAACTTGTCTGATATAAGCTCCTTCATTTTGTTTTGAGTGCTATATGTAAAAACACGTTCCATGCATGGGAAAATAATGTTTGAGAAAATTTTTTGCCATATATCAATAAATTCAAAGCCAAAATAATCTTCCATTTTATTACTATGGATTCCAAGGGCATGCGGAAAGAACATAAAAATGTTATGCCCAGCAGATATAATGCCATCTATTAAATGTAATTTAACTGCATAATGTTTAGGCCATTCATCAAATTCTAATAATGAGTTAGAAGCTTTATAGCGCTCTATAATTGTCTTAAACCCGAAATCCATTACTGTTTTATGAACCTCATCTTCAAGACTTATGTCTCTGAATAAAAATCCTTGAGATAGCCCAGGACTTCCCTTTGTAAGAAAAAAATTAGTACCAGTTGGTATAGATATTAGCTGATTCTTACGATATAAATCTTCTTTTATACTTTTTAATATAGATCTTTGTCTTAAATGCATAAATTCTCCAAGTACAAAAGATTATTTCCCTTAGTGTAAGCTTAGTTCTTTGTGTGTATATCATTGTATAGCGATAGTCTTATAACTAAAGCTTGATAACAAGCAATGGTCTTCGCTTCCGTCTAAAAAAAGTTTTGATGCTTGAAATTAATTATAGCATTTGTGTTCAAGGATGTATACCGTATTTGATATGGCAATAAAGCGTTATTTTAATAGTATATTAGACACCACATTGCATATAATGTTTTTTGCTTTATGAATATCCGTTATATCCATATGCTCATCATCTGCATGTGCATATTTAATTGACCCTGGACCAAACAGCATAATTTTATCAAATTTTTTTTGGAATAACGGCGCATCGGAACAAAAGAACACTTCTTTGCTTTTTATATCAGAAAATGTTGGGACATGAAATTTAAATTCTGGAACCATATCTTTCACAATAATCGAAGAAGAGTTTATATGATTTTTTATCAATGTTACAATCTGTGATACCTCACCAGAAAAACGCACACATATGTTAGCAACAGCACTATCTGCTATTATATTTGATGCGATTCCGCCCTTAATTGTGCCAACATTGAGTAGTATTTTTTTATCATTAATGGCTAACAAGGATATTATATCTTCGCACAAGTATTTAATCGCAGATCTTGCTTCTGTAATTGACGAGTGTCTTGCTTCACCTTTAGAGCTTAGTATTACTTCTATTATTCCCCAAGATGAAGAAACAAAATGACAATCTGTAGGTTCACCATTTAACAATAATGCTCCCTGCACTAATTTTGATTCAATTGCTGTACGAGCACCTATATTATCTGTTTCTTCTCCTACAACAAATAACAATCCGTATTGTGTTAACCCATTTTTGATTAACTCTTCTACTGCCCATAATTGAGTGATGATTTGTCCTTTTGCATCACATGCTCCTCTGCCATATATTTTACCATTCTCATACTTATATCCAACGTTTCCAGGTACAGTATCTAAATGAGTACTAAAAAAAATATCTGGTCTTCCTTTGATTAAAATGATATTATAACGATTATGAGATATATATTGTTTTTCTAAAAAGTCATATTTTAAGTTAATTTGTAGATATTCGAAAATAAAATCACATAAATTTCCTTCCGATTCAGAAAAAGACTGGATAGACATTATCTGTTCCAATAAATGCAAATATATATTCTGCATGGTTTGGGCATCTCTCACGCTAAAATTTACTTAACATTACATTAATTATTAATTATATTCCAGCTTTACTTGTAGTACATACCATTGTATAGATTAAAAAATCACTATACAACTAAGAAGAGGCTTTATTTGTTGTAGTATTTTATTGTTTGTACAAAATATATAATAATTTTATTAAAATATGAAATACAAGACACAAAATGCAGTTATTGTATTAGGAAATAGTACTTATTTTTATGGATTAGCCCTAGATGATATAACGACTGTTATAACAGGAGAGATATGCTTTTTAACTGCTCAAACTGGATATCAAGAAGCTATAACGGATCCTTCCTATAAAGGTCAAATACTTGTATTTACATCTCCCCATATAGGAATTACGGGTGTTAACAAGGTTGACTACGAATCAAAAAAACCTTGGTTAAAAGCAGTTGTTTTTTCTTCTCTAGAAACTGAAGGCTCGCATTATCTTAAAGAAAGCAGTTTAGCACGGTGGCTAGTGCTGCACAATATACCGTGTATATTTGGCGTGGATACAAGATCATTAGTTACTCACATAAGAAATAAAACAGCTCCACTTGCAGCATCCATAGCTTTAAAAGATAGGTATAAAGTAAAAGACCTAGCCTTACTAGCTTACCAATCTAAGCCCTCAGATAGCATATCATCTCTATGGAGCTATAAAAATCAAGGTGCTTTGGCTCCAGAATATATTAAATCTGAATATAATATATTACTCATAGATTTTGGTTTTAAACAAAATATAGTTAGGCTCTTAGAGATTAGAAAATGCCATGTGAAGATTTGCCCTCCGGATATAGGTTTTTGTTATATTCAAAATTATAAGCCCGATGGCATAGTTCTGTCTAATGGTCCTGGAAATCCTGAGCAAACTTTTAACCGTTACCGCCCTCTCCTTAAAGACATACTAAATAGCGATATACCCATTTTGGGTATATGTATGGGATATCAACTTACTGCCCTTACATTTGGTGCTCAAACTCGTCAAATGCAAAGTCCTCACCATGGCATAAATCACCCAGTTTATGATCTTAAAAAAAATAAAGTGATTATTACCTCTCAAAATCACGAATTTGAGGTCATAGAAAGCTCACTTAATAAAGAGGCTACATCTATTACCTATACTTCTTTATTTGATGGAAGTATAGAGGGTATTGCTATTAAAAACCAACCTATTATAGCAGTACAATTTCATCCAGAATCCTCCCCTGGACCAAAAGATGCTGAATACATATTTGATGATTATATGAACATGGTAAAAACTTATGCCCCCAAGAAAAGATATTAAAAATATTCTAGTAATTGGCTCTGGTCCTATAGTCATAGGTCAAGCAAGTGAATTTGATTACTCGGGAACGCAAGCCTGTAAATCCCTTAAAGAAGAAGGTTATAGGGTAGTTTTATTAAATTCTAACCCTGCTTCTATGATGACAGACCCAGATATATCTGACTCTACTTACATAGAGCCTATGACTATGGAAGTGATAGAAAAAATAATCATCAAAGAAAAAATAGATGCTTACCTTCCAACTGTAGGAGGACAGATTGCTCTAAATTTTGCTATGGAACTTTTTTATTCCGGGCTTGATAAAAAGCATAAATTTCAAATTATAGGAGCGAATCCACGCTCAATAGAAATAGCTGAGGACAGGCAACAGTTCAAAAAAACACTATCTGAGCATAAAATTAAAACAGCAGCTGGATTTTGCACTTCGTCTTATAACTTAGCTCTCCAGAATATACAATCCTTTTGTTTTCCTTTGATTATAAGATCCTCATTTACTTTAGGAGGTAAGGGTAGTGGCATAGCCCTTAGTATCGATGAATTTCATGATACTTTTCATGCTTGTCTTGAAATCTCTAAAAATGGAGCGGTGTCTGTAGAAGAATATCTCGTGGGATGGAAAGAATTTGAAATGGAAGTGGTACGCGATTCGCAAGATAATTGCATAGTGGTTTGTGCTTTAGAAAATATTAACCCAATGGGTATTCATACTGGTGATAGTATTACAGTCGCCCCTACGATGACCCTAACCGATAAAGAGTATCAGCAAATGCGTGATCTAGCATTTAAAGTTATGAGGGTTGTAGGAGTAGATACTGGTGGAGCAAATGTACAATTTGCACTAAATCCATACACAGGAAACATAGTTGTAATAGAGATGAATCCAAGAGTTTCCAGATCTTCCGCTCTTGCATCGAAAGCAACTGGTTTCCCTATTGCTAGCGTTGCTGCGAAAATTGCAGTAGGAATGACATTAGATGAAATCAGTAATAATATAATAAAAAAGACAGCAGCATTTGAGCCAAATCTGGATTATGTAGTAATTAAGGTTCCTAGGTTTGACCTAGAAAAATTCCCTAGTGCATCTTGGGACCTAGGATCTTCAATGAAATCAGTGGGAGAAGTTATGGCAATTGCTCGATCTTTTCCTCAATCACTCCAAAAAGCAATACGATCTTTAGGTAAGGGATACACAGGACTATCTTTAAATAACTTTGGTAAAAAGGATTCTGAGATTTCGCAAGAAAAACTAATGCACAATTTACAAAAAGCGTCTCCAGAACAAATTTTTTATGTTGCAGAATCTCTAAGGCAAGGTTTTGATGTAGAGTTCATTCGCTCTATTACCAAGTGGGATAAATGGTTTCTAACACAAATCAAAGAAATAATAGAAGCAGAAAAAAATTTACTCGCTCATGGTATTTATCATCTAGAAAAAAATTTGGCTTATTATAAGTTTTTAGGTTTCTGTGACGTTAGGTTAGCTGAACTAGTAGGCGTTTCCGTTGATATAATTTTAGAATTAAGAGTTAAGCATAACATTTACTTTATCTATTCCAAAGTGGACTCTTGTGCTGCTGAGTACAGCACAGATACCAATTATTTGTACTCAACTTATCTTCAGAACCACAGTGAATCTTCAATATGCGAATATACTCCAACAAAGGAAAAAAGTGTTATTATTATTGGCAGCGGCCCAAATTCTATAGGGCAAGGTATAGAATTTGACTACCTATGCGTACAAGCTTCAGCGGCCGCTAGAAGCAGCGGATATCAAAGTATTATAATTAATTGCAATCCTGAAACCATATCTACAGATCACGAAGTATCAGATAAATTATATTTTTCCCCATTATTTTCAGAAGATGTCATCGATATTATTATTAAGGAAAAACTGACAAATAATTTAGCTGGCGTAATAGTTTGTTATGGAGGCCAAATCGCCATAAATTTGGCTCAAGATATACAGAGTGTTACTAACATTCTTGGTACAGATATTGAAGGAATTGATCTTGCTGAAGACAGAAGTGCTTTTTATAACTTGCTCGACACATTAGATATCCCCCATCCTAAAAGGATAAATCTACCATCAATAAATATAAAAAAAGTTGTACCAGAACTTTCTTGGCCCATAATAGTACGTCCATCTTACGTTATAGGTGGTAAGGCAATAGCTAAGCTATCAAATGAGCAAGAGCTAGTGCGTTACGCTAAAACTAATGCGTTAATATTAGATTCTTTACTAGCAGAAGAATTTATAGAAAATGCTACCGAAATGGAAATAGATGCCATTTTTGACGGGAAAGATATATACATAGCGGGCACTGTAGAGCATTTGGATAAAGCCGGTATTCATTCGGGGGATTCTACGTGCGTTCTTCCATTTTTTTCTATTGATTCACATATAATGGAAATAGCTATAAAATACACTCGTAAAATAGCTTTTGCTCTAAAAATTGTTGGCCTATTTAATGTACAATTTTTACTAAAAAACTCTATCTTATACGTTATAGAAGTAAATCCGCGAGCAAGTAGGACTGTACCATTTATTATAAAATCCACTGGAATTTCCGTAGTAGAAATAGCAACAAAAATTTTATTAGGTGCGAAATTAAGAGATTTTGGCTTGGATAATAAAGCATGTCAACCCAATGGTTATGCAATTAAAAAGCCTATTTTTTCTAATAAAACTTTAGGTTGTGAAGTTCAATTAGGGCCAGAAATGTGCTCTACTGGGGAAGAAATGATCTTTGCTGAAGATTTAATCGATCTTTTTATAAAGGCTGGTATTAAGGACGGTAAATTTACCAAAAAAGCGGACGAAATACATAGTTTGCAATCTTTTAAAAAATCAGTTTTGTATGACATTAATCATGGGTAACAAAAAAGAAATTTTCTACTCATGATTACACACCAAACATTGACAACTACTATAAAATTGATAAATTGAAAGGTATATACTTGCGACTAGAAAACTTAATTTGTTAAATGAAGACTTGAGTATATAAGGTTTATGTAATTTTAAAACACAAAATAACAAATGCAAAAAGAACCATGGATTATAGGCTTTTCAGATGCTTTACACGATCGCTCAGTTTGCCTTTTAAAAGGAGATGAGTTGGTTGTAGCTATAGAGGAAGAAAGAATCACCAGAAAAAAACACGGGTTATATATATATGATGGTATAAGGAATGACCCAGAATTATTTTCAAAGATGAATATTGAAAGTGATCCTATATGTCAAACAGAGCCAGGCTTAATTAAATGCATTGATTACTGTTTAAAAGAGGCCGGTATTTCTTTAAATAATGTTGACATTATAATAGGCAATTCTTTACATGATGCAAAACCTTTGAATAAAAAAGCTATATATATAAATCATCATATTGCTCATGCCGCTTCATCTTATTATACATCAGGATTTCAATCTTCTGCTATATTAGTACTGGATGGTTATGGTGATCTAATGGGACCAAATACATTTGAAGCTGCATTGATGGCGGTTGGAATAGATGAAAAGATTGAAGTGATTAATAGTATACATGGTAAAGTTTCGAAATATTATGATATGCAAAACTCTTGTGGAGTATTTTACCGTATCGGAACTATTTTATCTGGGTTTGGTATACTAGATGAAGGTAAAATGATGGGGTTGTCAGCATATGGACAACCAAAATATTCTGATCAAATAGAATCCTTTATAAAAATGAATCAAGACAACATTGAGATAGATAATGGGTTACTCTGGTTAGAGCTAAAATATTTAATGGATAAAAAATTAGAATTTATTGAGAGGGCTGATATTGCCTCTTCATTTCAGTACGTGCTACAGAAAATGATTCTGCATTATGTTAACATTTTATATAAAGTGACTAATAATAAAAATCTATGCTTAGCTGGAGGAGTTGCCTTAAATTGTGTTGCTAATAATTATGTACGAGAGAATTCTAAGTTTGATAATATTTTTATAAGTCCGGCTCCAGGAGACAACGGAATATCTATAGGCGCCGCTTATTATGCTGCATATAAAATTTTAAAACTACCTAGAAAAAATATTTATCCCCCAAACTATCTAGGTAAAACATATACCAATGATGAAATAAGCCTTGCGATAGCCTCAGTAGAAGATGCTATTATTGTTAAGTCATTAAAATACGATGATTTAGTACAATTAGTCGTAAATTTATTATTAAAAGATCAAATAATTATGTTTTATCAACAAAATAGTGAGTTTGGACCCAGAGCTTTAGGCAATAGAAGCATATTAGCAAATCCACAAAGAGTTGAGATTAGAGACTATATCAATAAATATGTAAAACATAGGGAATTATTTAGACCTCTAGCCCCTATAGTGCTTGAAGAAAAAGTAAAAGATTTTTTTTGCTATGACACTAAGTCTCCTTATATGTTATTTTCACCGATGGTAAAAGAAATAACAAAAACTATTGCTCCAGCAATAGTACATGTTGATGGTTCTTCTAGATTACAAACAGTTACTAAAGTAACAAATTTATTAGTATATGATATTATAACCAACTTTTATAATAAAACTGGTTGTCCGATAATTCTCAATACATCATTTAACAAAAAAGATGAACCTATTGTTGAAACTCCAAAAGAAGCCTTAGATGTTTTTTTAAATTCTCCAGTTCAACACTTATTTATTGGAAATTTTTATATAACTCGGCGATAGTATGAATAAACTACAACAGAGAGAATCGATAGTTGTTGACTGGCAATTGAAAGATTTGAATGATTTTTCAGTAACAGAATTGTATAATCTTTTAAAAATAAGACAAGAGATATTTATTGTGGAACAACAGTGTTGTTTTGTTGATATTGATGATCATGACCATGAAGCTAAACATTTAATTGGTTACATAACATCAAATGGTGATAAGGTCTTAGCTGCCTATCTTAGGATATTGCTATCTAAGCAGCATAGACATGAGATAAGCTTTGGTAGGGTGTTAGTCAATATACATTTAAGAGGCTTAGGGCTTGGAAAGGCATTATTAATTGAAGCAATTTCCTCATCATTGGCACTAGGTAAAAGAATAACAATTTCAGCCCAAGCTCATTTACAAAACTTTTATGAATCACTCGGATTTCTACAAATTTCAGAACCATATCTAGAAGATAATATTTTGCATATAAGAATGGCACTAGGCACACTACATCCTAAAATTTAATACAAATCTAAGGTCAAGTTTAGGACATGTTGATAGAGATAGATTCTTTTTTTATCACTCCCTTGTATTGATAATTAATACTATATCACCTAAATTATGTTTAATTGCTATATCAAGAGCGGTACTTTGATCAGTTGTCTTTAAGGCAAGATCTGCTCTTCTATTTACAAGAAATCTAACTGTTTCGGTATGTCCATATCTCGTTGCAAAATGAAGAGGCGTCCACTTATACCGATTAGAAATATTAATATCAGCACCTAAATCTATTAAAATTGCTGCTACTTCAGTACATCCCATGCCTGCAGGAATATGCAAAAGAACATCCCCCCTAATATTTAATGGTGTATTTAAACTATTGCAATTTTTTATTTGAATTTCGGCACACGACCTTACCAAGTCAAGATTTTTGATTCTGACACCCAATTCTAATAATTCTAAGTTACTAAAACATTGGATATTTAAATCAGGCATTATATCATTCCAAAAGTTTTGCAGTTCTGATGAGGTACCTTTTACCCAATTGTGGCAATTCTGTAGTTTTATATTACAACCTATATCATTGTTAATATTGGTAGATTTTATGGATTGAAAAATTATAGACTTATTTAACAAAATAAATCCCATAAATAAAAGGTCTTTACTAGTGAAATTTTGTTTTGAGCTATCATATAGCACTTGACCCACTACCTTTCTTTCAAAATTTTGACTAAACATTAAAAAGTATTGCATAAGACTATAATGTTCTACAACAGAAATCGCATCAACATCAAATCCTGAATTTATCATATCTTTTAAGCCCTTTACATCTCTGGCTACAATATATTCTTTTCCTTTTTGAAACTCTTGTTCTTGCATAAAACTCTCCTTTTTTATCGTTTTGTTTGTTAAACTTAGCTAAAAAGCTCCCAATTGATATATTTTGGATTTAAAAATTCATAAATCCCCTCATCTCCACCCTCTACTCCAAAACCAGAAGCCTTACGACCGGTAAAAGTTGCTCTACAATCAGATGCGAAGGAATTGTTGAGAGTGACTATACCAAAATCAAGTTCAGCGGATAAATACATCAAGCGCTGCTGATTATTAGAGTATATATATGCTTGCAGTCCATATTCGGTATTATTAGCACTTCTGATTACCTCTTCTTCGTTAGAAAAACGATAAAATGCTACCACAGGACCAAAAATCTCGGTGCTAAATATAGACATATCATCTCTACAGTCTGAAATAGCTGTGGCTTCCATATAATTATCTTTAGCATTTCCTCCACAAAGTACTGTAGCACCATTCTTTTTTGCATCTGATATGAGAGCTAATATTTTATCTACAGCTGTTTTATTAATTAGTGGACTTATATCTGTTGCAGGATCTAAACCATCACCAACTTTTAGTACAGAAAATTTAGATAAAAATGTACTAATAAATTTATCATAAATCTCTTCATGAACAAATACTCTATTTGGTGCCGTGCAAGACTGACCGGCTGTTCTAATTTTTACATTCAAAAGATCGCTTGATACCTTATCTAAGTCACAATCACTGAAAATAATAAATGGTGCATTGCCACCAAGTTCTAAAGATATACGCTTTAAAGTACTACCAGAGTTTTGATACAGCATTTTTCCTACTTTAGTTGAGCCGGTAAACGATAATTTTCTGACTCTAAAATCATCACATAGAATTTGCCCTATATAATCCGGATCGCCTGTTATTATATTCAAAACTCCCCCGGGCAGACCTGCATCCATAGCAAGTTTACCCAAAGCTAGAGCGGAGAGTGGCGTAAGCTCCGATGGTTTTAATACCACCGTACAGCCCGCAGCCAATGCAGGTGCTATTTTTCTAGTTACCATAGCACAAGGAAAGTTCCAAGGTGTAATTGCCGCTACTACTCCAACTGGTTCATATTCCGTAATCATCCTATGGTGTCTGTTATTTCCTGGTTTTATCGAGCCCTGTATATTATTTAGTGTAGAGGCAAACCATTCAACAAAGGAAGCTGCATAGGTTACTTCTCGCTTGGAATCATCCAGAGTTTTTCCTTGTTCCAGGGTAAGGATATAGGTTAATTCATCACTATTACTGATAATTAATTCACGCCATTTCTTAAGCACTTCTATTCTTTGCCTAAAGCTTGTTTTTGACCATATCTTAAAACTCTCAGCTGCACTATCTATACTAGCTTTTATTTTGTCTTCACTTAATTTTGGTACTATAGCAATTACTTTATTATTTGCTGGATTCAATACTTCTATTGTTTTAGAAGTCTCAACCCATTTGCCGGAAATAAAATTTTTCTTATTAATGAAGTCAAGTATTTTCATATAGTGTCACGCTCTATTATTTGCATTTGTTTGATACGATTATTGAAATTCTTAGCACCTTATCATAATACTTTGATAACATAGAGTGATGCTTTTTAGAGAATTATCTACTCTTAAAGCTACTCACATCTTTTAATTATCATGGTTAATCCCAAAAAATTAGGAAAAAAAGTTGATATTTTCATCTATAATTAGCTCAAAATTATCTATGTATTTTTTTGTAATTTTACTTTTTAATAAAATACCTATATCAGTGTCTTCGGGTTCAAAAACACCATTACGTACTACATCATTTTTAATAATCAATAACCTCTTCATTAGGCTATGAATCAATGTACTTTCAGTTACACAATTTGTTCTTTGAACAATAAAGAAGCAATCGTAAATTTTATCTGTATCTTTAATGATTTGAACACTAGTATTTTTATAAAAATGTTGTAGTAGAGATTTACGATTTTTTACTAATTTACCAGCTATGGCAATGTGAACAGTTTTAGTTGCATCAAATATAGATTTAATTTTTTTAGGAAATAATTCTTGGTTATCTTGTAGGGAATAATTAGAGATAGTGTTTTTTAAGTTTATGTAATCTTTAGCCCATGTGGCACTAAAAGCAGAGTGATACAACTTCATAAACTTCCTAATAGTTGTATTGTAAATATCTTGTGGTACTGTTGATGAATATATATACATACAGCTAAGTAATTTCAGCAAAGAAAAACAACGAGTTATATTTGCCCATGCTTTATTTTTATCTATTAGAATTAAGTTTGTACTATCATTCAAATATTTATCAATTAAAAGCCAACTTATAAAGCTAATGTGATGTCCTATGGTCCAACGAAACCAGTAAAATATCTCTTTATCAGGTTTTGTAGCATCTATCAAATATCTATTTGGGCGATATACTTCAATACTTATTCTACCTGAACTTTTTATGTCTTTGCTTGTATGAGGCAATATTAGCAGTTCATTCCCGTAAAGATAATCACCATATTGCATAAAATTACCATTTATTTTGTGTTTGGATAAATTCTAGATGTTTTACAATTTTCTGGTACATATGTCACCTCGTACTCCAGTCCATTTACATCTGTAAAATATATGCTTTCTACCCCTATTGTATCTTTTATATGCTCTGTAACGTAAGCGTCTCTACAAAAAATATATTTATTTGACAAACGTAAATCTTGCCACTGTTGTATCAACTTTGTGAGCTTACTAGATTTATCTACAGAAAAACCTATGTGATGATATTGTATATAATGATCAACGGTTGAATTATTTATTGGCCTACTAAATATATGAAATCTAAAAAAACTAGATTTTAATTCTATAATAGTATCGATACCAATCAATCTACGTCTGGTTAGATCTTCAAAATCTGATGATTGTTGCCATATCTTTTTACATTCAAAAAAATCCATATACCACTTGACAGTATTTTCTACTTGTCCGTTTAATACTTGTATAGCCAGATGATCAAATATCATTTTACCTCCTGTAGAATTATAAAACTCTTGTAGCTTGGCTTAATCACAAATTACTTGACCTGCAAATCCTAATCTATAAAATCCTCAAATTGAGTTTCAGTTTTGCGCAAGGCAATCATAGATTCAAGGTTAGAAATTGAGATGACATGTATTTTGAACAATTATATCCTTTACTCAATATAAACGGAATAAAACCAAAGCACTTATTTAACAACATCCTGTAGGATGCCCACATTAACACCAAAAAATCAACCCATTCTTAAAAATAGCATCAAAAAATTCCAACACCTAATTGTGAGCATTTGTATTTTTATAGTCAAGAGCTCTTTTTTGCATTATAGTATCCATAATCATTTTACCTCTCACCGTGATTAAACCAAATGATCCAATATCTCCAATGCCGTGAGAAATTTCGGATAATCCGCTGAGATATATATCTGGTAGACCTTTAACTACAGGCTCCAAAGAATAGTTCCTGTTTATATGTAGAGATTTATTTATATTAAATTTATATTTATCAATTACATTTGACAAAATTGGTATTGAAGTAGTATTGTCAACACCAGAATCTCTAAAGCCCGTAGCTAATATAATAAAATCAGAATTAATTTTATTCTCTGTTTTTGTATACTTATCATTATATAAAATTTCAAACTTATGGTCTGATTTTTCTCTTACTTTCATAATTTGAGCATTGTTTAGAATCTGTATTTGGTTTTTACAATATATACTTTGCATATAAAGCTTAATATAAAGCTCGCTTAATATATCACCACTTACAGAAGAATAATTTGTTTTTTTTAATTCTTTGCTTAAACATTCTCTGTCTTCAAAACTTAAATTATAAAAAAAATCTATATTTTCTTGACGATACATCTCATAACTAAACGGACTTGTTTCTCTGAGTTGAAAACTAAAATTCTTGATAATACCATTAATCTTAGAATTAGGAAATTTATTAGCTAAATCAAGTATAATTTCTACCGCACTTTGGCTTGACCCTATAACACTAAAATCATATTTAGCATTTTGATCAAGATCTTGTATAGAAGAAAGATACCGCATTAAATGAAAACATTGTTTTTTATTTAAATTCTCGAATTCTTTTGGTATATAAGCCTCCCGGCCTAATGCTAAAACCAGAGATTTTGTATTATAAACTTGCTTTGATGTTTTAATTTCTAGAAGCTTATTGTCTTTTGTAAAATTTATATCTTTAACTTCTTCATTGTAACCAACATAAGAATCAAAATCCTTCGCACACCAGTTAATATAATCAGCATAGTCTTTTCTTAAGGGAAAGTATAAACGAGTATCTAGAAAATGATGAAGTTTATTATTGGCATGCATAAAATTAATAAAGGTATACTTACTTCTCGGGTCTATAACCGTTATAAGATCTCTTAGCGGAGTATGCTGTATACGAGCACCTTCTATTAACATTTCTTGCTGCCATAGTGAGTTATGGTTTTTTTCTAGAAATTTTATACCCAACTCAGGACAAGTATTTTGCCAGTGTATTGCTAGTGTGATATTTGATGGACCAAATCCAACACCTATAACGTCATATATTTTCATTTTCTAACCTAATCACTTTATCATTTATAGTTGAACAAATACCCCCGTATAATGATTTGACAAACTCTACATCACTGTGAGAAACTCTTTTATTGCTTATCGCAATGAATTTCTGAGCGCCTTTTCCAATCACTACAACAATATCCTTGTCTGAGGCATTTCTAAATGCATATGAGATTGCCTCAGGTCTATTTTCTATCACCATAACTTTATCAGTATTTGTAAAACCTTCAAAAATATCTGAGAGAATGTCTTTAGGATTTTCGTTGTAAGGATTGCTAGTAGTAACTATAATTTCGTCTGCATTATCCTCTATAACAGCAGCTATGCTATAACGAGTTTTTTTATTACCACCTCCTGAGCACCCAAAAACACAAAATATTTTACCTACAGAAAGATTACGCAATGTAGATAATGTTTTACTTATACCGTCAAGATTATGTCCAAAATCTACGACAAAAGTAGGGAAGTTTGTTTTTTGAAATACTTCCATTCTACCAGGAATTTTACTGAGACTATTGAGACAATACAGGATTTGCTCATCTGATAAACACATAGATTTTAAACAATTAAATACAGCAAGTACATTATCTACATAATAAGAGCCCGTTAAATCTGTTTTTATTGGATAAATGTTATTTCTATAAATTATATTAAAATTAGTTTTTGCTAAACCCAAATCCACATCTTTTACAAAAGCACAAGTATAGCCATTAAGAAAGTCCTTATCCACGATAGAGATTGACGAATATGGGTATAAATTATAACCTCTTAATTTTTTAATCAAACCTTTGCCTACCCTATCATTAGCATTAATTATATATGATTTTATAGTAGGCCATAGCCCTGGTTCAAACAAAATACGTTTAGCCTGAGCATAATTATAAGTCGAACCATGATACTCTAGGTGATCATCGGTTAAATTTGTAAAAATTACTGTTGTAAGCTTTACACCTACAAGAGAGTGCCATATCAATGAATGAGAGGTTACTTCCATTGAGACTATTTGAACACCACTATTTACAAACTCCGATAAAATCCTATGTAGGTCTAAGGGGTGAGGTGTTGTATAACCTCGTCCGTAATCTGTCCACATATTAGTTGTAAGATTTTCGTCTCCTGCGCAATAACCTATACTCCCAATAACAGCTGCTCTATATCCTAATTTTGAAAAGGATTGCTTTAAAAAATGAGAAATTGAAGTTTTTCCGTTAGTACCAGTTACCGCAATAATATTCAATTTCTTACTAGGAAAGCCATAAAACTTAGATGCTATAAGACCAGCTTTTTTATACAAATCAATTATGGAAATAAAATAAACCCTGTTAGCAAATTCTCGTTTTATTTCATCATCATCATACCAGATATCACTACTATCTAAAATAATAGCCGGAACATTTCTTGAGATTGCTTTCTCTATATCGGATTTGTAATCCCTTATACCTTGATGACCTTTATGAGATAAAAAGTAAAACAACAGACTATTGTTTGAACAATCCGATGCCTCATGACAAATATTATTAATAAAAATATCAGGACAAGATTTTACATCTGTAAATTCAGATACAAGGTCTCTTAGCTTCATAAATGTAAAAATTCTTAGGGGTATATTCATTTCAATATAACAAATACACCATAGATTAACTACAATTATTTTTGATCATAATCCAGATATTACATATAGGGAGAGCTTCAGAAAACGGGTTACAGAGTACGGTAAGGATTTTAATTTTAAATTTGTTACCACATAGAAAACTTAAACTTTTTCAACACGCCGTCTTAATTATTACACGTTAGCTTTACATGTCCTTACTATGTGCTACTTAAGCCACTCCATATTGCAGGCACTATCCTGATCTTAAAAAAACATTCTTACACTTTAATATTATGTGCTTTAAAACCTCTCGGAGTTATTATTATAACTCAATATCACAACTCATATGTACAATAAATTTAATTAGTAAATTTCCTTCCTATTTAAATTTTTACTTTAATGAAAACATTTAAAGCTTTTCTAACTACCCTATTTAAAGTATCACCATGTTGTAAAGCATATAGACTGGCTTCTTTGTGCAGTTCAGGATCAACTCTAACATTAAAACTACCCTTAAATGGTTTATCAGGAGTTTTGCTTGAATCTTTACAGTCATCTAAATATTCATCAACGGCTTCATAAAAATGTCTGATAAGTGTTTCAGCATCAGATGCTTCATAAGTTACCAAATCTCTTATAAATTCAATTTTGCCATAAAATATTTTCTCACTAGCATCAAAATTCACTGATCCATAATAATTTTTATAGTAAATTAAATCACTTTTTGTCATATCAACCTCTCTTCTTCTAGTTTTTTAATTATTTGTTCAATTAAATAAGACTTTATGATTGGGCTAGGATGAGGTTTATATACATTAATTATTAAATTGATCTTAGGGTTAAAAAACTTTCTTCCTGATCCTGTAGTTTTGCCTTGCATTTTTTCCTTAAAACCTAAATGTCCAAGTAATCTAGTTAATTCATCCCATGTAAAGTCTTTTGGATTAGGCTTCAATTTCTTTATAAGCTTATCTTTTGAACTCATTTATGACTTTTTTATAATCTTATGAGTTGAAAATTATAACAAATTAGCTGATTTGTGCCACATTATTTTTCCTGTTTTCAGATTGAGTTAATTCCAAACCTAAGATTTAACCTATCTCTAAATTGGAACTTTTTTATTTCTTGCAATATCATGAAGTTTGAAAATATTATTTAGGTACGGTTCAATAATCTGATATTTTTTATAAGTATCTTGCCTTTGTTCTTAATGTCCCCTTCGGGGATATAAAATCCCTAGCCTTTCAGGCGAAGGGAAGATAAACTGAAGTCGTGCCAACGACGAAGAGCAAGAGATGAGAAATTATAGAAGTAATAGCCACAGCAAGTACGACTTAAAGGTCCATCTAATATGGATACCAAAATATAGGAAGAGGTGTTTAACAGGAGGGATAGCTGAAAGGACTAGAGATATATTGAAGCAAATTTGTATGGAACATGAGGTACAAATTGTTTCAGGAAAAGTAGCCGCTGACCACGTTCACATGTTTGTATCATACAGACCACAGCTAGCACTTAGCAAGTTAGTGCAATATTTGAAAGGCGGTAGTTCAAGAATTCTATTACAGGAGTATGCTAGTCTCAGAAAACAATTTTGGGGAAGGCATTTATGGGCAAGGGGTTATATGGCAATTAGCTCAGGAAATATTACGGACGAGCTAATACAGAGGTATATAGAGGAACAGGAAGGTGAACCGATGGAACCTAGGTCAATTTCAAATTGACTCCACGTTATAACCCCTCAGCTTAGAGCTGAGGGTGGTTCAGTCTAATTCTGTTATAAGTGGTACATTTATTATAGTTCGTCTTCTGTTCAAGAAAAGCTTATTATTTGGATTTTACTAGATACCGGGCTTAGGGTATCTGAACTTTGTAATCTCACTCCCCAAAATATTCTTTGGCAGCAAAAATCTATTCGTATAAGTGGTAAGGGTGGACCATATGGAAAAAGTACAAAAAAAAAGAGTGGTTCCAATGTCTAACCGAGTCCAATCTCTTCTGGAACATTATTTTGCAATAAATGATAAGTTTCCAATTGGTGCTAGGCAAGTACAAAAGATAGTCAAAGAAATTGCCAATAGAGCGCAGATATCAAAAACAGTAACTCCTCATATTTTGAGACATACCTTTGCAACATTAGCTCTACAAAAAAATATTTCTTTAGCTTCAGTACAAAAAATACTTGGTCATGATAGACTGGCAACCACTTCTATATATCTGAACTTTACCGATGAGCATGTCGTAGATGAGTTCACCAGAAAATGGTAATTAATATAATAAATAGGCAAAATAATTATGCCTAAATAACGCAATTTAATTATGCACGTTACAAAAAAGACATGTCAATATCGGATGTTGCAAAGTGTACTTTTAAGATTGGTTTATTTGATATCCTCTCTGTTTTATGCTTTTTCAGCTTTGTTATCTATATTTTTTCTTAAATTATTAATAATATAAATGTAACTGTGATATCGTATTTTTATTTGGTATATTTTTATATAAGTAGGTTTATAGGTAAATAGTTTTCTACTTTTTTATTTTTCTAGTTTTCTAGATAACTATCTATAGCTTTTAATATAATATCCTGCATATTTTCATTTTTTATTGCGGCCTTCGATTTAAAAGCCGCTCTTTTGGTTTTTGAAATCTTAACATTTAATCCTACCATAATATCTTTAGTTGCTTCTACAATTGCCGCATTTACTGTATGACTACGATGCACTCTATTTCCTTTCTTTGCTTCAAATGCCATTATTTTAACACCTCTAATATTTCATTTTTTAGACTAGTAATCTCATTGATTGCCTCCTCAGCTTTTAAGTCATGATATACTGTTAAGCCTTCTGATGCAGTCTTGGCATATACTTCTCTATGAGTTGTACGATTTTCTAAAATAGGAATTTCATATCCGCTTAATGCCTCAATTATATCTTCACTCAAATTTGTTCCTTTACGTGATCTACTAATAAGAAACCTACAAACCGGACTTCCATTTGTTACTTCTTGCCTAGCTTTTATAATTTCTATTAAATCAGAACATGCCCAAACATCATAAGGAGAAGGGGTTACTGGAATAATTACTAGATGTGAGACTTTTATTGCAGCAGCGACTAATTTAGAAGACTGCGGTGCGCCATCAATAATTACAATATCATATCCACTTTTAACACCTTCTATATCTTTTGCCAAAGTTTCTCTATCTAATCCCACTACAGGTATAAGCTTACCCTCATTAGCTTCATTCCAATCTCGCAAACTTCCTTGAGGATCAGAGTCAACAAGCAATACTTTCTGATTATCCATTTGTAAACTAACGGCAATATTTGTGCTAATAGTGGTTTTGCCTACACCGCCTTTCTGATTCAGAAATGATATTATTTTTGTCATGGTAAGATAGATGTAGAAAGTTATATTACTACATTAGTATACATATATAATACTACTTAACAAGTTATATATTTATCTATATAGATAGCTAACTACACGTGTTACTTATAAATACTAAGATGATATATTTCTGGAGCTCTTGGCCGTGTTGCTTCTTTTATTCTTCTGGCTTTAACCAATTCCCTGTATCTCTCAAGAGCATTGTGTAAATCCTGCTTTATTTCCCGCTGTATATCTTCGTCTTTTGTTTTACGTGGTTTGGTCTTCATTAGTTTATAGTAAACTGAATTTAATAAGTTAACTTTACAATAAAAATATGCTTATTTCTTATTTTAAGGCTTATCTAGCATTAAAATCAAGTATATAATGTAGGGGCCTAGTTTAATATTAAAATAACTCTTCTACAATGCTTAAAATAGGTTTTTATTATTTGTTGCTCAACTGATTAAAATGTAAGCAACACTTCTCTAACTTTATAAAAACTAACTTGTGCCATGTTTTCTACAATCTTATCAACAATTTTGTGAATAACTTATTTAGTTCCCTTTATTCTGTTTCTCGTGATGTTCTAAAACTTTACGTATGCTATAAGCTTTATCCATTAACTCTTCCATACTTTCCCTTTTTGCTGTTATTTCTTCTGCATGATCAGTTCTGTTAATTATGTTAAGCTTTGCTACAGCTAAATTAGCTATGTTTTGAGCTTCAGCAAGGCTAATCTCTCCTTGTTCAAGTGCGGTTAAAGCGGTATTTAATATATCAGACGGAGTTTTACTGTCTGGAAACTTAAGTGTAGGTTTATTATCCTTAAATTCTTTACCCCAACCGGCTTGTGTCTTTAAGTAGAATATAATGGCATTCAATTTACTTTGGGTGTTTTCTTTTTCTCGGATAAACCCCATAAGCATGCTACCGACAAAGCTATGGGCTTTTGCCACCCCTCTGTTATAAGCTTCAAGTACCTCTGGTTGACGTTTCTTAATTCCATGAAAGGTAGTCTCTGAAAAACCAAAATATCCCGCAATTCTATTTATTGGTAAGTAAGCTGCCAATGCCTCTACTTGAGCAATTTGGGCTTCATCCAATATTATTTTTTTACTCATAATACTTATTTATGCTATTGATTCTTCTAAAAGCTCATTATACCGCTTTTCAAGTTTTTTTCTTAATTTCACAGCCTCACTAAATTCAGATAATAACTTATCAAGCTTTTCTTCTGATACTTCGCCTTCTAGCTCATCTATCTCTTCCATTATAGCACTTTCCCGATCGCAAGTTTCGGCTAGTATTCCTCTATTTACAAGCCTCATTACTAAGGCCTTGTTTTCTTCGCTCTTGTTAATAGTTTCAATAGTCTCTTTATTCATATATCCTTACCTATATTACTGGTTGTCATTAATAATTTCTCTTGCAGCAGGAAGCAAAGAATTAAAATACACCTCATAAGCCCAAGACTCTCCTTCCTTCATTGCTTTTTGAACGAACTTATACGCCTTAAGGCGATCTTTTAGCACAGCTTCACCTAGTTTCTTATCGGTAGTTTTAGGTCTTCCCTTCAAATTACCGGATTGTCCTTTCTCGAATTTCATATAAATTTTTCATAAATTAACTAAAATTATACCATATTTTAACCTGTAAGTACAATCTTTTTGCCTATTAAACCGCAGAAATATAAGGTTTTTAGCTGTTTTTATATCAAGGGAATTTAGCTATAACTCTAACCTAAGGTGTTTTTGTTAATCATTTTTTTATAAACTACCAAAATTCATGCTGCGTTAAGTTTGATGAGGTTTTTTAGTGAACGTTTAATTATCATATAACTTTTTTGTTCCTATAAATTTTTTATGATATTGCTTATAATGCTTTTTTAAGTTTTCGTCCTTTTCCTGTTCTATCAAAACTAGTTGCCGACATTGATTTACGAGCGCCTGTATTTCTTCCGTAGTTTCCGATAATCTATTTAAATCGCTTCTTGCCACCTGCTTCTGAAGATTGAGTTGATAATTGAAAGCTATAAAGTTTTCATTCTGCCCAATAGGTGTATTTAAAAACCAATATTTGATCTCGCTAAAATCCTTATTATCGGTTAAAAGATCATATAAAATACTAATTTGCTGTTGTATCTGGTTGCTCATCACACTCCTTTAAAATGGCAATTCATTACTAATAACCTTATCAGCACTTTGTTTATTATTTACTGTGCCGTAATTAATTCCGAAATTATCGCTTCTATCCTCTATATATTCACTATACTTAGGATTGCTTGGAGTTATAATTGTCCTTATTTCATTTCTAGGACTTTCTCCTTTATCATTTATGGTGATTTCAGCTACACATGTTAAATTATCAAGATCGGCAAAGCTCTTAATCTGCCTTCGTTTTTCCGCCTCCGGTGATTTATCTTTTGAATGTATCCCATAAGCAGAATTAAGTATTGCTTTGATCATACCTCTACCGATTTCACCATATTTCGGTGAATTATCGCTATGAAGACCAATGTTAGTCCATATTTTTCGATTCTTATAAGGGCCGCTTAGAATCGTAAACTCACAGGCAAGATAAACACTAGTCCCAGCTTTGCTTTTCGTAGTATAACCGTCTGGCCATTCCAAACTAACCCATCCGCCTTTTTTTATAATCATTGCCACTTTAGCTATGGTCTTATGCGGTATTAATTCGTAAGAAATTTGATCTGCCGCATCATTAAAATTCGTCCATTTATTATTAGTCATTTTACTATTCCTTAAATTTTGTTATGTCTCCTTGGTACTTCAATACGAATAATCCAGAACGACCATCCCTATTTTTTGCTACTATTACCGTAATAAAATTTTCCGATCCATTTAATGAAAGTGGGTAATCTTCTTGTCTGTGTAAAAATATTACAATATTAGAATCCTGCTCTATTGAACCTGAATCTCTTAAATCAGAAAGAATTGGTTGTTTATCCGGTCTTTTTTGATATTCCCTCGATAACTGGGAAAGTATGATTATTGTAATACCAAGTTCACTTGCCATATTCTTTAGAGTTTTTGTAATCAACTCAATCTCTGTTACCCTGTTGCTTCCAGAAAAACCTGATAAATGTATTAACTGAACATAATCAATTATTACGACTTTCATGTTTTCCTTAATACTACCCTTACGACATTGAAGATAAAAATTTCCTAAATCCTTGATTCGATCAGTAAAAACCTGAATATTATCTTTTGTTTCTTCTAAATATTTTCTAATACCATTATAACGCTCCTCAGCACGAGATTGATCATTTCTACTAATACCGGTAATATTCGATATTATCCTTTGATAAACTTCAGATTTGTCCATTTCAAAAGACCAAAGACCTACTTTATATCCCTGCTTCGTAATATTTAAAGCCAGATTAACTGCAAAGGCACTTTTACCAACCCCAGTCCCAGCTCCAATTGTAATTAGCTGACCAGGTCTAAATCCATCTATAAATTGGTCCAATGATTTATAACCGGTACTGATCACAGGCCGTTCCTTAGCATTTAAAACCTTCATTATTTCTACTTCGTAATCATGCTCTTCATTTTTTATTACCCCCTCAAGAAGGGCGTTAGATTGTCTAAAAGAGTCAATAATTACATCTGCTACGTTCTTATCACTTGCAGTATTTTGAATTTTTAGCGTTGCTTTTTCAAAAATATCTAACAATTCCCTTCTTAAGTATTGATCCCAGATTTGAGAAAAAACACCTTCTGCTGTAATAGAAATCCCAAGAAAAGGAATAGCAAGCATTTTGCATTGCCTTAAGTACTCTTCTCTTGATATCCCTGAAAAATTAGGTAGTACTTTCCAGTCTTCTTCCGAAATCCAGTGAGTTTTAAAAAAAATGTCACTGACTGATTTACCTTCTCCTACGTATGATTTAACAAGCCTAAAAATATGTGCGGCTTCAGGAGTCATAAAGTATTGTTCATGCAGAATTTTAGTTGCATTAATAGCTGCTTGTTCGTCTTGAAGCATATAACCTATAGCTGTTTGTTCAGTTTTTGCATTTAAGGCTCTTATTTCTTCTAATTTATTTAAATTTTCTTTTTCCATTCCTAGTTCTCTTAATTAAAAAATTCGATCATTTTGTTTTCATACATCAAAGCAGCTTTTTCCCTTGCTTTTTTATCCATTTCAGCAATCGAACTCGCTTTTACCTTTTTGGAATATTCTTTTTCATTATTGACGGCTCTAACCACATAGTTAACAAAAGCCTTATTACCACCCCAAATTTCAGTCTCAGGGTTATTTGTCACAATGTTTCGAATAATTGCTTTTATTCGGTCAATGGAAATGTCAGGTTTATTACTCAGTCGTCTTACAGTATCAAGTAACTCATCGGTAAACTTAAAATCCTTAAGTAACTTATTGTGGTAGCTTCCGTTTACATCTCTAGTTTGAACTACAGCTTGTTGTGATGAGTATTCATCTGCTTGGCTTGTAATACTTCCCTGTGGTTCTTTCAGGGGCATTGAACTGCCCACTGCCGTTTCCTTGTTACTATCTTTCTGGACTTCATACTCCCCTTGATTAGAAAAAGAGAAATTATGACCTTGATTTTCATGATTTTGCTCTTCTTGACTTAAGTTAAGATCCCAATTGGCAACAAGATCTTTATTTGTAATATTATTATTTATATTATCTATATATATAGAGTGGTCTGCATTTTTGCTGAGCATTAATGCTGAGTACTCATGAGAAGATATAAGCTTTTGAAGCCCTAAAATACTTGATCCTTTTTCAGTTAATTTTATATCTAAACAACGTAAGTATTCTTTTCCATCTTCCCTAATTAATTTTTTACAAAAAACAATTTTTCCTAATCCTGCTTCTTCAAATTCATCAAAGTATCTACTTACCTGTGATTGAGACCGATTTAAATTATTCATAAAATATTTGTAAGTAAACTTCTCGTACGCTTTCCTAGTAAGCAAATATTTTAAAATAGTAAAAATTCTCTTTAATTTTTCTGATACCTCTTTATCATTTTTTTTAGTAAGTTTGTGCCATCCTCTAGGGTAGATATCAAAACTTTCAATAGCTTTTGCCATAATATTAAGCGTCCCCCATATAATAGCTTTTGCTCTTCGCATATTTTTGATGTTCGACCGAACCTTTATGCTCTTGGTGTGCGATTTCCTTTAAGCGGTTACAGAATTTATTAAATTGAATTTCTTTGTATCTAATATCTTCAAGTGCTTGAATTTTCTCTAAAGTTTTTATTGCTGCACTAGTTATGTTTAACCTTGTATCTGACTGACACCAATATTTAGAACCGATTTCACATTCGTTTCTTGTAGTGTTCTGACATTTAAAGATTTGCTGCAAATTATTGTAATGCTTAGCTATTGCCTTGTTTAAAAGTTGTTCATCAATAACAACTTCATCTAGAGAACTATTTTTAATTACTGCTTTACTCACTTTTTCCCTCCTGAGTTTTGTTAACTACGCTTTTTGTGTCTATTTTTTGGCCATCGTTATCGGCGTCGGATTTTGGCAATAAAAACCCTTTTGAAGTTTTTAAATTGTTTTCTATGATTGGATAGCGTCCAGAGTTATATAAAAAGATCAGGTATTTATTGTGAAATATATAAAGAACGTCATAGTTACCTATGCAATATAACCATGAGTTATCATTTCTGAATATTCCGCTATCTGAATATGGAGTATCAGGCCTATGTCTTTCAGCAGTCTCTATCCATAAATTACCTGTTGTTTGAAAGACCTTATCAAACTTAAATTCGATGCCTTGCATGTTTTCACCAAACTTGTATTGGTATTCTTGTGTCTGAAAATTTACTACTGCAATATTCATTTTTTTTTGTAACCAATAGGCACAATGATCCTGAAACTTTTGCCCTTCCTCGAGTTGTGCTTGATAATTCTGTTTGTAATCAAAGTTCATTGCCAAATACCTCCCAACCCTCTACTGACTTACGAGCAAAAAGTTCAAGCTTATTGCCGTAGGTGTATAGAGTTTCAATTATGTTCCTAAATTCCTCTGGTTTTTCTGAATGACGATCCGTTCTTTCAATGCTTTGCACAGAATCAAACAATTGAACGTTATCAGGCGTGCAGCTTCCCTTAGTAGCTATTAATAACATTTCATGGCGCACCGAATTGTAATGTCCCATATTGTGTTTAACTTTATCCCATATAAAATTAGTCTTATACTTAAAGCCCCAAGCACTTATTAGCTCTAGTGCTTCCGGTAGTAACGGAGCTGTACCCCATAGAAATAACACTGCATTATCTTCGCTTAAGGAAGCTACAGGCATAGCTTTTAGCTCTTTTATGGTCATTGTATTGTAATGATCTATTGCTCCCCCATGGTTGCCCCCGCTTCTTTCATCCCCATATTGCCAAGGGGGATCGGCGTATATAACTCGGTATTTACCTTTTGGCCATTCTGTAGCTTTATTCCTCTCTAGACGCTCAGCTTTCTGAATTTGAGTATAAACCTTCTTAATACTGGACTTACCTTCTGCAACTTCAGCTTTTTGTTCCTCAGTTCCTTTACGCTGTATAGCATCGTATTGCTCGGCAGTTCTAGTGCTTACACCTGCTTTCTGAGCAATAAGTTCTAAAGTTTTACCTTTAGAACTCTTTAAATCGTCTTTTTCTTCATTTTGTCCGTTAGCGTACTGGTGCGCTAACGGTAAAACTGCATCTTCCTCTATTACCGCTTCCTGTTCAGAAAATTGTTTTAAATTAGATAATTGTCTCTCTTTAGCTTTTTCTGCCTCAAACTCCTTGAACCTATAAGAAAGAGTAAGCATGATTTCCGTAGGCAAATTCCTTCTACTAAACTGGTTATTGATCATCCAGAGCTTTACATCCAACTCAGTTTCTAGCTCCGTCTTTTCTATTACGTTGAAGCTTATGCCGTGCTTACTGCAAATAGCATATCTATGATGTCCATCTATTATAGTATTGCGCCATACCACCAGTGGATCACGGCAACCTTCCTGTTTAATACTCTCTTCTAAAGAGTTTAATTCCTCTAGGCTTAGAGGTGGAATCAAGTTCTGAAATTCATTATTAATGCTTAATTCCATCATTTCCCCCGTTTTCATTGCTGTTTATAAGGGCACGAATATCTTCAACTCGCCATGCAGTTATACGTTTACCCAGTTTCACCGATTGAGGAAAATGACCGGACTTTACCCCTGCCCACCAAGTTGACTTGCTAATAGGTATCAGTTTTAAGATAGTTGGAAGACGCACAAAAGCGGCCGAACCGGATAATAAATGGTTGTTCATCTATATTGCTCCTTTTAAAGTTCAAATAACTTGAAGCAATATTAATAAGTTTTGTTAAAAGGCGTGACCGAACAAAAGATTTTCGGTGCCGAAAAATTTTTTATTCGGCTATCTAAAAGTCTATATATATATTGGCTTACAAGGTAAAAATCCTAATAAAAATACGAATCATCTCGAAATTAGCTTTTCGGCTATTTAATGCCCATTAATTTTTGAGCACCAGCTATGTATTTACGGAGAGTTTCTGGATCTTTTATATAATCAAAATTTGTCCCACGAGTCTCACAGAGATTTATAATACGATTACCATTAAATTCTGAGCTAATAGAGGAATTACAAAAAGCTGTAACTACTGTAGCGATTGCTTTGTCATATCCTTTTTTAGTTACTGACTTGAGCTGATCTTCTTCTAGTTCTTTAACTTTCTCTTGTAATTCCTTAACCTTTTGTTTTAGCTCTTGTTTCTCAGTTTTTAAATCTTCGCTCTCATCTTCATGATATTTATTTATTAATTCTTCCATATCTAATGGAAGATCCTTTTTTTTAGCAAAAGCTTGACCATCTAAAGGTTTCAAGAATTTACCTGAATCGAGTTGAGAACCATAAACATCATGTGTAACCGGTAACTTTCCAGCTCTGATACCTATGATAACTAAGTCGTATAAATTCTTTACTACTGGATTCTTCATTGACTCTCTTAAAGAGAAATACCAAGGGTTTTGTTTAAGAATTAAAGCTATAAATTCCTCTATACTCCATAAATCTTTTTTAGCATAATGATCTTTTATTTCTAGAGTGAGTTCTTTACCGTCCAATTTCATACATTTTCTCCAAAGTTTTATTTTTAGAAAACAAAGCCTTCGAAAACAATGACTAAAACAACGATTGATGATATTTTTAGGTAAAATAAAGCAAAAAAATTCTCTACTTCCTTAAAAACATGTTATAATAACGCTTAAGAATAACTAAAAAAGTTTTGCATCAGTTCTAGTTATTTCTTTTATCTCATTCATTGCCTAGCCTATATTTTGAAGGCTTTGCGGTTTCTGCATTTCTCCTACCCTATGTAGGAGGTGCAGAACTCATATTTATTATAGCAGATGTTAAAAATTCCTGAAAAATTCGTAAAAAACCCTTATAGCTCTGATATTTCCTATGTTTCAAGCTGATAGTTCTCTGATGGATATTTTAGATTTTAAGAAGCATTGATATATTCTTGGCAAATCCGCTCTGTTAAGTTTTGTAACTTCTGGACTCGTTCAATAAGAAAAAGCAGTTGCTCTTTGGTAATCTTATATTCTTTATTATACCTAGCTTCTATGTAAGCTCTCTCAAGTAGCTTAAATGCCTGTCGTTGATCAACACTCGAATGAGGAAAGACTTGCCACAACTCAGCATTATAATTCCCCGCCAGACTACCGAGCTTTCTTATGTCATGTAATTTCATCTTATAACCGGAAAAAACAAGCATAATGGCACTATAAAAACTTTCCGTTGCCTGATGCAGATAAAATGCTCCTCTATTAAGGCTATTCCTTTGTAAAGCATTAAGCGTATCAATTAAAAACTCACTCCCGCTCTCAAACCACTGCTCAAAGTCCTCTTTGGCTATTTCTCTTCTCTGCACAGAGGATAATTCCTTGGCCTCGCTCAAGGTAAATTCCCTGCTATCATAAAGTAGGACACCTTCCTTCTTTATATCAGAGTAAAAATAACGTCCATTTTCCAATTGCCTGTTAACGTAATTAATTGATTCAAATATTAACGTTATCCATGGCTTTTTAGAAAGCGGGTCAAGTACTAGCTCCTTTTCTAATCTTTTTTCTATTCTCGGCTCAGCATAACTTATATGCTTCCCTTTTTTTAAGATTACCATAATATCAAGGTCGCTTTGATAACTGTAGGTAATATGACCCTTGGTGTATTGATCACTTACCCAGTCCCCTCTTGCATAAGAGCCAAAAAGGATAATCTTTGCTATTGTATCTTTCCCTGCTGTTAGAATTTCAGGAATAGCCCGATCAAGTAGCGGTTTTATTCCAAGTGATCGCTCGGGCAGAGTGGTTTTCATATGTACTTAATTTAATAATGGTAACGACATTGAACTATAGTAATTGTTTTTTCACTATGGTTGTATACAAGTCGATGTTCCCGATCAATCCTACGAGACCAATATCCAGACCAATTGTGTTTCAAAGGTTCAGGGGCTCCTATACCGCTAAACGGATTCCTTTTTATATCTTTAATTAGTAAATTAATACGTTGTAAGGTTTTTTTATCTGTAGCCTGCCAGTATAAATAATCTTCCCATGCCTTTTCTGCCCAAGCTATTATCATTTTTCGATTAAATCATGCTTTACAGTTTTTCCTTCTTCCACTTCAGAAATAGCTTCTTGCAAACGCATGGCATTTTTAGGACTTGCCATTAAATAAAATGTTTCTTCATAAGATTTAAAATCTTCTAATGAGATAATAACCGCAGCTTTACCATTCTGCCTTGTAATTACTACTGGCGCATGGTCATCATTAACCTTATCCAAAACACTTGCTAGGTTATTTCTTAAAGAGGAATAATTTACAATATCCATATCTATTAATAATTTTTATATATCATACATTATAATTGTACTTATTTAAGTACGCAATATTTTTGTACAATAAATCAATTTTTTTTAAATCACAATAAAAATTCTCATGTGAACCTCAGGATTAGATCTTATGATTTTAAATTGAATTATTAACCTTTTGTATATATATTCTGGCTACTCCTTTAGGTAACAATAATCTAAAGGAGACTAAAGAAGTTTAAAATTCAATTTCGATTTCTTCCTCATAATTATACCTTTCCTACTTTCCTACTTCACGTAATCAGTTTTGGTGATTTTAAATAGTTTTTGTTTGAAATTACCTTTTGACCTGTTTTATCTTCAAGTTCTAATCTTGCCGTCTTTGCAATCTTACCTCCTGCTTTACTTGCATTTTTATTTTCGGTCAGTCCTTTTGCGTTCATGCTTTCGGCAATTTGTCTGGTTGATAATTCGGCAAGAGCCGTAAACAATAACTCTGCTTCTGTCATGTGGTCTCGTAGATTATGTTTCTTTTCCAAACCTTTTAATTTCTGATGCTTATTTATGCTACTACCAAAGCATTCCTGATGAATAATGTTTGTTAAGGTGGCGTACTCTTTACCTTCTTTAATATCATGGTCTTTCCAATAATCAGTCAACTTGTTTCTAGTCTCCTGACCTGACATTCTCCGTTGTATCCATTCACCCCTACGACCTTGCTTTTGCCAGTTATCCCTTGCTCTATTAACCGATCTTTCAGGGTCGGCAATTTCCTGTATACGCTCATAACCGACTTTAGCAAGCCACAACTTAAAAGGCTCTGCTTTAGGTGATGGGATTGATTGTATAATACGGAATAACGACTCGGTATTCGCACAATCAGTTAAGTATTTCTTACCATCAGAAGCTTTTAATTTCAGTTGTACGATTTTTCCGTACAACTCAGAAAAGCCCTCTTGTTCGGTAATTTGCTTTTTTAAATCAGACCAATAACGTCTAGGGTTAGTACTATCGGTTAATGCACCTACTACATCAATAACTGAGAAAAACCATGTATCAGATTTTTTGTCGTAGATTCTACGAATTTTGTGATCTTCAAAAATAGCTAAATCATTTTTTGTCATTTTTATTACTTAAAAATATCGTTATGTGTACCTGTACGCTCTAGTCGCAAAACTTCGTTGTCTAAGTAATAAACTAGCAACCAATCAGGCTCTATATGACATTCCCAGTAGCCTTTATATTTACCTATTAATTTATGAAGACAATACTTTTCCGGTAGTAACAAATGGTGTTCTATTTTTTTATTAATATTAGCTTCTAATATCTCAAGCAAGTAATCTAATTTATTTAAATCTTTTCCACGTTTAATCATTAGTTTAAGTTCTTTTTCGTATCTATTAGTAGCTACTGTTTTAATCATTTATTTGTAATCCTTCTTCTTTTAATTCATTTTTAATTTTTTTGATCATATCTTTAAAAGAAGAATATTCGTTAATACCAATACCTTTTCTTGACTCCTCAATCGCTTTTATGGTTTCTCTATTAGGTACTTTTTCCTGATCAATTTTTTTGTATATGGCATCTCTTACAAAATCTACTACAGTTACTTTTTTTCGTGCCGTATGTATTTTGAGATAATGGTGTA
>JACCDN010447353.1_pt1 | contig 33666 bp, 30 predicted proteins | sample 7441691 | NCBI WGS metagenome assembly JACCDN01 (sample SAMN15323439, study PRJNA562643) | freshwater metagenome | isolation source: river surface water | place: USA:Blue River Watershed | collected 2017-08-16
AGTAACGAAGATGTAATTATGAAAAATGTTGAATTAAGTATTTTTTTAAATAATATAAATAAATTTAATATAGAAGATAAAAAAAAATACATGATTGATAATAATAGTTTTTTTATTCAATTAATTCACCAAAGTATATATTCCATAGATGAAAATATTAAAAATTTAGCTTATGATTTATATGGTATTTATTTAGAAATTGATTATATTTCAAAAATAGCTAAAAATGTTAATAAATATTTTGAAACAGACCCTGCAATAAGTTTAATTTTTATTGATAAATATATTCATGAAGGGCTAATAGTACCAAATGAATATATAAATAATTTTTTATATAGAAAATCTATTAAAAATATAGAATGGAGCTCAGTATATTGGTTTAAAAATTTAGATTGTCAGCCATCTTCTAAATTAAATTTTGATGAATTGTTTAAAACATTTAAAGTTTTTAATTCTAACTATCAGTTGGATAAAAATAAAGTCAAATTTACCAGATTATTAAAATTATTGAATTTAGATAATTATTATGAGAGTTTTATTGAAGCTTTAAATCAAAAGAGTTATTTAAAAAAATATGTAGATAATATTCATCAAACCAAGCTTAATGAAATATTTAATAAATTTCTTAGTCCCAATGAATCTTGTTCATTTGTTCAAAAAAGTGCTATAAATATTTTTTTGAAGATTGAACATTTAAATTCAATATTCATTGAATATGATGCAACTAATAATAGTTCTAAAAATAAAGCAAAGTTATTATTGACATTAAGCGGTATTTTTGCAAAATATAGCTCTTCTTCATTTTTTGGTACTGCAAATAATTCACCAACAGCATTAAGATATTATGCTTATGCTTTAATGAAGATGGCTTATGAGTTATATCAAGATATAATAACATATGAGGTTTATATGGGCTGGGAAAAAAGTTTTCTGGGGATAGGTACGGCAGAGACATGCACAGAACAATTATCTTATAATATATTAAGCGTTTGTAAGAGGTTTAAGGATTTTGATGTAGCACATATTATACCGTTAGCATGGCGATAACAGAAGGTTTTTATGAAATTAATGTATGATGTAGCTATTATTGGAGGAGGTCTTGTTGGTAGTTTTTTTGCTATTTCTTTAGCTAAAAAAAATACTAAATTAAATATTGCTATATTTGAAGGTCATTCAAAACAATTAAATTTTATTGATAAAGATCCAATTAACCGAGTTAATAGAGTTTATGCAATTTCTCAGAAAAATGTTAAAGCATTAGAAACCCTAGACTGTTGGCCTAGTGAAAACGTTAGTAGTATAAATGTTATGGATATTTCAGGAGATGCAGGAAGTAATATAGTTCTAGATCAGAGATTAGTTAATAGACCATATTTAGCAAAAATTGTTGAAAGTGATAATTTACATAAATTATTATTTGATAAAATAAATGAGATAGAAAATATCACTTATATTTATGAAGAATTGAAAGAAATTATTACTTTTGAATCTTATTTAGAAATTAGAACTAATAGTTCAACTTATAATACTAATTTAATCGTAGGGGCTGATGGAGCAAATTCTTTTGTGCGCAACTATTTTAATATTGCTTCTTCCCAAATAAATTATAGTCAAAAAGGAGTAGTTGCTGATTTTGAATGCGAGTATCTTCATAATAATGTAGCTTATCAATGGTTTAATAATTTAGGAATTTTGGCATATCTGCCATTATCTAATAATAAGATTTCTATAGTATGGTCAACAGATAATTATGAAGAATTACTTCTTCAATCGGCAGCTGATTTTGCAAAGAATGTCGCTGTTGCTTCAAATTATAAACTAGGAAAGCTAAAATTGATTTCAAAACCAGCATCATTTTTTTTAAAAATGTCTTTAGTAAATAGTTCATATATTAACAAAGTCGTATTAATTGGTGATGCTGCACATTCAATTCATCCTCTGGCAGGGCAAGGATTAAACTTAGGCTTTGGGGATGCTAATATTTTGGCTGATATTTTAGGGCGGTATAAAAACTATCAAATATCAGATGTAGCAATTTTAGCTAAATATAATTCTATCAGAATGCCAGAAATTAGAGAAATGCAATTGATTTGCCATTCTTTATATGCTTTATTTAATAGCAATATAATAGCGGTATCTTCCATTAGAAATATAGGGTTAAATGCTATTAATTCTCTGAATTTTATAAAAAAACATTTGATTAAATTAGCTATAAACTATTAAAATAACGGGATGTTTTTATAAATTAATTTTTTAAGGTATTAATATGCAAAATTCAAAAAAACTAAATAGTAGTGTAAAAACTATAATTGCTTTAGTTTCTAGCACTATTTTATTGTTAGGGTGTAATAATTCTCATAATTTAAAAAAACCTGAACAAATAAAAGAGCAACTATTAAAAGATATTCCTGGAGTAAAAAAAATTGATTCAGTTAATACATCTCCTGTAGATGGAATATATGAAGTTACAGTGGGGCGTAAAATTTTTTATGTTACAGCTGATGGAAAATATTTATTTTTTGGAAACCTAATTGATCCTGCTAATAAAAAAAGTTTAACTGAAGAAAGAACTATGGAGTTAAGCAAAATTGATTGGAAAAAATTACCCCTAGATTTAGCAGTTATTGAAGTTAATGGAAATGGAAAACGTAAACTTGCAATATTTTCTGATCCAGATTGTCCATATTGTCAGATGTTTGAAAAACAGATTGCTCCTAATTTAACTGATACTACAATATATTCGTTTATATTTCCATTACCGAGTCATCCAGATGCAAAATTACATGCACAGCAGATATGGTGTAGTAGTAATAGAACACAGAGCTGGGTTAGTTGGATGAGAAATGAAAAAATTTTACCTAAAAACTCCAACTGTGATACATCAGGTTTAGATAAAATTTATCAAGTTGCGAATGATGTTGTACAACTTGAGGCAACTCCTACTTTAATTTTAGAGAATGGTCAGATATTGCCGGGAATTTTAAGAGCAGATCAGTTAATAATTGAGATGGATAAAGCTTCTAAAATTAGTAAATAATTTATTTGGATTGTTTATGAAAACTAAGTTCTTATTATTAGTTCCAATATTTTTTACATCAGTATATGCTTTTGGTGAGTTATATGAAAAAGGTAAGGTCTTACCTAATAAAACTATTGAGTCTAGCTTTAAAAGTGTAAAAGAGTCGTCTTTATCAACAGTTGAGATTATTAAAAATAGTTTAAAATTAAATTTACCTGCTCTTGAAGTAGATCAAATAACTCAAACTGTTATTCCAGGAATTTATGAAATTACCTCAGGCAGGAAAATTTTTTATACTGATAGTTCGGGTAAATATGCTATATTGGGAAACTTGGTCGATTTAAATACAAAAGAAAATTTAACAATGGAAAAAGTAGAGCAATTGAATATGGGGGATTGGGGCAAATTACCCTTAAAAATTGCCCTAAAGCAGGTTATAGGCAGTGGTAAATATAAAATTGCAGTGTTTAGCGACCCTAATTGTGTATTTTGTAAAAGATTAGAGACTGAGGTGATATCTAAATTAACAGATGTTACTGTGTATTATTTTTTATTTCCTTTACCTAATCATTTTAACTCTAAATCAGATGCTCAAAAGATTCTTTGTAGTGAAAATCCAGAATCAACTTTTATAAATTTTATGAAGGATAATATTTCATTACCGAGTAAAACTGAATGTAATAATGCACAAGTTCTTACACAAATGTTAGATGTAGGTAAAAATATAATTCATGTAGAAGTTGCTCCAACTATTGTATTAAATAATGGTAAGGTTGTACATGGTGTAATTCCAGCTGATGAATTAAATAGAATGATTATTGACGCAGCACCTAAATTAATAGATATTAAGACATTGAGTTCTTCTAAAAAATAACGAATTTTATAATTAGTATATATATGCAAAATATTTTAGTTACAGGTGGTACTGGGTATATTGGTTCCCATACTGTTGTTGAATTATTAAATTCTAATTTCAATATAATTATAGTTGATAATTTAGCAAATTCCAATATAAAAGTTTTAGATAGAATTAAAACCATTACCAATAAAGAAGTTAAATTTATTCAATTAGATATTTGTGATAAATTAGGATTGGATGCTGTATTTAATGAGTATAAAATTGATGCAGTAATTCATTTTGCTGGATTAAAAGCTGTTGGTGAGTCAGTTTCTCAACCTTTAAGTTATTATCATAATAATGTAGCTGGAAGTATTATATTATTAGAAATAATGAAGAAGCATAACGTTAAAAAAATGGTTTTTAGTTCTTCAGCTACAGTTTATGGCAGGGCAAATTCTACACCTATTACTGAAATATTTCCCTTACAACCTATTAATCCTTATGGGTGGAGTAAATTAATTATAGAGCAAATCTTAAAGGATTTATATAATTCAGATAACTCTTGGGATATTGCTTTATTAAGATATTTTAACCCAGTTGGAGCTCATAAATCTGGGCTAATCGGGGAAAATCCTACTGGTATCCCCAACAATTTAATGCCATATATAAGCCAAACCGCTATTGGTAAATATCCATATTTAAAAATATTTGGTAATGATTATAATACCCCAGATGGAACCGGTGTACGTGATTATATTCATGTAGTTGATTTAGCTAATGGGCACTTAATGGCTTTAAAGCATTTTACTAAAACAACAGCTTTAGGCGAACTACTTACATTAAATTTAGGAACTGGGGTAGGGCATTCGGTTTTGGAAATTATTCAGACTTTTGAAAAAGTTTGTGGGAAAAAAATATCGTATAATTTTTACCCTCGAAGGAGTGGGGATATTGATAAATCGTTCGCAGCAGTAGATCAAGCTAAAAAAATACTTGGTTGGAGTGCAAAATTTGATATTATAGATATGTGCCGTGATAGTTGGAATTGGCAGATAAAAAACCCAGATGGTTATAAATAAGATTATTAAAAAGGTTAATGTTATGGATATTCAATCAATCCAAGAAATTTACGATATACCATTATTAAATTTGGTTCATAAAGCATATAAAGAACATATAAAAGAGTTTCCTCAACATGATATAGAATTATGCCATTTAGTAAGTGTAAAAACTGGTGGTTGTCCTGAAGATTGTTCATATTGTTCGCAAAGTAATAAGTATAGTACAGAAATAAAAGTAAATGCATTACTTCCTATTGAAGAAATTGAACGTCAAGCGATTATTGCTAAAGAGCAAGGTGTGAAAAGAATGTGTTTAGGTGGAGCTTATAAAAGTCCTCCAAGTTCGGCAATTGACAAAATTAGCGAATATACTAAAATAATTAAAAGTTATGGTTTAGAAACATGTGCTACTTTTGGTAGTTTAACGTTAGAGCAAGCACAAAAATTAAAAAATGCAGGACTGGATTATTATAATCACAATATAGATACTTCGCCGGAATATTATAATGAAGTGATTACAACAAGAACTTTTCAGGATAGGGTCGATACAATTAATAATGTCGGGCAAGCTGGTTTAAAAGTATGTTGTGGGGGGATTCTTGGTTTAGGCGAGAGCAAGGAAGATAGATTAAGTTTTATTCAAGCCTTAATTAAATTACCATATACCCCAGATTCAATACCTATTAATACTTTAGTAAAAATCAAAGGAACTCCATTAGAACATGTTGAAGACCTTGATTTATTCGAACTAATTAGAACAATTGCCACTATTCGTATTTTATTTCCTAAAACAAGAATAAGGTTATCTGCAGGTAGAAGAAAATTATCTGAAACTGAACAAGCAATGTGTTTTATGGCTGGAGCTAATTCTATATTTTTTGGGGAAAAATTATTAACAACTCCTAATCCATCAATGAATGATGATAGTAAATTGATTTCTAAACTAGGAATGAGGAGTAATTCTTGAAGGAAGTTAATTTTTATATTCCAAATTGGGAGAACGAAATTGCAGAAAAGCATTCAAAATTATTAATAGCTCGTCCTAAAAGAGCAAAGAGCCAATATGATCCAATAAAGTTTTATTTCAATCAAAAATCTTATTATAATTTTGTCAGTAATGATTATTTAAGTTTAGCTTGTCATAGCAATCTTATTGAGGGATTGAATATTGGAGCTAGTAAATTTGGTGTAGGTAGTACTGGAGCTGCAACATTAAGTGGTTATACTGAGTTACATGATCAATTATCTACTTCAATAGCAAAATGGTTAGGTTTTGAAAAATGCCTTATCTTTTCTAGTGGTTATCAACTAAATATAGGAGTATTTTCTGCTTTAACAAATTCTAATTCTACAATTTGGTTTGATAAAAGATGCCATGCATCACATATTGATGGTATCTTATTAAGTAAATCTAAATTTATTTCTTTTATTCCTGAAGAATTTCCTGATGTTTCCACTAGAATTGCTAGTCAAAAAAACCATTTACATATTATTTTGACTGAAGGAATTTTTAGTATGGATGGAACTTGTACATATTTAAAGCAAGTTTTGCAATTAAAAAAATATCACGCGGATAATATTTTATTGATTATAGATGATGCACATGGAATTGCAACTATAAATGATAAAGGAAAGGGAACGTTAGAGCCGCTAGAAATTAATTTAGTAGATATATTAATTGGAACTTTCGGTAAGAGTTTTGGTACACAAGGTGGGTTTTTAGTATCTAGTAGTAATATAGCTGATTACTTAAGTCAAACAGTTAGGAGTCATTTGTTTACAACTAGTCTATCTCCAGCTATAGTTTCTGCAACATTAGCCAGTTTATTATTAGTTAAAAGCGAATATGGGGCTTTGCAAAGATTAAAACTAGCAAATAATATTAAACTTTTTCAAAGGTTAGCTATAGAAAATAATTTAAATATTTATAATAAAGATACTAATTATTCTCCAATTCAGTTAATAATTTTAAATGATGAGCAAAAAACAAGTATTTTAGCTGATGAATTAATGGAGTCAGGTTTTTTTGTGGGTAAGATTTGCTACCCAACCGTAGCAAGGAATAATGCAAGATTGAGAATTTCTCTTAATGCAGAACATAAAGCAAATGATATAGAACAGCTTATAAAGTTAATTAATTATAAACTTAGAAAAATTGATGAAAAAGTTAAGTAGTTACCTACATAATTTAATATGAATAAAGGATCTAAACAGCAATTAACAATAATTGGTGGTTTTCTTTTTAATCAAGAGCCATTGCAGCCACTTATTGATAAATTATCAAATCAATATGATATATTTTTTATAGATATTAACCGTATAAATAATACATTAAACTCTTTGGATAATTTATGTAAAATAATTTATGAAAAAATTATGAATGAAACTAAGTTTAGAAAGATTAATTTAATAGGGTGGTCATTAGGTGGGTTAACTACATTAAATTTATCAATACTTTATCCAGAACAAATTGAAAAAATTGTATTATTAAACAGTACTCCTAAATTTATTGCACAAGATAATTGGCAAGGCATTATACAAAAAGATTTTAATAGTTTATATGATAAATTTGTTGCAATGGATATTATAAATTTTACTAAATATTTTATTCGTTTAGCTAATTATCCTAATAGAAATTATAATTTTTGTATGGAAAGAATGAACCCAATATTATCTAATTTAAATACTAAGGAATTAATTAATAGATTAGAAATATTAAATTCTACGGATTTACGTTTACAAATATTTAACATCAAAGCTCAAATTTTAGCAATATATGGAAGGGGTGATATTTTGGTACCTTATAATAAATTGCCGTGCAAGCAGGTTATAATTGATAGGTTACCGCATATGGTTCCTAGAGAATTTCTAAATGAAATAAATAAACAAATAGTAGAGTTTTTAAATGATAAATAAGCAGCTAATGGTGAATAATTTCAATAAGGCTGCAGATGATTATTTATGTTATGCACAAATACAAAAAAGTCTTGCCTTAAAAATATATTCTTTAATTGAAAATAAATTAAATGATGGGTTAAATATTTTAGATTTAGGTTCAGGACCAGGCACTTTTAATCATTTTCCCAATTTTGTAAATAATTCAAATTTTATATTATATGATATTAGTTTATCTATGCTTAAGTATGCTTTTAATAAAAATAGCTCTTTTTGTATAAACGGTGATGCCGAGTTATTACCATTTAAAAATGATAGCTTTAATTTGGTAATATCTAATTTAATGATGCAATGGCTGAATAATAAGAAAAATGCTTTTAATGAAATAAATAAGGTTATTCAGTTAGGGAGTGAATTTATTTTTACAAGTTTAATAGCTCCCAGCTTATGGCAATTAAAAAATTCTTGGGCAGAAATTGATAATAGGAGTCATGTTATTGATTTTATCACAGGAAATGAATATACTGAATTATGTCAAGATGCTGGCTTTAAAATTATTCAACAACAAGAGTGGAGTAATACGCTATTTTTTAAAAATTGTTATGAATTATTTTATCATTTTAAGCGCACGGGAACTAATATGCCTAACATTAATAAAAGTGGCTTAAGTGGAGTTAATATTCTTAATAAATTAATTAAAAGTTATGAAAAATTTAGAACAACAAAAGGAATTCCTATAACTTATTCTTATGTGCTTATTTATGGAAAAAAATTATAAATCTTTATGAAAACTTTAAAAAAACAAATTTGTATTATAGGCACTGATACGGGAATTGGTAAAACATATATTACTTGTAATATATTAAAAGTTTTAAAAAAATATAATTATAAAGTTAAAGCAATAAAACCAATTGCAACAGGTGTAATAAAAATAGGTGATAAATTTTTAAATGAAGATGCCTATTTATTAAGTCAAGAAGTAAATATGGATATATCTGATAGCGAAATAAATCCTATATGTTTTACTTTGCCAATAGCTCCACATATTGCAGCAGAAATAATAAAATATCCGTTATCAGTTATAGATGTTATTAATAAAAATAATAAAACCATTTCTAATGATGATTATGATTATTTATTTATTGAAGGTGTTGGGGGCTTAATGGTTCCTTTAAATAAAAATGAAACTTATATAAATCTACTACAAAGCTGGGAGTTTCCAGTTATATTGGTAGTAGGGGTTAAATTAGGTTGTATAAATCATGCTCTTCTAACTTATAATCAATTAAAAATGCATAAAGTTCCTATATTAGGGTGGATTGCAAATTGTGTTGATTCTGAAATGGATTTTTTAATAAATAATATAGATTATTTAAAAAATAAATTAAGTTGTCCGCTGTTAGGGGTTAATGATTTTCAAAAAGAATTAAAACCAACCTTAGATTTTAATAAAATATTTTTGAATTAATAGTTTATGCAATATACATGGCTACCGGCTAGCTCTCCTAATCCTAAAGATATAATTAAAGTTGTAAAAGCTCAAGGTTCGCATATTATTTTAGATAATGGAAATGTTATTTACGATGCAATTTCTAGCTGGTGGTGTAAGCCAATGGGGCATAGACACCCATTAATGCAGGAAGCATTAATAGAACAATTAGCTAAATATGAGCATCACATAGCTGCTAATACATATAATGATAATATAGAAGAATTATCTTATAAATTAACTAATAAATTTCAAAATCCTTATAAAGTAATGTATGCCAGTGATGGTAGTAGTGCTATTGAGATTGCGATGAAGTTAAGTTATGAAACAAGACTATTAACTAATGAACCTAATAGGAATAAGTTTTTAGCACTTAATAATAGTTATCATGGGGAAACAATTTTTACTTTATCTGTTTGTGGTTTAGATAATTATAAAAAAAACTATAAACCTTTTTTAGCGGATAATTATTTTATAAATAATATTCCTTATGTAAATTTTACATCAGATCTTTTATGGTTAGATTGTAGAGATGCTTTTAAAGATATTGAAAAATATTTAGATAGTATTAAAACTAATATTACTGCTTTGTTAATTGAACCAGTGGTACAAGGTGCTGCAGGTTTAAAAATTATTAGTAAAGATTTTTTAATTAAGTTATTGAACTGGGCAAAAAATAATAATATCCACATTATTAGCGATGAAATTATGGTGGGGTTGGGAAGGTTAGGGTTTTTCTGTGTTACTAAAGAACTACTTGAATTGGAAGCTGATTTTATATGTTTTGCTAAAAATTTAACAGCAGGAATTATTCCTATGAGTGCAGTATTGATAAAAAATAGTATATTTGAGACTTTTAAAATTAAGAATAAATTATTTGCTCATTCGCATACACATAGCTGTAATAGTTTAGCAGCAAGCGTTGCTAATAAATATTTATCATATCTAGAGGAAAATAATCTTAATAAAGTGGTTTTTGATAGCGAAATAAAAATAAGGCAAATGTTAGAATCATTGATTAATAAGTATAGTTTTATAAAAAATATAAGAGCAATTGGTTCAATAGCTGCTTTTGATATAAATTTAACAAATAATATAGAAAATATTTTTTTACTTGGTATTAAACATGGTATTTATATAAGACCAATTGGCAACTCTTTATACATAATGCCACCTATTTATAATTTAAAACATGATTTAATTGAAATTGAAAATAAACTAATAAACATTTTAGATGATTTTTCTATTTAAACATTTTTATATTAGGACTCTTGAAATACTTAAATAAAGCCATACATTATTAATAGCCTAAGTTAATATGTTATAAAGGAATAGTTGATGGATAAAGAGAATGCTACATTTGAAGAGCAAAACAAGGTTGAAGATGAGTTAATAGATGAGCAAGAAAAATTAACTGATAATTTAGAAAAAATAGAGATAGAAGAAAAAAAACAAGTTTCTGAATTAGAAAAAAAAGTTGCTGAACTTAAAGATTTATATGTGCGTTCTCAAGCAGAAATAATTAATATTCAAAAACGCAATACAGATGAAATTAAAAAAGCTCGTGATTATTCAATTTCAAGTTTTGCCAAAGATATTGTTGTAGTACAAGATTATTTAGAGATGGCATTAAAAGATCAATCTGGAAATTTTGAAGCAATTAAAACTGGTATTGATTTAACATTAAAACAATTAATTCAAGTTTTAGAAAGGCATTATATTAAGGAGATAAACCCAAAACCAAAAGATAAATTGGATCCACATCTGCATCAAGCAGTTAATGCTGTTGAAGATAAGGAGCATGAACCAAATTCAATAATTGAAGTTATGCAAAAGGGATATATGTTAAATGATAGAGTATTACGCCCTGCGATGGTAGTCGTTGCAAAATAAAATACTTGAAAATTTTGAAAATAACCATATATAAAAAGATAAGAAAATAAAAAAGGAGCAAAAATTATGGCAAAGAAAATTATTGGGATTGATTTAGGAACAACAAATTCATGTGTAGCAATTATTGAAAATGGTCATCCCAAAGTTATTGAAAATTCAGAGGGTGCAAGAACTACACCTTCTATTGTAGCATATACTAATGATGGAGATATTCTAGTTGGTGCACCAGCTAAACGTCAAGCTGTTACTAATCCAAAACATACTTTATATGCAATTAAAAGGTTAATAGGACGTCGTTTTGATGAAAAAGTGGTGCAAAAAGATATTAGTTTAATGCCATTTTCAATTGTTAAAGCAAGCAATGGAGATGCGTGGGTGAAGGTTAATAATGAAGAATTAGCTCCGCCTCAAATTTCTGCTGAAGTTTTAAAGAAAATGAAAAAAACTGCAGAGGATTATCTAGGTGAGACGGTAACTGAAGCAGTGATTACAGTGCCTGCATATTTTAATGATAGTCAGCGTCAAGCAACTAAGGATGCAGGAAGAATTGCAGGGCTTGAAGTAAAACGTATTATTAATGAACCAACAGCAGCAGCATTAGCTTTTGGCCTTTCAAAAAAAGAAGGTAGGGATCGTAAAATAGCTGTATATGATTTAGGTGGCGGAACATTTGATGTGTCAATTATTGAAATAGCAGATGTTGAAGGTGAAAGTCAATTTGAAGTCCTTTCAACTAATGGCGACACTTTTTTAGGTGGTGAAGATTTTGATCAGCGTTTAATAGATTATATAATTAGTGAGTTTCAAAAAGAACAAGGTATTGATTTAAAAAAAGATGTAATGGCATTACAGAGATTAAAAGATGCTGCGGAAAAAGCAAAAATTGAGCTTTCTTCAAGTCAGCAAACTGAAATTAATCTACCATATATAACAATGGATGCAGCTGGTCCAAAACATTTGGTAATGAAAATAACGCGCGCAAAATTTGAGTCTTTAGTAGATGACTTAGTTAATAATACTATAGAACCATGTAAGATTGCTTTAAAAGATGCAGGGCTATCAGTATCGGATATTGATGACGTGATTTTAGTTGGTGGACAAACACGTATGCCTAAAGTTCAGGATAAAGTAAAAGAGTTTTTTGGAAAAGAACCTAGAAAAGACATTAATCCTGATGAAGCTGTAGCGGTTGGGGCTGCTATTCAAGGTTCTGTTTTAGCTGGTGATAGAACTGATGTATTATTGCTTGATGTAACTCCATTATCTTTAGGTATAGAGACTATGGGTAATGTTATGACTAAATTGATTAATAAAAATACTACTATACCAACTAAGGCTTCGCAAGTATTTTCAACTGCAGAAGATGGGCAAACAGCTGTAACAATACATGTTTTACAAGGAGAAAGACCAGTAGTTACAGGTAATAAGAGCTTAGGACAGTTTAATTTAACTGATATTCCTTCTGCTCCTCGTGGAACTCCACAAATTGAAGTTACATTTGATATTGATGCTAATGGTATTTTGCACGTATCAGCTAAAGATAAAGCTACTGGTAAAGAAAATAAAATAACTATTCAAGCTAGTTCAGGTTTATCTGAAGCAGAAATTCAACAAATGGTAAAAGATGCTGAAGCTCATGCAGAAGAAGATAAAAAATCTGCTGAATTGGTTCAAGCTAGAAATAATGCAGATGGTATGATTCATTCAGTAAAAAAATCTTTGGCTGATTATGGTGATAAGGTTGATGCTACAGAAAAAGAAAAAATTGAAGCAGCAATAAAAGAGGCTGAAGAAGCAATAAAGGGTGATGATAAAACGGTTATTGAAGAAAAAGTACAAGCATTAATGACTGCATCTCAAAAGATTGGCGAAATGATGTATAAAGATATGCAAACTAATCAAGAAACCCCTGAAGCGCAATCTACCACTAATGAAAAAAATGGAGCAGATGAAGTTATCGATGCTGAATATTCTGAAGTAAAAGATGACGAAAAAAATAAAAAGTGATTGTAAATATTTAACTTAAAAAGCTTGGTTTTTACCAAGCTTTTTAAGTTAGAGATACGGGTTAATTTTTTTTTATTATTTATCATATTATGTATTTATGAAAACTAAAATAAGATTAAATAAATATCTTAAAGATATAGGCATATGCTCTAGAAGAAAAGCTGATGAATTTATCGAAAAAGGTTATATTAAAGTAAATGACGTTTTAATTACCGAATTAGGTTTTCAAGTTGATCCTAAGATAGATAAAATTGAAGTTCTCCCAGAACTCTACCAAGAAAAATCTCAATTTCGTTATATTTTGTTAAATAAACCTATAGGTTATGTATGTTCTAAAAGTAAAACTGATGGTAAAAGCATATTTGAGTTATTACCTAAAATTGGAGGTTTGACATATGCAGGTAGGCTTGATAAAGATAGTCATGGTTTAATTTTGCTTTCAAATGATGGTAAATTTGTATATTCAATAGCAGGAACCGAATTTGAAAAGGAAAAAGAATATATTGTTCGAGTTGATAAACCTATTACTCCAGAATATTTATTAAAACAAAGTAATGGAAGCATTGCAATAGATAATATATTAGTTAAGCCAGCAATAGTAAAATTTATTAGTAAATTTGTATATAAAATTATTTTAACTCAAGGCATGAATAGGCAAATACGGAAAATGGCAGAAAGTTTAAACTATAAAGTATTAGATTTAGAGCGAATTCGCATTGATAATATTATAGATAAAAATTTGCCTTTAGGTAAGTGGCGTGATTTAACAAATGAAGAAATTAAAAAATTAATTTAGGATAATTTTATTTACATTTATTAATCTATATTTATTGGTTATCAATTATAACTTTTACTTCAACTGATAGCCAAAATATCTAAGCTTGGATTTTTAAAAAATTATTATTCTTTTACCGTTATCGCTAGCAGAGAAAGTTCTTAGATGATTATTTAAAAATGCATCTGTTATTGTGAATTTTTCTATAAAACTATCATACTTTATTAGTAAATCTACTATTTTATTATTTTCACCATTAAATACATACACAACAAAAACTTTATCATCATTTCTGAAATTATCTCCTGATATAGGATCTTCAGTATATCTATTTTTAATTTCATCAGATAAAGTATTGTACCTAACTAATAATTTTTCATAAACTTCTGGAGTTTTAAAAATTTTATGCCATAATGAAATTAATCGATAAAAAACATTTTCAAATTTGTTTCTTGGATCATTTAGTCTTGGTGATACTTTATGTAAGTTAATGCTTATAAAGTTGGTTATTTCTTTTACATTATCAGCTGAAGCTTTGCTTCTTAAATAATTATTAATTGCAACTAAATAATCTTTACTGTACTCAGACTCCTCTTGAGGATTATTAATATCATAACCCTCAATATTATTAACGTAATCATTAATTGTTTTTATAGGGTTTGTAGAAAGTTTTAAATAAATCTTTATCAATTTATCAATTCTATTTATCAATTTTTGAGCATGATATGTAAAGTTAGTATTATTAAACCAGTTAGTTTTTTTATTACCACCATTACGATGAGTACATAGTATGATAATTTGCTCATCAATACCTTCATAATTGTGATGCAAATAACCAAACCTATGGGTTAGTTTATTCTTGTTTAATTTGCGTTGAATTTCTGTGATCTTTGATTTTAAGGTTTGTAATTCTGTGATGTCTTGAAGGTCGTTAATTGTTGAGTTAAGTTTACTTAAATTTCTTTCCTTATACTTTAGAATTTCTTTGGTGCTATAGCCATCCCTCAAGTTTTCAAAATTGCATTTTGTGTTATTATAAATCATATTACAGCCTTCTACTTTTAGAAAAAAAATTAATTATAAAATTGTGTTATAGCTAGATTATATTATTGTGTAGTTATTGATGACTAGTGACAATTTTGTTACATAAGTCATTGGGAGAGTTGTATTTGCTGTATTTTTTTAAATGTATATTATGAATAGAAATGAGTAGTGATTAAATTAGCAATTAATATTTTCAAAAATAAATTACATTTTTGTTAAACAGATATTTAGTATTAAAGTTTTCTTTATATATTTGATTATTTTATTAATTAGTTATCAATCATCACTCAATTCTCTATTAATTTCTATCTTATTTTAAGTTAGTATTAGTTGAGTAATGCGATCTTTGTAAGAATTATTAATTATAAAATAAGGGTTAACCAATATAACAAATGGACAAGTAGTTAATAAAATTGGTATAATGCCCACCTTAATATTTTATTTAATTACTTTAAAAAATTGTAAGTTAGTAAGTCATAATTAATGAAAAAAAAATGTATATGTTTAATTAAGATTATGCTTATGAGTTTAGGTTTTTTTTGCTATGTAAAAAACTCTTATGCTTATCAAGAACAGTCTTCAATTATAATAAAAAATATAAAAATAAATGGTTTACAAAGAATTGAAGTTGGGACTGTATTTAGTTATTTGCCTGTTAAAGTTGGTGATGTACTAGATAATAGTAAAGCTGATGAAATAATTAATAGATTATATAAAACTGGGTTTTTTAAAGATATTAGAATAAGCGAAGATGAAGATACTTTAATAATAGAGGTAGTAGAACGGCCGGTAATTGTAGAAGTAATTGTTATTGGAGATCATGAATTTGATCATGATATATTAATGAGATCCTTGAGAGAAAATGGGTTAGCTGATGGTAAAATTTTTGATCAAAGCATAATAGAGCAAGCTATTTTAGGATTAAAAATAGAGTATGCTAATCGGGGATTATATTCAGTTTCAATTACCCCAAAAGTGATTGCTCTAGAACGTAATCGAGTAAGTATAAATATTGATATTCAAGAAGGTTCAGCCGCAAAAATTGCTGATATTAAATTTGTAGGAAATAAAGATTTTACTCAAAAACAGTTAGAAAATCAAATGTTTTTAAATACAGGCACTTTGTTTAGCTGGTGGTTTAAAGATAATCAATATTCAAGCGATAAATTATCAGGAGATATTGAAAAAATTCGTTCTTTTTATCTTAATCAAGGGTATATAGAGCAAGGTTATAGTAATTTTATGTTAAAGAGTGTTCAAGTTCAACTTACACCTGATAAAAAATCCGTATATATAACTATAAATTTAGAAGAAGGTAAGCAATACCATATTGATAAGGTTAAAATATTAGGAGATACAAAAGATGTTCCTATTTCTAAATTGGAAGAGGGAATAACTTTAAAATCTGGAGATATTGTAAATCAGGCACAAATTAATAAATCCATAGAAAATATAAAGAATATATTAGGAAATTCAGCTTTTGCTTTTGCTGCTGTTACTGCAATTCCAGAAGTCGATAATAAAAATTTATTAGTTAACTATTCTTTTTTCATTGACACGGGAAAAAAAGTTTATGTGCGTCAAATTAATATTAATGGAAATGATAAGACTAGGGATGTTGTGATTAGGCGCGAATTAAGACAGACTGAAAATTCATTATATAATACTGATGCTATTCAACGTTCAAAAGATAGATTAAATCTTCTTGGTTATTTCAAAGATACTGATTTAAGTACCATACCAATTCCTGGAACTAATGATCAAGTGGATATGAAAATTAAAGTAAAAGAAGCAGATACTGGTGGCTTAAACTTTGGAATTGGATATACTCAAGGTTCAGGTTTAATGTTAAATGCAGCTATAACTCAAGCAAGTATTTTTGGTTCGGGAAAATCTGTCTCTTTGTCTGGTTCAAATAATACTTTAAATCAAACTTATGCTTTATCTTTTACAGATCCATATTTTTTAGCAAATGGGACTAGTTTAGGATATGATTTATATAGTAACAATTATACTCCAAATAAAGCTAGTATTAGCCCTTTCTCAACTGAAGTTTTAGGTGCTAAAGTTAGAACCGCAGTTCCAGTTTCAGAATTCGACAAAATTAATTTTAGTTTAGCTTTTGAGAATAATAATATTACAACTTATGGTAATAATGTTCCGACCAGATTTTTTCAATTCCTTAATCAATTTGGTAATACAGTTAATGAAATTCCATTATCTATAAGCTGGGTTAGAAATACGACTGATAGTTCATTGTGGCCTACTAAAGGGGCGATGTTTAATGAAACATTAGATGGTACTTTACCAGGAGTAGGTGCTCAATATATTAGATTCACATCAGAAAATAAATGGTTTATTCCCTTAACTTCCGATTTTACTTGGAAAATAAATGGTACTGTTGGTATAATAAATGCTTATGGAAATAGTAGCGTCCCTTTTTATCAAAACTATTTTATGGGTGGCCCAGCATCTTTAAGGGGGTATTACCCAGGTTCAATTGGTCCTAAAGATACTGATAGTAGTGCCTTAGGTGGTACTGAAGAAATATTAGTAACTAATGATGTTTTATTGCCAATACCTGGTTTTAAAGATAATAGAACATTAAGATTAGATTTATATTATGATATGGGAGCTTTGTGGGGTGGAAATAATTTTAATTTATCTTTTCAGCAGTCATTTAGAGCTAGTTATGGAGTTGGATTAATTTGGATTTCGCCAGTAGGACCTATGAAGGTAATGTATTCATGGCCATTATTTAATCAACCAAATGATAATATCCAAAACTTCCAATTTATTATAGGAACATCTTTTTAATTTTTAAGGAAAATTAATATGAAAAAAAGATTATTAACGGTTATATTGTTAGCAAATTCATTTATTTTTGCTGATGATTTTAAATTAGGATTTGTTGATGTAAGTAAAATTTTTACAAAATCAGTACCATCTATTGCACTACAAAATGCATTAAAAAATAAATTTGTACCAATTCAACAAGAGCTGAAAAAAATGCATGATAATTTACTTTCAGAGCAAAATCAAATGCAGGAATTAATGAAAAAAGCTCCCAGTATGGATAAATTAAATCCAAAAGACAAAAAGAAATTAGAGGAAGTTGAAAATAGATATCGCCAAGATCAAATGAATTTTCAACAAAAATATTCTTCTTATACTCAATCTGTACAAAAAACTCAAGATTTTGCTTCAAATCTTTTATTAAGCAAAGTAAATTTAATTTTAAAGCAAATTAGTGATAATGGCAAATATGATTTGGTTTTGACATCAAATCAGTTAGTTTATGCTAAACCTAAATATGATCTTACAGATCAAGTAATTGAGCAATTAAAAAGTGTAAATGGTGAAGATTTAGTGAAACAGTTAAATGATATGGAAAAAAAACAATTAGATAATAATGGTCAAAAATCAGCATTAAATGACGAAACATCTTCTATAAATGCTGAAGCTAAACCACTTGAAACATCAGCTGCTGTAGCTGAGGCAAATCCTTCTAATAATATAAAATAGATATATGATGAAATATAAATTATCTGAAATAGTAGCAAAATTTGGTGGATATGTAGATGGAGAAGATATTATTATATCCGGTATATCATCAATTGATACTGCAAAAGTTGGTCATATTACATATCTCACAGATGAAAAATATATTAAATATTTAGATAAGTGTCAAGCAAGTGCAATAATTATTAATAAAAGGATTTTAGATAAAATAGATAAAAAAATATCAAAAATTATCTGTGATGATTCTAATATTTATTTTATTAATGTTATCCGGTTATTTTATCCTGAAAAGCGTTTGGATGTAGGAATTAAAAATACGGCATTAATTGATAAAAGTTGTATTATAGGAAATAACTCAGCAATTAAAGATAATGTAATTATTGGGTTAAATACTAAAATTGGTGATAACTGTCAAATTTATCCAAATGTTTTTATTGGAGACAATGTAGTTATTGGGGATGATGTAATTATTTATCCAAATGTAGTAATTCATGATAATGTTACTATCGGTAACTCATGTACTTTTCAAAGTGGTTGTGTTATTGGTTCAGAAGGCTTTGGTAATGTTCAAGACTCCCAGAAAAAGTGGCATAAAAAACCACAAATTGGTGGGGTATTAATTGGAAATAATGTAAATGTAGGGGCAAATTCTACAATAGATTGTGGTTCAATGGATTTAACAATAATTGAAGATGGTGTAATAATCGATAATCTAGTACAAATTGCACATAATGTTAAGGTTGGTGCTTATACAGCAATTGCAGCTTGTGTAGGGATAGCAGGTAGTACAAAGATTGGAAAATTTTGTCAACTAGCTGGAGGTTGTGGTATCACAGGGCATATAGAAATTGGTGATTATACAATTATTGGAGGATTAACTGGAATTGGGAAATCAATTAAAGAGCCTGGATTGTATATGGGCGCCTATCCATTTGCTAATTATAAAGACTATGCTAAAAATGCTATACATATAAAACAACTAAATGATATGCATGGTAGATTAAAATTTTTAGAAAGCAAAATATCTAAGCTTTTAGGAGAAGATAAATGACTATTCAAAAACCCAAATTACCCATTAATATTAATGAGATTTTGAAACAAATTCCGCATAAATATCCATTTTTATTAATTGATAGAGTGATAGATATTGAAGAAGGTAAAAAAATAATTGCCAAAAAAAATGTGACCATAAATGAACCATTTTTTATGGGCCATTTTCCAGAGTGGCCTGTTATGCCAGGAGTTCTTATTGTTGAAGCTTTAGCACAAACCGCAGGCATTTTATCCATACATTTCCATGGTGCAAGGAAGGGTAATGAGTTATATTTTTTTGCAGCAATTAATAATGCTAGATTTAAGAAACAAGTAATACCTGGGGATACTTTGATATTTGAAGTAGAACTAGTGAATACAAAAGGCGGTATGGCTAAATATAAAGGAACAGCGTCTGTAGATGGAGTCTTGGCAGCAGAAGCTGAGTTAATGATTGCAAAAAAGGAAATTTAAAATGACTTTAAAAATTCATTCAACAGCTTTAGTAGATAAAAATGCAGTATTACATGATGGAGTAGAGATTGGTGCCTATACTGTAATAGGAGCAAATGTTGAGTTAGGAGAAAATACATGGGTTGGAAATCATGTAAACATAACTGGTAATACAATAATTGGTAAAAATAATAAAATTTATCATTCTGCTTCAATTGGTGAGGCACCGCAAGATACAAAGTATAAGGGTGAACCAACAAAGCTTGAAATTGGTGAAAAAAATGTTATTAGAGAGTTTTGTACTCTTAATAGAGGAACTATTCAAGGTGGAGAAATAACAAAAGTTGGCAATAATAATTTACTTATGGCAAGTGTACATATTGCCCATGATTGTATTGTAGGTAATAATATAATTTTTGCAAACTGCGTAGCTTTAGGTGGTCATGTTAAAGTTAAAGATTGGGTAACATTAGGTGGGTATTGTATTGTTCATCAATTTACTGTAATTGGTGAGCACTCAATGGCAGGGGGAGCAACTGGAATTGCTCAAGATTTGCCCCCTTATGTATTAGCACTTGGTTATCGGGCTGAACCTAAAGGAATTAATACTATTGGGTTGCAACGTAGAGGGTTTACTTCAGAGCAGATTGAGCATATTAAGAATGCTTATAAGATATTATATAGGAATGGTTTATCTTATAATGAAGCAAAATTATATATTGGTGAATTAGCTAATGAAAATAAAGAATTGCAGTTGTTTGTTGATTTTTTTAATGAATCAACACGTGGAATAATACGTTAAATGATTAAAGTAGCAATTATTGCAGGTGAACCTTCGGGAGATTTATTAGCATCTGGATTAATTAGTGAATTGAAAAAGCAAACTCATAATAACATTAAATTTATGGGTATTGGCGGTAACTTGATGGCAAAGGAGGGTTTTGTATCATCTTTCGATATGCAATTTCTGTCAGTTATGGGTATTTTTGAAATAATTAAACATTTACCTCAAATACTTATAATTCGTGCAAAAATAATAAAAAAAATCATTGAATTTAAACCAGATGTTTTTATTGGTATAGATTTACCAGACTTTAATTTTTCTGTTGAAAGAACGCTTAAAAAACATGGTATTAAAACAGTTCATTATATAAGCCCTACAATTTGGGCTTGGCGCTATGAGCGTATTCATAAAATTAAAAAATCTACAGATTTAATGTTATGTGCTTTTCCTATGGAAGAAGTCTTATATAAAAACGAAGGAATAAAAGCAAAATTTGTAGGACATATTCTAGCTGATAATATTGAACAAGGTGTAAATACTGAATCTTATAAAAAGAAATTGGAATTAAACGATAAAGTATTTACTATTTTAGTAGGTAGCAGGGTAGGTGAAATAAAAAGCTTAGCTAAAATCTTTATTGATTCATGCAATATTATAAATGAAAAAATTGAAAATTCTACTTTTCTCTTTCCTTTTGCTAATCAAGAAACTTATAATCTATTTAATAAATTCTTACAATCTTCTATTATAAAATTTAAATATAAATTATTATTAAATCAGACTAGTGACGCTATAAAAGCTAGTGACATGATATTAGCTAAAAGTGGCACAGTTACTTTAATGGTTGCTTTATGTAAAAAGCCATTAATTATTAGTTACAAAATATCTAAATTGACTGAATGGATCGTTAGAAGAAAAATTAAAATAAAATATGCAGGTTTACCAAACATATTATTAAATGAATCTATAGTAGATGAAGTTTTACAAAATGATGCCAATGCAAAAAATTTAGCAACACATTTTATAAAACTCTATCATGATAAGGAGAGACAAAAATATATGATAAGTAAATTTGATCAATTACATAACTTATTAAAACACAATGCTAGTTTTGAAGCAGCTAGGGCAATATTAAATCTTTTAGAAAGATAAAGTTTATGGCTGAATTAATCTGTGGTGTAGATGAGGCCGGAAGAGGGCCATTAGCAGGTAAAGTATATGCAGCAGCAGTTATTTTAAATCCTCTAGTGAGTATTAAAGGATTAACAGATTCAAAAAAGTTAAGCAATATGAAACGTGAGGAATTGTATGAGAAGATTATAGAAAGTGCTTATGCTTATTCAATAAGAAGTGCAGATGTAATTGAAATTGAACAATTAAATATTTTACAAGCCACTCTCTTAGCAATGAAAAGAGCTGTTGAAAGTTTATCTATTATACCAACTTTAGTGCAAATTGATGGCAATAAGGCGCCTAAATTAGCGATAAGAACTGAAACTATAATTAAAGGTGATTTAAAAGTTTCAGCAATATCTGCGGCTTCAATTTTAGCTAAGGTAGCTAGGGATAGGGAAATGTTAGAAATTGATAAAATTTATCCAGAATATGGTTTTATTAATCATAAAGGATATGGAACAAAAGAACATTTAGCAGCTATTTCTAAATTTGGAATATTACCAATTCATCGTAAGGGCTTTGCCCCCATTAAATATTTAGTTAAGGATTTATTTTCATGAATAACCCAAGCATAAGTAGACTTTCATTTTTAGCGGTAATTATGGGGTTTATTTTTTATTGTTATGAATATTTATTGAGAATTTCACCTTCAGTTATGCAAGGGGAATTGATGTTATACTTTAAGATTAATGCAACTATGCTTGGCACTTTGAGTGCTTTTTATTATTATTCATATACACCTTTGCAATTAGTAGTTGGTGCTATTGTTGATAAATATGAAATCAAAAAAGTATTAGTATTATCTACATTAATGTGTGCAGTTGGGACAATGTTTATAGCTTGGTCAGATAGTTATGTAATGGCATCAACAGGGCGATTTTTGCAAGGATTAGGTTCAGCATTTGCATGGGTATCAATTCTAAAATTAGGGGTATTATTTTTACCAAAAAGATGGCTTGGTTTTGTTTCAGGAGTCGGTTCAGTTTTTGGGTTTTTAGGTGCTGCAGCTGGGCAAATTGCTATGGGATATGTGGTGCAAAATTTAGGTTGGAAAGCAGTATTAAGTATACTAGCCCTTATTGGTCTTCCTTTAGCTTTTTTATTTTATTTTGTCTTAAAAAATGCAGAAAATAAATTAAATGTTAATGTAATTGCAAGTATTAATACGACACTTAAAGGATGGTTAGTTAGGTTTTTAATTGTTACTAGGAAACCGCAAGTTTGGTGTGCAGGAGTTATTGCTGCTTTATCTTTTTTACCTACTATTGTTTTTGCTGAATTATGGGGTGTTACTTATATTAGTAAGTTATATAGTTATTCTACAGCACAGTCAAGTTTTGTGACTGCTATGATTTTTGTTGGTTGGGCTATTGGCTCATTATTAATGGGAGTTATTTCAATATTTTTTCATAATAGATTAGCTATCATGCGAACAGGTATAATTTTGGCGTTTATTACTTCTTTAATAATGCTTTATGTCCCATTATCGTTTGCATTGCTGTGTTTATGTTGTATTTTATTTGGTATATTTTCCGCAATTGAAGTTTTAACTTTTCCAATGGGGATAGAGGTAGTAGCAAAAAAAATTGCAGGTATTGCGGGAGCTTTTGTTAATTTTTTATGTATGCTAAGTGGGATGTTATTTCAACGAATTGCAGGGCAAGTTTTAGATTTTGAATGGTCTGGTCAATTAGATAGTAATGGAGTTAGAATATATTCAATTACTGATTATAAAATTGCTGTGAGTATAATTCCTATTTCTTTAGCTATTTGTGCAATTTTTATTATAGTACTTAAAATTAGAGAAAATAAATTAATTAAACAATAAATTAAGGAGATTAATATGGAGCATGCAAAACCTCAGTTTGAGAATAAAATTATTGAACCATATGTGATTACAGAAAATTTATCCTTAATTAAAAAAAAATCTCCAATAGTTTTTACAAATGGCTGTTTTGATATTTTACATAGAGGACATGTAACTTATTTAGCACAAGCGAAAGCTTTAGGGGCTTCTTTAATTGTTGCTCTAAATTCAGATGAATCAGTGAAACGTTTAGGTAAAGATAAAATTAGACCAATTAATAATTTGCTTGACCGCATGGCAGTTATTGCTAGTCTGGAGTCAGTTAATTATGTTACTTATTTTAATGAGGATACACCGCTTAATTTAATTTTGCAGTTAAGACCAGATATTTTGGTTAAAGGCGGCGATTGGGATGTAGAAAATATTGTTGGTAGTAGTGAAGTATTAGCTTATGGTGGTTCTGTATATTCTATACCATTTATATTTAATACTTCTACTACTAAGTTAATAAATAAGATACGTTATGTCTAAAACTATTGAATGTTTAAAATTTCTGGATACTCCGAAAAACCAATTTCAACTAGCGGAAAAATTAAATTTATCTAGTATAGAGGTTTTAAATTTAATTAGAAAAATAAATAAGACTGATTCAAATTTAATTAAAAATACTGAGGAAAATCAATTTTATCTTAATCGAAAATTAAAATGGTTAGATAAAAATTTAATAAATTTAGAAATTTATAAAAATAATTGTGAATATAAATTAGAAGTATTAGATGAAGTAGATTCAACTAGCAGTTATATCAAAAACAATTTATCTATTCTAGAAAATCAAACTGTTGTTACAGCAGAATATCAATCAGAAGGTCGTGGTAGGCATGAACGTAAATGGATAAGTAAAATTGCTCATGATATAACTGTGTCAATACTGTATTTTTTCCCCAAAAATTTTAATTATGAACATTTGCCTTTAATATTAGCTATTGCTATTAATAGGTTATTAAAAGATTTAAATATTGTTAATAAAATCAAATGGCCTAATGATATTTTATTATCTGATTTTAGCAAAATTGCAGGAATTTTGGTAGAAAGTGGAATTTATGTTAATAAACGCTATATAATAATTGGTATTGGAATTAATAATATTTTTGATTATGAAAGAAACAAAGTATTAATAAACTTAATAAATTATGTAGATAATATTTTAAAGGTATATCAAAAGTTTGGGTTTAAGGTATTTTATCAAGAATGGTTAGATAATTGTATTCATTTTAATAAGTATGTTTCAGTATATCAAAATAATAAGTTTATTGATAGTGGAATAAATACAGGTATATCAATGGAGGGGCATTTGTTAATCGATACTAAAAATGGGGTTAAATGTTTTAAAAGTGCTGATATAAGTTTACGTTTTTCTATAGATAATAAGTATAATTTATTAATTGACGCAGGAAACTCTAATATAAAATTTGCTATTTATGAAGGTGATAAATTAATAAAATTATATAGAGTTGATACATTAAATTTTGATATAAAAAATATTAAAGAAGATATTGTAAATACTCCATTTGAAAATAAATTAGGAAGCTCAGTAGTCAGTCCTGAAATAATATCAAAAATTAATACAGTAATCCCCGATATAAATTGGATAAAACCAAAGAGAAATATATACGGGCTTAAAATTAATGAAAATATATCTTTAGAGAAAATTGGCACTGATTTATGGTTAATGGCAATTGCAGCTTACAATATTACAAAAACTAGTACTATTGTAGTTAGTTGCGGAACAGGATTTGTAACAGTATTTATAAATGATAAAGGAGAGCTTTGTGGAGTAAAAATTATGTCAGGATTATTTAAGCAATTAGAAACTCTTGATAAAACAACCGCAAATATTGGGTATATAAAAAAAGGAGATTATGATCAATTCCCTAAAAATACTCAAGATGCAGTAATATCAGGAATTATTGATGGATATATGGGCTTAATTCAAACCTCTTTAAACGATTTACATAAGCAAAATGATATATATCCAAAGTTACTTATAAGTGGTGGTTATACCAATTGGTTGAGTATATATTTAAAAGAACATTTTTCACCAATATTTTATGAAAATTTAGTATTGGAAGGTTTAAAATATTTCTTAAACCAAAGTTATAAATAGATTTAAGGTTATTTATGGTAAATATAATAATAGTAGCTCATAATGAAATTGCTAAAGGGTTTGTGCATTGTATTAAAAATATAATTGATACACCTATTGATTATTTACACACTTTCTCTGTTAAAAATTCTGAAAAAAATATAGAAGATTTATTATTGCAAGTAAAAAATTTTGTAAATAATATAGCAATTAATTCTGAGATTTTAATTTTAGTTGATTTGTATGGTGCTACGCCTAGTAATATAGCAAGCCAGTTGGCATATAAAGATAAGATAGAGGTGATAACAGGTTTAAATTTACCTATGTTAATTCGTGCTGTTTCTTATGCAAAAAATGGCTTGAAAGTTTGTGTTAATAAAGCTTTGGAAGGTGCTAAAGATGGAATTATGCATATTGTATAGCTTTATTGATTTTTTCTATTAAATTTTGTTATGAGTGTAAGTTAATGATTAGCCGCAAAGTAGTCATTACTAATAGACTAGGACTTCATGCTAGAGCATCTTCTAAGTTAGTGCAATTAGCAAATAAATTTAATTGCATTATTTTTATTGAAAAAGATAAAAAAAGAGCTAATGCTAAAAGTTTAATGTCTGTTATGATGTTATCAGCCAAAAATGGTAGTATGATTGAAATTATTGCAGATGGAATAGATGAAATTAAAGCAACTAACTCACTTATAGATTTAATAAGTTCTAAATTTGGTGAATCTGAATAATAAGATATTACTGGAGATAAATAAATGACAATTGCATTATATGGCATTGCTTTGGGTGGAGGAATTACAATAGGTAATGCTTATATTTTAGATCAAGATATAGATAATGCAATTCATCATTATTTAGAAAAAAATGAAATAGCTGCAGAAATAAACAGATTTGAAAACGCAGTAAAAGAAACTAGGAGGGAGTTAGAGTTATTACGCGGGAGCATTCCTTTAAATGCTCCTGCAGAATTAGGTGCATTTTTATCATTAAATATTATGATGCTTGGTGATTCTCAGATTTCTGGAGCACCTATTAAAATTATAAGCACGGAAGAGTGTAATGCAGAATGGGCAATTAAATTACAAGCAAATAAATTAGCAAGTCAATTTGATGATATGGATGATGAGTATTTAAAAGAACGTAAGTATGATGTGATAAAAGTTTTAGAACGCATTTTTAAGAATTTAGCTGGTAATAAATTTGAGTGGACAGATAATTCTAAATTAGGGCGGGGTATTTTAATTGTTAATGATTTATCTCCCGCAGATTTAATTAATTTTAAAAACTCAAATTTTTCTGGATTTATAACTGAAATTGGAAGTTTAACTTCTCACACAGCAATAGTTGGGCGTAATTTAGAAATTCCTGCAGTAGTTGGGGTGAGTTATGCTCGTCAATTAATACGTGATCAAGATTTAATTATAGTAGATGGTATTGATGGTGTTTTAATAATCAATCCAGATAAAATTATTCTTAATCAATATAAAAAGAAACAAAAAAAATGGCTTAACTCTAAAGCTAAGCTAAATGAAATAGTAAAATATAAAACTAAGACTCTAGATAAAGTAGAAGTAGAAATATTAGCTAATATTGATACTTTGGAAGATATTAGCGAAGTTAAACAAAATAATGTAGCAGGTATAGGTTTATTTCGTAGCGAATTTTTATTCCTGGCAGCAGATGGTAATTTAGCAAGTGAAGATGAACAATTTGAGGTTTATTATAAAATTGCTAAAGTAATGAGAAAAAAACCAGTTACAATAAGAACTGCAGATTTGGGAGTAGATAAAAACCCTTCATGGAATACTATTCAAGGCGAAATAATTAATCCGGCATTAGGTTTAACAGGGATAAGACTCTCTCTCTCAGATCACCCATTTTTTCGGATTCAATTAAGAGCTATTTTGCGGGCTTCTTATTACGGTAATATACAAGTAATGTTTCCTATGATTTCTTCTAGTTGGGAATTAAAACAAGCTGTAAATCAATTGGAGTATGCTAAAGAAGAGTTATTAGAAGAAAAAATTCCATTTAATCCAAAAATAAAAATAGGAGCAATGATTGAAGTCCCATCAGCAGCATTAGCTATTAAAAATATTTTATCTATAGTGGATTTTATTTCTATTGGTACAAACGATTTAATTCAATTTTTATTAGCAATTGACCGTAATGATGAAATGGTAAATTATTTATATAATCCTTTGCATCCGGCAGTTTTAAAAATTATATTACATATAATAAAAAATTGTAATAGAAAGGATATTCCTGTATCTATTTGTGGAGAGATTGCAGGAGATCCTAGTTTAACAAGAATACTTCTTGGTATGGGGCTAAGAAGGTTTTCAATGTATAACCCTAGCATTTTGAATGTTAAAAATGTAATTTTAAACACTGATATTGCTAAAATTACACCTATAGTTAATAAAATTATTAAAACAGAAAATATAGAACGTATTGAGGAATTTGTACATAAGTTAAATTTAGATTTAAATCTATATTAAAAGTGAAAAAGAATAGTGAATTGCTTTTTAAATAATATTTAGAGTATAATTCATAGTTATGTTAAATATACTGTTTAAAATAAAAATCAATAAATATAAAAAACAAATAATAAAGAATTTATTACCAAGTAGTGATTCTTTATGTATTACTAAAATTCAACAGCTACAACAAAAACCCTTATTAATAATAGCAAATGATGGATATTCGGTAAAACGTTTATTTGATGAAATATCTTTTTTTGCACCAAACCTTAAAGTTGCTATATTTGCTAGTAATGAAATTTTACCGTATGAACAAATTTCTCCACAAAAAGAATTAATTGCCGAAAGATTGCGTGTATTGTGGCAAATAAGCCATAATCAGTTAGATATAGTTATTATTCAAGCAAATACTTTGCAGAGCAAAATATGCCCTAAAGAATATTTATTACAAAGATTATTTATATTAAATATTGGCGATAAAATTACAATAGGTAAATTAAAAACACAGCTAATAGAGTCTAATTATTTTTTAGTAGAGCAAGTTTATGAAGCTGGCGAGTTTGCTATTCGTGGTTCAATTATTGATATTATGCCCATGGGGACTAAACAGTTAATTAGAATCGAATTATTTGATGATGAAATAGAAACATTAAAATTAATTGATTATAATAGTAAAGAGCTTCTAAAAAATTTAGAAAAGTTTGAATTGATTCCCGCAAGAGAGTTTCCTACAGATTCTGAAAGTTTAAAAAATTTTGCTGCTAAATTCAACTCCTATTTTCCTAATCATAGTGTATCATTAATTATTAAAGATTTAAATCATGGCATGATACCTGCGGGAGCTAACTTTTATCTACCTTTATTTTTTTCTGAAACTGCAAGCATTTTTGATTATATAGATACATCATGGCAAATTTTTTATTACCAAAAAACTTTTTCTGAATTAGAAACTAATTGGCAAGAAATTAATAAACGCTATGAGTTTTATAATAAACAATATCCTTGTCTTAAACCTAAAGAATTATTTTTACCAACTGAAGATATTTTTGCCAAACTTGGTTTATTTAAAACATTTATTATCGAAGAGTTTTCTGGAGATTTACACAAAGAATCTGATGAATCAAAAGTTATGCCATTGCCTGATTTAATTATTAATAGTAAATTAAATAACCCATTAGCAAACTTAATTAATTTTAAGAAGCATTTTAAAGGGACATTAATAGTAGTTGTGGAAAGTTTTGGCCGCATGGAAATAATTAGGCAGAATTTAGAAAAACACAACATTAATTTAAAAATTATTAGTAGTTTAGATGATATAGGTAAAAATAAGTTATGTTTAATAAAGGCTAGCTTACATAATGGTTTTATTAGTGAGAAATTTGCTTTTATTACAGAGCATGATTTGTATCGTAACATTATTAGGCCAAATGATAAACTACATAAGCGTTATAAAAAGAGTAATACAGTATCAGTTGAAAATGATTCTATAATAAGAGATTTAGCAGAAATACAGGTTGGTGATTATATAGTTCATATTAATTATGGTATTGGTAAGTATTTAGGGTTAAGTATTCAAAAAATTGCTGAAATTGAGTATGAAATGATTGAATTAGAATATCAAAATAATGCAAAATTGTTTATTCCAGTTTCCAATTTACATTTAATTAGTAGATATTCTAAACTTGAAGGTATGGAAGTAGAGCCACATAAATTAGGTAGTAATATATGGAATAAAGTTAAAGAAAAAACAGAAAAAAGAATTAAAGATGTTGCTACTGAATTACTGGAATTATATGCAAAGAGAGAGCTATTAGAGGGCAACAAATTTTCCCTACCTGAGGAATACAAATTTTTAAAAAATAGTTTTGGTTATGAGCCAACTCCAGATCAAGAAACTGCTTTTAATGCGGTAATTCAGGATATGCTTAATAAAAAACCAATGGATAGATTAATTTGTGGAGACGTTGGTTTTGGAAAAACGGAAATTGCAATTCGTGCAGCATTTATTTGTGCTATGAATGAAAAACAAGTTGCAGTTTTAGCACCAACCACTCTTTTAGTAGAGCAACATTATCATAATTTTATAAATCGTTTTGCTAGTTTTCCCATAAAAATTGCAGAGGTATCTAGATTTAAAAGTAAAAAAGAAATTAAAGAGACTTTAGAATTAGTAAAAGAAGGAAAAATTGATATTTTAATTGGTACTCATAGAATTATTCAAAATGATGTTCAATTTAAAAATCTTGGATTAGTTATTATAGATGAAGAGCATCGTTTTGGTGTTAAACAAAAAGAAAAATTAAAACAAATGCGAGCTAATGTGGATTTTTTGGCTATGACAGCCACACCAATCCCACGAACTTTATCTATGGCACTAGAAGGTATAAGGGATTTTTCTATAATTGCTACGCCACCTTCTAGGCGTCTTTCAATAAATACAGTAATATGTAGTGATGATAAGCAAACTATTCGTGAGGCAATTTTAAGAGAAATTCGTCGTGGTGGTCAAGTATTTTTCTTATATAATGATGTTGCGACAATTAATAAGATGTATGATAGATTAACTGCTATTATGCCAGAACTTAGAATTGCAATTGCTCATGGGCAAATGAATGAGCAGTTACTAGAGCAAACAATTCATGATTTTGTTAAACAACGATATAATTTACTTTTATGTTCAACAATTATTGAAACAGGTATTGATATACCAAATGCTAATACAATTATTATTTATAATGCTAATAAATTTGGTTTAGCTCCATTATATCAATTGCGAGGTAGAGTAGGTCGCTCACATCATCAAGCTTATTGCTATTTAATTATTCCTGAGAAAATTTCATCTGATGCTGAAAAAAGGCTTGAAGCTCTTAAAATGACAACTGAACTGGGGTCAGGGTTTAATTTAGCTCTTCATGATTTAGAAATACGCGGAGCTGGAGAAATTTTAGGGGATAGTCAATCAGGAAATGTAAAAGAAGTTGGTATTTCTTTATATACTGATATGCTAAAAAAAGCTATTAAAAAAATTAAAAAAGGTGATAGTTTAAATTCGTTAGAAATGGAAATAGAATGTGAAGTTAATCTAAATATTTCAAGTATTATTCCCAAAGATTATTGTCATAGTATTCATGAGAGATTAATATTTTATAAGCGTTTAGCAAAAGCTATAAATCAAGAAGAAATTGATATAATATACCAAGATATAATTGATAAATGTGGGCTACCGCCGGTATCTGTTAAAAATTTGATTGAATTGCATAGGTTTAGAATTAAAGCTACTCATTTAGGAGTAGTAAAACTTGATGTGCGCACTAAATCAATAGTACTTACTTTTATTGATAAAGCACCAATTGAACCAATTAAATTAGTTACATTAATTAAAGAACTTAAAACGTGTAAATTTGATGGTAAAAATAAACTGATTTGGACTACAGAACTTAAATCAGCTCAGGATAAAATAGAGGCTGTAAATTATATTCTTAATTCTTTAGAAAACTAAATTTATGTTTGGAATTAGTTTTAGTGAAATAGTTTTAATTTTGGTAATTGCATTAATTGTATTAGGTCCTAAAAAATTACCAATAGTTGTTCATAAAGCTGCTAATATTTTTCTAAAAATTAAGCTTTATTTAGTAGCAATAAAAAAAGATATATATTTGCAAAATAACCTTTCAGAAATAAACAAAACTAAAGAGAGTTTTTTAAACACTTATAATCAAATTAAAGATGATTTAGTAAATATTGCTTCTACATCCGAAGAAGAAAAATTATACCAGCCAGAACTAGATTTTAATAAAACTAGATTAAATAAACATGCATCAAAAATTTATAGATGAGCTTATAGAATTAAGAAAAAGGTTACTTCTTGTTTTTATAGGGTTTTTAATAATATTTCTATCTTTATTTCATTTTTCTAATGACATTTATAGATTTATTGCTATACCATTAACTCAGTATTTACCTAAAAATAGTACTTTGATTGCAACTGATGTAATGTCAGTTTTTTTCGTGCCAATAAAATTAACTATAATTTCTGCTATTTTTTTATCTCTACCCAATACAATATACCAGTTATATATTTTCATGGCACCAGCCTTATATAAAAAGGAAAAGAGGCTAATCCTTAGTATAATTTTATCTGGTGTTATATTATTAATATCAGGTATCTTTTTTTGTTATTTAGTTGTTTTACCAATTATATTTAAATTCCTTGCACAATATAAAGCTACAGAAATTATTATGATGACTGATATATCTAAATATTTAGATTTTATTCTTAATCTATTTTTAGTTTTTGGTTTATGTTTCCAAACACCTATAATAATAATTTTATTAACTTACTTTAATATAGTTAGTATAAAAAAACTAGAAATTTTAAGGTCATATATTTTTGTAGGTACATTTATTATTGCAGCAATTTTAGCTCCACCTGATGTATTCTCACAAATTCTACTGGCAATTCCTTTATATCTATTATTTGAGCTAGGTGTTTTTATTTCTAAAATATTAAGTATTGAAGGCAATAATCTAATTTAAAAAATAAAAGAAAATATTCAAAAATTAAAATTTTATATGATAGATTGTTTTAGCAAATATAATCTTTATATTATAAAAAGTTAGTGGAATTTAAGTCGAAATTCTTAATACCTTTCATTTTTTTAAAACCTCTCAATAATTTGATATAATCTGGTTCTCTCAAGTAAATTGGGAGAACTGACATTATTAAATAAATTTGCCAGCTGTTTTATGATGATTAGATTGTTACAATAAATATAATTATCAACTAAGTTCTTTAACAAGTAGAAGCCATATTTAAAAATAGAGAATTCTGGTCTTTGTATTATTGAACCATCTGCCTGTTTAATATTTTTCATTTTTGGTGGATTGGGATTCGCTCTAATTTCTCCTATAATGCAAGAATAAGAATAAGCTACAGCAATTAGCATGAATAAATTAGATAATCTATGGTTGCTAGTAATATGAGTTGACTCAAGATTAAAGCCCTTAATTTTAAATTTGCCAAACATGTTTTCTATACTCCATCTATGCATATAAAGTTCAAATGAGTTTTTATAATATTGATTTGATACAGTAAATACATGCTCATTTTTATTATTAAGCCTAGCAGAGATAAATAATCTGGCACCAAATATGCGTCTGATTTTAGCTTCTATTCTGGTTTTATTAGGTAGATTATTTAAATTGTAAAATATCTTTGATAAAGAAACATTTCTTTC
>JACCDN011154024.1_pt1 | contig 33588 bp, 29 predicted proteins | sample 7441691 | NCBI WGS metagenome assembly JACCDN01 (sample SAMN15323439, study PRJNA562643) | freshwater metagenome | isolation source: river surface water | place: USA:Blue River Watershed | collected 2017-08-16
CCACATCAAGGAGAACAGCAGTGCCTACAACGAAGGTTGAGCGGGTTTCGGAAACTCGTGTCAAGTTGTCGATTTCGGTTTCCCCGGCCGAGTTGAAGCCGTCGATTGATCACGCCTACCAGCACATCGCGGAACAGGTTCAGATCAAGGGTTTCCGCAAGGGCAAGGTGCCGCCGAAGCTCATCGACCAGCGCGTCGGCAAGGCGGAGGTTCTAAACCACGCCGTCGGCGAGGGCGTGGACAAGTTTTTCCGCGAGGCGGTCAGCGCCGAGAAGATTCGCACGCTCGGGCGCCCCGAAATTGTCGACCAGACCCTGCCGTCGACCGAGGACTTTTCGGGTGATCTTGTTCTCGTCATCGAAACGGATGTGCGCCCCGAATTCGACCTCCCCAAGTATGAGGGCATGAAGGTCACCGTCGAGGAGACGGAAATCTCGGCGGACGCGGTGGAGGATGAACTTCTTCAGGTTCGCACCCGCTTCGGAACACTCGTCACGGTCGACCGCCCCGCGAAAAAGGGTGACTTCGTCACGCTTGACCTCACGGCATCGATTGCCGGCGAGGTTGTCGATACCGCAGGCTCGATCTCTTACGAACTTGGCTCGGGTGACCTTATCGACGGTCTCGACGAAGCCATCGACACGCTCACCGCTGGTGAGTCGACAACGTTTAAGTCCACGCTTCTCGGTGGCGACCACGCCGGCGAAGACGCCGAAGTGTCCGTCACGGTCCAGACGGTCAAGGAACGAGAGATTCCCGACGCCGACGACGAATTCGCCCAGGTTGCAAGCCAGTTCGACACCATCGGTGAACTGCGTGCCGACCTTCGTGCCCAACTGGAGAAGCGTGCGGTCTTCGATCTCGGGGCGAAGGCCCGCCAGGCGCTGCTTGACGAGCTCCTGTCCAAGGTCACGATTCCGGTCCCGGCTGGCGTAATTGAAGCCGAGGTGGAACGTCACCTCGAACAGGAGAACCGCCAGACGGACGACGCCCACCGCAAGGAGGTCACCGAGTCGACCGAGAAGACGTTCCGCATCCAGATTTTGCTCGACGCCCTCGCCGAGAAGGAAGACGTTCAGGTCGGCCAGGACGAACTGCTCAACTACATGATGCAGTCGGCCCAGCAGTACGGGATGGACGTCAACGAGTTCATCCAGATCATTTCGTCGAACGGGCAGGTGCCGGCAATGGTCGGCGAGGTCGCTCGCTCAAAGGCGCTGTCGGTGGCGCTGTCCAAGGCGAAGGTCGTCAACCAGAAGGGCAAGGACATTGACTTGTCCGAGTTCACCTCGGGTGCGACCGCATCCGTCGTCGACGGTGTCACCGCCGGTGACCACGACCACGACGACCACCAAGGCCACAACCACTAACTGAGTGGATGGAAAACGGGGGCTTCGGCCCCCGTTTTTCGTGGGCGAGAACCGACCCCGCGGTGCTACTGTCAAGCAATGAAGACTTCGACGAAGTGGTTGATTGCGGCGGGTGTCACGGTGTCACTCGTGGCGGGTGCCGGTCTCGCCGTGGGTGATTATGTGTACACCTCGGGAACTGTTGTTCCGTGCGCAATCAACGACGACGACCTCGCGAACACACCCGAATACTTCGTCACCCCGGGCAAAGGCAACGGCCCGTTCGAGGGCGACGGTTGGGACAAGTGGGTCGGTTACGACCTGTCCGACTGGTGGATGACGGATGTGCCCTACGAGCCCGTCACGATCGACGTGGGTGACGGCGTCCAGATTTCGGCATGGTGGATCACCCCCGACAACGGCAACGGGAAAACCGTCATGGTCACTCACGGGATCGGCACGTCACGCCGAGACTTCAACGCGCTTCTGCCGAGCGGGATGTTGGTGAAAAACGGGTTCAACGTGTTGCTCATGGATTCGCGGGACACGGGTGAATCGACGTGCACGGACGGGCGACACTCGGCGGGACAAGAAGAGTCAGACGATTTCGCGGCCGTCGCCGACTGGCTCGTCAACGACCAGGGAATCAAGCCCGAAAGTTTGGGAATGTTCGGGGTGTCGGGTGGTGCGATTGCGACGAGCCTGCTGCCCGCGAAGACGGACCTTGTCTCCGCGTTTGCGATGGAGGGCACGATTTTCGATTTCAACGCGGCCGCCACAAAAGAGGTCGAATTCCAAGGATTCCCCGGTTTCCTCTGGCAACTCGCCCTCGCCTCGGCTCAACTGTTCCACGGGGTCAACCTGACGGAAACGAGCGTCCCCGACGCAATCGTCGCGGCCGGTGACCGGCCACTGTTGATCCTGCACGGTGATGCCGACCAGCGACTCGACTACCAATCGTCGGTGGATTTCGCCGACTACGCGAAATCCGTCGGTGCGGATGTGACGCTCGAAACCTTTGAGGGTGCTGACCACACCGAGGGGATGCTCACCGAGTCGGACCGGTACGCCGCCGTACTGAGCGCCTTTTTCGACAAGGCCCTGACCAACTAGCACCAACTTTTGCCCGTAGCGAAAACGACGGGAAAGGTCGGTGCCGGTCGGTACGCTGGCAGAGAAGTCCTAGAGGAGTAAATACATGACTGATCCGATGTTCCCGCCGAACGTGTTCGACCGTTTGCTGAAAGACCGCATCATTTGGCTCGGCAGCGAGGTGCGAGACGAGAACGCGAACGAGATCGCGGCAAAGTTGTTGTTGCTCGCCGCCGAGGACCCGAAGAAGGACATCTACCTGTACATCAACTCGCCCGGCGGTTCCATCACGGCAGGAATGGCGATTTACGACACGATGCAATTCGTGCCTAACGACATCGTCACCGTCGGTATCGGTATGGCCGCGTCGATGGGGCAGTTGCTTCTCACCGCCGGGACCAAGGGCAAGCGATACATCACTCCGAACGCTCGGGTGCTGTTGCACCAGCCGCACGGCGGTTTTGGTGGGACCGCGTCGGATATTCAAACCCAGGCGCAACTCATTAATGACATGAAGAAGCGACTCGCGGAAATCACGGCCGAAGCGACGGGCAAAACCCCGGAACAGATTTCGCAGGACGGCGACCGCGACCGCTGGTTCAACGCGCAAGAAGCACTCGAATACGGATTTGTCGACCACATTCGCGCATCGGCTGACGATGTCGTCGGTGGCGGCGGAACGCACAGCAAGTAGGGGATACGGACATGAATTTTGAGTTGAACACCGACGGAATCGCCGTCCCCCAGTCGCGCTACATCGTCCCCCAGTTCGAGGAGCGCACTTCGTACGGCACGCGTTCCCTCGACCCGTACACGAAGCTGTTCGGTGACCGAATCGTGTTCCTCGGCGTCCAGGTGGACGACACGTCAGCGGACGACATCATGGCCCAGTTGCTCGTCCTCGAATCGCAGGACCCGGAACGCGACATCATCATGTACATCAATTCGCCCGGTGGTTCGTTCACGGCGATGACGGCGATCTACGACACGATGCAGTATGTCCGTCCCCAAATCCAGACGGTTGTTCTCGGACAGGCGGCATCGGCCGCGGCGGTCATTCTTGCGGGCGGAACCCCCGGTAAGCGACTTGCACTGCCAAACTCGCGAGTCCTCATCCACCAGCCGTCGACGGGTGATTCCGGTCGCGGTCAAGCGTCGGACATTGAGATTCAGGCGAAAGAAATTGCGCGCCTTCGCGAGTGGCTCGAAGAGACGCTGTCGAGGCACTCGAACAAGTCCGTCGACGAGGTTCGCAAAGACATCGACCGCGACAAGATTCTCACCGCGCCCGAGGCGCTCGAATACGGGCTCATCGACCAGGTGCTGTCAAGCCGCAAGACCATCACTTCTTAGGTGAGGTGATCTTCGCTGTCACGCGATCCCAGTGTTCGTGCGAGTAGCCAGATTCCGCCCAACACGAGTGGGATGGTGGCGATTCCGATGAACGGGATGATGTCAAATCCCGGGGTGGCGTTGGCGTCCTCGGTTACGGTCGGGGTCGGTTCCGGTTCGGTCGTTGGCTGAGCGATCGGAATCGGTGTTTCGCCGCACACGGGAAGCCCAAAATATGCCTCGCCGACGGGTGAATTCGCCGCCGGCGCGTAGGTGAACGACCACGAACCCTCGATGGGGTGACCGTCCGCCGACACAACGCGGTACGCGACCGTGTATTCGCCGCCCTCACCGAGCACGACCGGCATGGAAGCGGTGCGATCGTCGATCGTGACACAACCGTCTCCGTAGAAATGACCGTCCGCGTCGGTGACGGCGAAAACGAAGCCGGCGCCGTCACCAAGGTCGAGAAGTTCCTCGTTCGCGGTGAACGACACCGATTCGACGGAGTCCGTTGTTGACTCGTTTGCGGGGCTTAGGCTCACCGTGCTCGCGTGACCGAAGGCGGGCGCGGCGACCCCAACCGCCAAAACACAACCAGCCAGAAAAACAGGGACAATCACGCGGTTCAACACCGTTCAAGCCTACGCGCCACGCCGACGCCCTTGTGGACGATGTGACCGAACCCGCCGTACCCCGGCGTTAGGCTGTTTTCACCGCGAAAAGGAGGAACCATGCCGCGCATTGGTGATAGCACCGACCTGCTCAAGTGTTCCTTCTGCGGAAAAACGCAAAAACAGGTCGCCCAACTCATTGCCGGACCCGGCGTGTACATCTGTGACGAATGCGTCGAATTGTGCAACGAAATCATTGACGAGCGCATGGCGGAGGCCGCCCAAAACAGCGACGCGGTCATCGATTTTGATTTGCCGAAACCGAAAGAAATCGCTGCGTTCCTCGACGAATACGTGATCGGGCAGGACACCGCGAAGCGTTCGCTGTCTGTCGCCGTGTACAACCACTACAAGCGTGTTCGCGCGCGCGACGGGTTGCGTCCCGCGGAAACCCAGACCGACGTCGAAATTGCCAAATCCAACATCCTCCTCATCGGGCCGACGGGGTGCGGGAAAACGTATCTCGCGCAAACCCTCGCAAAACGGTTGAATGTGCCGTTCGCCGTCGCCGACGCCACCGCCCTCACCGAGGCCGGGTATGTCGGTGAAGACGTCGAAAACATTCTTCTCAAGTTGATTCAGGCCGCCGACTACGACGTCAAGCGCGCCGAACAGGGAATCATCTACATTGACGAGATTGACAAGATCGCCCGCAAGGCGGAAAACCCGTCGATTACTCGTGACGTGTCCGGGGAAGGAGTCCAGCAGGCGCTTCTCAAGATTCTGGAAGGAACGGTCGCGTCCGTGCCTCCACAGGGCGGCCGCAAGCACCCGCACCAAGAGTTCCTACAGATCGACACGACGAACGTCTTGTTTATTGTGGCGGGCGCGTTCGCGGGTCTTGAGGAGCTCATTTCCCAGCGTGTCGGTCGGCATGGAATCGGTTTTGGTGCGCCCCTGCAGTCGAAAAAGGACGAACAGACCCTGTTCGCCGAGGTTCAGCCCGAAGACCTGCACAAGTTCGGGTTGATTCCTGAGTTCATCGGCCGCCTTCCCGTCGTCACCTCGGTTCTGCCACTTGATCGGGATGCGCTCATCGACATTCTCACGCGACCCCGAAACGCGCTCGTTAAGCAGTATCAGAAGATGTTCGAGTTGGACAACGTCGTCCTCGATTTCGAACCCGCCGCCCTCGACGCCATTGCGGATTTGGCGGTCAAGCGGGGTACCGGTGCCCGCGGGCTCCGCGCGATCCTCGAGGACGTCCTGGGCCCGATCATGTTCGAGGTCCCCTCCACCGACTCAATCGCCAAGGTCATCGTGACCGTCGATTCGGTGCTCAACGGCGGTGCGCCAACCATGATCGAGCGTCGCGCCGAAAAATCGGCTTAGTTATTCGCTGAGTTCGTAGGTCACCCAGCGGGTGCGCGTCGCGATTTTGTCGTAGACGCTCTGAGCGGTGGCGTTGTCATCCGCGGTGATCCACGAAATCGTTCCGCCGCCGTTCGCATCGGCGTGGGCACGCAGTGCCGCGATAAGGCTGGTTGCGACGCCGTGACCTCGTGCTTCGGGGGCGGTAAAGAGGTCGTCGAGGAACCACGCCGGACCGCCCGTAAACGTGTCCGAGTGGCGTCGAAGGTGCGCGAACCCGACCACCCTGCCGTCTAACTCGGCGACCCACGCGTTGTGGGGGTGTGCCTGGTCCATCAGCCAACCCCACACTGTCTCGATTTGCGGTTCGGTGAATTCGGTTTCGTAAAACACACCGTACGCGGTGAACAAGGCCACCCACTCGTCGTGGTCGCGTGGTTCAATTGGTCGGATCGTTGCGGACACTATTCGGGCAACTCTCCGAGCTCAATCGACATGACGGCGACCTCGTCGCCGTGAATCAGCTCAAGGCTGTCGATTCGACCGACCGCAGCGAGGTCGTCCTTCGCTTCTGAAAGGAGCGCGGGACCCGAGACGACGGCCTTTGTGACCGGGGTTTTTTGAGACGCCTTCGCCTCGGTCTTCGCTCCGCGAATCCCGATCAGTGCGGTGCCACACAGGTCAAGCAAACCGGTCGAGTCACCCGACACGGGGAGATCGTCGACGGTCGGCCACGGCGACGTGTGAATGGACCCGTCGTGCGTCCACCGCCACACCTCCTCGGTCGCGAAGGGGATGACGGGGGCGAGAAGGCGCAGGAACACATCAATCGCGAGTCGCAGCGCGGCGACGGCGCTCGCTTGCGCCTGCCCACCGTCTTCTCGATACGCGCGTTCCTTCACCAATTCGAGGTAGTCGTCGGTGAACGTCCAGAAGAATTGTTCGGTGACCTCGAGCGCGCGCGCGTGGTCGAACTGGTCGTACGAGTCGGTGGCGATGCGAACGACCTCCGCAAGGCGCCGAAGCATGTCCACGTCGAGCGGTTCGGTGACCTCGGCCCCGTCGGTGTGGGGGAACGAATAGACGAACTTGGCCGCGTTGAGGACCTTGATGGCGAGACGGCGACCGATCTTGATTTGTTTTGGGTTTTCCGGGTCGAACGCGGCGTCCGTTCCCAACCGGCTCGACGCCGCCCAATAACGGACAGCATCCGACCCGTGCTCGTCGAGCATTCCCTGCGGGGTGACGACGTTGCCTTTCGACTTCGACATCTTCTTGCGGTCGGGGTCGACGATGAAGCCCGAAATTCCCGCGTTCGCCCACGGCGCATGGCCGTGTTCCAGTTCGGCGCGAAGGACGGTGGAGAACAACCAGGTGCGAATGATGTCTTGGCCCTGCGATCGCAGCGAATAAGGGAACACGAGGTTCCACAGTTCGTCGTCTTCCGCCCATTTTCCGGCGATTTGTGGGGTGAGCGACGAGGTCGCCCACGTGTCCATGACGTCGACCTCTCCGATGAATCCGCCGGGTACGCCGCGCTGATCATCGGTGAAACCAGGCGCCGGTTGCGATGACGGGTCGACCGGTAACTGGTCTTCGCTCGGGACGATTGGCTCGTCGAAGACGGGGTTTCCGTCGCCATCGACGGGGTACCAGACGGGAATCGGAACTCCGAAGAATCGTTGACGTGAAATCAGCCAGTCACCGTTGAGTCCGCCAACCCAGTTCTCGTAACGAACCCGCATGAAGTCGGGGTGGAAAGCGATTTCCGCGCCGCGACCGAGGAGGCGCTCGCGCAAAGCTTCGTCCTTGGCGCCGTTGCTGATGTACCACTGGCGCGTCGTCACAATTTCGAGCGGCTTGTCACCCTTTTCAAAAAACTTGACGGGGTGTGTGATGGGCCGTGGGTCGCCAATCATCTCCCCGGATGCCCCTAACAGTTCGACAATGCGTGCCTTTGCGCTGAACACCGTCTTGCCGGCCAGTTCCGCATAGACCGCGCGCTGTGCGTCCGAGTCGATGCCCTGCGGCGGTTCGCTCACGATGCGTCCATCGAAACCGAGAATCGGACGGGTCGGCAGGCTCAGTTCACGCCACCAAATCACGTCGGTCACGTCACCGAACGTACAAATCATCGCGATTCCGCTTCCCTTGTCCATCTGGGCGAGAGGGTGTGCGAGCACCGGAACCTCGACCCCAAACAGCGGGGTTCGCACGGTGGTTCCGAAGTACGGCTTGTACCGTTCATCGTCGGGGTTGGCGACGAGCGCAACACACGCGGGGATCAGTTCGGGGCGGGTCGTTTCGATGTCGATCGTGCCGCCGTCCGGCTTGTGGAACGAGACGCGGTGGTATGCGCCCGGCATGTCTTTGTCTTCAAGCTCCGCTTGTGCGACCGCGGTGCGGAATGTGATGTCCCAGAGCGTCGGGGCGTCCGCCTGGTAGGCCTCGCCGCGCGCAAGGTTTCGAAGAAACGCGCGTTGGGCAGTGCGTTGCGAATCGTCGGAAATGGTTCGGTACGTCTGTGCCCAATCCACGGACAGCCCGAGCGTGCGCCACAGTTCCTCGAACTTCTTTTCGTCTTCGACGGTCAGCTTTTCGCACAATTCAACAAAGTTGCGTCGCGAAATCGGAACCTGATCGGCGGCTTTGCCGCTCGTCCCCTCGCCGCCATCCTGCGGGGGTGTGAAATTCGGGTCGTACGGCAAAGTCGGGTCGCAGCGAACCCCGTAATAGTTTTGGACGCGTCGTTCCGTCGGTAGTCCGTTATCGTCCCACCCCATCGGGTAGAAGATCACCTTGCCGCGGGCACGCTGGTACCGGGCGGCGAGGTCCATGTGGGTGTACGAAAACACGTGTCCGATGTGGAGCGATCCCGACGCGGTCGGTGGGGGAGTGTCAATCGCGAAAACGTTGCCTTTTCCGGTGGACACGGCGCGAGCACGGTCGAAGGCGTACGTCCCTTCGCGTTCCCAGACCTCACCCCACTTCGCTTCGAGGCCTTCGAGTGCGGGCTTCTCGGGGATTTCGCGGGTCATGGGCGACTCTCTTCACTATCGGCGGCAGCGGGTATGGCTGCCTCACATTGACGACCCAAATCTACCAGCCTCGGGTCGACACACCCACTAGTTGTTGAGCCAGAGATAGATGTTGAGCGAGGTGGCAATCCACAGCCACGCTTCGTAGGGGATGAGAAGCCGTGCGGCCCACACATCGACCTTCACGAATTGCACAATGGTCAACCAGACGATGACGTCCATCGCGACAATGATGATCGCCCCCTGCCAGAACGCCGACTCGCCCCACGTCGGGTAACCGGAAAAGAAGATGGGCGTCCAGATTGCGTTGAGCGCGAGATGAATGAGAAAAAGCCGGATACCGAGCGTGCGGGACTTACTGTCGGGCATCCGCCACGCGCGCCAAAATGACACTCCAATGAGGACATACAGAACGGTCCACACCGGCCCGAACACCCAGTTCGGCGGGGTCCACGGAGCCTTGATCGCCTCGGCGTACCATCCGTCGACGTTGCCGGCGGTCGACAGCGCGCCAAGCCCGCCGATCACGAACGGCACAATCAAGGAAATCACCAGGGCGAGCCCCTGGCGTGGGCGGGCGGATGTGGTCATGGGCACTCCTTGGGTTGTCCCTTCACACTACGCGCGGCACCCACAATCGCCTAGAATGGGACAAGCGACGTTGAACCGGCCATCACCGGGGAGTCCGCGGAAGAACGGCCCCGGCCCAGTAGAACCGCGCGGGTAAGCCCGTCACAGCAGTCAACGAGTGGCCCGACAGGGCAATCGGGGTGGTACCGCGGGGCTTCGGCCTCGTCCCTGGGTAGTGAGAAACACCAAGGAGCCCCCATGACGTACCCCCGACACCGCGACGAGACCGGCGTGACCCCGTCACCGTCGTTTCCGGCGATCGAACACGATGTGCTCGACTACTGGGCGACAAACGACACGTTCCGACGCTCCATCGCCAATCGTGAAGGGTGCGACGAGTGGGTGTTTTATGACGGCCCACCGTTCGCCAACGGACTCCCGCACTACGGGCACCTCCTGACCGGTTACGCGAAAGACCTGTTCCCGCGCTATCAAACGATGCGCGGCAAACTCGTCCACCGCCGATTCGGGTGGGACACCCACGGACTCCCCGCCGAACTTGAAGCGGAACGGCAACTCGGAATTACTGATAAATCCCAAATCGAAGAAATGGGTATCGCCGCGTTCAACGCCGCCGCGAAAGAATCGGTCCTCCGGTACACGAAGGAATGGGAAGAATACGTCACCCGCCAAGCACGCTGGGTCGACTTCGACAACGACTACAAAACCCTCGACATCACATTCATGGAGAGCGTCATCTGGGCGTTCAAACAGTTGTACGACAAGGGACTGGCATACGAGGGGTACCGCGTACTTCCGTACTGCTGGCGCGACCAAACGCCCCTCTCCAACCACGAACTGCGCATGGATGACGACGTCTACAAGGCGCGGCAAGACCAGTCCGTCACCGTCACTTTCCCGCTGACGGGAGAAAAGGCGTGCGCGCTTGGGCTCGACAACGTCGCCGCGCTCGCCTGGACCACAACACCATGGACACTCCCCACCAACGCGGCGCTCGCGGTGGGGCCTGACATCTCGTATGCGATCATCACGGCCGGGCCGAACGGGGCGGCCGCCGACGGTTCGCGCTTCCTTCTCGCTGCCGACACCGTCGGTGCGTATGCGAAGGATCTGGGCTACGAGGACGCCGATGCGGCAAAGTCGGGCATCGAGCGGACGCTGACCGGCGCCGAACTCGAGGGCATTGAGTACACGCGGATCTTCGACTACTTCGCCGATCGCGAGGAATACGCGAACGGTTTCACGATCCTCGTCGCCGAGTATGTCGCGACCGGTGAAGGTACGGGTATCGTTCACCAGGCACCCGCCTACGGTGAGGACGACCAAATCATCACGGGACACAACGGCATCGGCGTTATCATCTCGATCGACGATTCGGGGAAGTTTCTCCCCGATGTGACCGACTTCGCGGGGCAGCACGTGTTCGACGCAAACAAGCCGATCACCCAGAAGCTCAAGGCGGACGGGCGACTTCTGCAGCAAAAGTCGTACGACCACTCGTACCCGCACTGTTGGCGATGCCGCAACCCGCTCATCTACAAGGCGGTGTCGTCGTGGTTCGTGCGAGTTCCCGACTTCCGCGACCGCATGGGCGAACTCAACCAAGACATCAACTGGGTCCCGGACAACGTTAAGGACGGACAGTTCGGCAAGTGGGTGTCCGGTGCACGAGACTGGTCGATTTCGCGCAATCGTTACTGGGGGTCACCGATTCCGGTGTGGAAGAGCGACAACCCCGAGTACCCGCGAATCGATGTTTACGGGTCACTTGACGAACTTGAGGCGGATTTTGGGGTTCGACCGACTGATCTGCACCGGCCGATGATCGACGAACTCACTCGACCGAACCCCGACGACCCGACGGGGAAGTCGACGATGCGTCGCATCACGGACGTGTTGGATGTGTGGTTCGATTCGGGGTCGATGCCGTTCGCACAAGTCCACTACCCTTTCGAGAACCGCGAATGGTTTGACACCCACAACCCCGCCGACTTCATCGTCGAATACATCGGACAGACGCGCGGATGGTTTTACACGCTCCATGTCCTCTCGACGGCTCTGTTTGACCGCCCGGCGTTCCGAAACGTCATTTCGCACGGAATCGTGCTCGGAAACGACGGACAAAAGATGTCGAAGTCGCTCCGCAACTACCCGGACGTGTCCGAAGTCTTCGAACGAGACGGTGCGGACGCGATGCGGTGGTTCCTCATGTCGTCCTCAGTCATCCGAGGCGGAAACCTCGTCGTTACCGAGGAGGGAATTCGAGAATCAGTTCGGCAATTTCTTCTGCCGCTGTGGTCGACCTACTATTTCTTCACCCTGTACGCGGGGGATGTCGAACCAACGCGTCGAACGGACTCGACCAATGTTCTCGACCGTTACCTGCTCGCCAAGACCCGCGAGCTGATCGACGGCGTCACCGAGGACCTTGACGCCCTCGACAGTCCCATGGCGGCGGCGAAAATCCGCGACTTCGCGGACGTGTTGACGAACTGGTACGTCCGACGGTCACGCGAACGATTCTGGGACGGCAACGACAGCGATGCGGTGGACACGCTTTACACGGTTCTCGAAACGGTGTGTCGCGTCGCAGCCCCGCTTGCACCACTGGTCACGGAAGAGGTGTGGCGTGGGCTGACGGGCGGAGAGAGCGTGCACCTCACCGACTGGCCGGACGCCAACGAGTTCCCCGCCGATCACGAGCTCGTGACCGCGATGGACCGTGTCCGCGAGGTCGCGTCTGCGGGGCTCGCGCTTCGCAAGGCACAAGGACTTCGAGTCCGCCTGCCTCTCGCGAACCTGACCGCCGTGGTGACCGATGCGCCGACGATTGCGGAATTTACGGACATTCTGCGGGACGAACTCAACGTCAAGTCGGTCACGGTTGTCGAACTGCGGGACGAGTCGGTCGGTGACTACGGCATCACGCGGCGGCTCTCCGTCAACGCCCGCGCGCTGGGGCCACGAATCGGTGGCCAGGTCCAACAGGTCATCGCCGCGACAAAAGCGGGGGATTGGTCCGTCGTCGACGGCGTGGTCACCGCCGGCGGAATCGCACTGGAAGAGGGGGAGTACGACCTCGTTCTCGATGTCGCCGACACCGCGGTGGCGGTATCCTTCCTCGGTTCAGGCGGTTTCGTCGTGCTCGACACGGTTGTGTCCCCCGAGCTCGAGGCCGAAGGGCTCGCTCGTGACGTGGTTCGAGCGGTGCAACAGGCCCGCAAGGAGGCGGGACTCGACGTATCGGACCGCATCCGGCTCGAAATCGAGGGCGACGGTGTCGCCGTTCTCGCGATGCGCGAACACCAAGACCTCATCGCGGGCGAAACTCTCGCCGTCGAACTCGAGCTCGTCGACGGTCACGGTGGGACCATCGAGGTGGGTTCCGGCTCGAAGATTCGGGTCGGGGTGGTGAAGGCGTGACCGATTACCGCGCCGAGGCCGACGCGATTTTCGAGTCGCTCATCGCCCGAATCGGGGAGGGTAACCCTCAACCGCGACTCGACGCGACGAGGCTTGCCGTCGACTACCTGGGAAACCCGCAACAGATGTACTCGGTCGTCACACTCACGGGAACGAACGGGAAAACCTCAACGGCTCGAATGATTGAGTCGCTACTGCGGGCGCACGGTTTGAGGGTCGGACTCATGACGAGTCCGCATCTTCGCCGGGTCAACGAGCGGATCATCATCGACGGCGAACCCATCAGCGACGAGAAGTTTGTACAGAACTGGCGAGACGTCGAGTTTCAGATTGGTTTGGCCGACGAGGAACTCGTCAAACAGGGCAAGGAGCCGTTGACCTATTTCGAGGCGTTGACGGTGTTGGCACTCGCGGCGTTCGCCGACGCGCCCGTCGATATCGCCGTGCTCGAGGTGGGCATGGGCGGTGAATGGGATTCAACAAACGTGGCCGACGCCGATGTCGCGGTATTCACCCCGATTGACATCGATCACGCCGATCGACTCGGCAACACAGTTGCGGAAATTGCGCGGACAAAGGCGGGGATTATCAAGCCGGGTGCAATCGTCGTGTCGGCGAAACAGTCCGATGAGGCGATGGCCGAAATCCTCTCCGCAGCGGGGCGCAATTCGGCCTCGGTCGTTGTCGAAGGCGACCAATTCGAATTGCTGGCAACGATCGCGGCGGTCGGGGGACAGGTCCTCCGCGTCCGAGGTCGCGCAGGAACATACGACGACGTGCCACTGACGCTTCACGGCGAACACCAGGCGCACAATGCCGCGCTCGCCATCGCCGCCGTCGAGTCGCTCCTCGGGGATGGAACTCGCGCCATCACCACGGAGGTCATGAGCGAAGGGTTGGGGACGGTGTCGAGCCCCGGCCGACTGCAATACCTCGGAGCCGAACCGCCCATCATTGTCGACGCGGCGCACAACCCGCACGGAGCCGTCTCGCTCGCGAATGCCATCACGACCGCGCTCCCGTTTTCGAGGGTGTGGTGCGTGCTCGGAATCCTGGGGGACAAGGACGCGCGCGGAATCGTCGAAGCACTCAACCCCGCGGCCGCCGGTTTCATCGTCACCCAATCCGGTTCGGACAGGGCGCGGGACGCCGTTGACCTCGCCGCCATCGTCGAATCGGTTGCGGGCGCGGATCGGGTGCGCGTCGCCCCGCGCCTTGCCGACGCAATTGGCGAAGCGCGGTCGACATGGCAGATTGGAGATGCGATTGTCGTGACGGGAAGCATCACCCTCGTCGGCGACACCATCGCACTCGCACACGAGGAGGGCTGGAAATGAGCGAACGGCGTGAACGAACGGCGACCGAGTCTCTGCTCACCGTCGCATTCGGAGTCGAAATGATCATCGTCCTGTTCGGGACAATCGCCATCGCCGGCGCCTACAAGGAGCGGGCGATCGAGATCATCATCGCGGCCATCCTCATCATGGGCGTTCTCGCGCTGGGCGTCGCCACGCTTCGACGCGGCGTCAACCCGATTGCCTACGTCACGCAGGCGGTTCTCTTGTTGCCGGTCGCGACCGAACCGATGTGGTTTTTCGCCTGGCTGATTTGCATCATTTTCTGGGTATCGTGCCTTGTGAAGGGCCTTCAGCTCGACCGCCGAAAGGGGCAACAATGACGGACACGCACGACACCCTCGTTCTCATCAAACCCGACGGGGTCGAACGGAATCTCATCGGCGAAATCCTCGGTCGAATCGAGCGCAAGGGTTACGTCATTGTCGACTTGCGGATGGTCACCCCCTCTCGGGAACTTCTCACCGCGCATTACGCGGAGCACGAGGGCAAGCCGTTTTTTGAACCGCTCCTCGAGTTCATGTCGAGCGGCCCTGTTGTCGCGGCGCGCGTGCGCGGCCACCGCGTGATCGAGGGTTTTCGCGCGCTGGCGGGCGCGACCGACCCGACCGCCGCAGCACCTGGTTCGATTCGCGGGGACCTTGGCCGCGATTGGGGCGTGAAGGTGCAGAAGAACCTTGTGCACGGTAGCGACTCGCCCGAATCGGCCGAGCGCGAACTCGCCCTGTGGTTCTAGTTTCCGTTCAGGAGTAGCGGCAACAGCAGGGGGAAGTGCTGCACGATGAGCAGCGCGATTGTTCCAAGGTTGACAACGACGAGCAACCACGCGTAGGGCAAAACGGCCCCGCCGAACTTCGCGAGCCTGTCACTGTTGACGAGGAGTTTTTCTCGCAGGAGCCACGGGACGATGATCCACAACATGATCGACTGTGTCGTCCAGGTCACCATGCAATACAGGCAGAGGAACCCAATCTCGTAGACGGCGTGGACGAACAGCCACATGAGGAAGAACCAGGCGGCGAACATTCCGACCGCGAACGCCCGCCAAAACCACCGCGCGAACGTTGCGCCGGCGAGCATCGCGGCACCGACCGCGGAGACGACACCCCAACCGATGAGTCCCCAGAAATAGTTGGGGACACCAAAAATCGCCCGCGCTTCATCCGATTGCATGACGTTTCCGCAGGAGAAGAACGGGTTGATGTTGCACGACGGTTGAGTTCCGTCCTTGAGGAGGTAGTACCCCTCGGTCGAAAGTGTCAGCGCTGCCCAGAGCGAGATCAAGCCGAAGACGAGGAGAAACACCCCGAAAACGCGGCGACCTTTGAAGTCCGGATTCACGCTCTCATTATGGCAGGGAATGCTGAGGTGGCATGCAGGACTTGTTCCTAGAACGGCCCTTGCTGGAATTTATAGCGCAATCCACAGAGCACAGGCGAGCGAAATGGCAACGACAGGAGTCCATAGGTACCGTTCCTTGCGGCTTCGCGAAATCCCGTTCATCACCGTGCCAAGGGCGAAAAAAGCCACGAAGACCCAATCGAGGACAGAAGAAACGACATCGGCGAAGATCGGTATCCACCAGCCTGCGCGTGAACCGAAGTGCATGATCTGGAGGGCGTATACGACGAGACTCAACCCGCTTGAGATTCGAAGATGCCTCGGGAGAACGCCGGGATGTTGCCCGCCGAAGGCCCATTCTCCCCATGGCGCACCGCTTGCGAGAGCGATTTGAAAGGCGCTAACGACAGCGGCGATTGCGCAGAGGACTGCGCCAGCAGTCTGAATGTCGTTCATCCCCACAGCATAAATCGGCTATGATGGAGGAGCGCGTTTGTTCGTGCACGACTTTCCCGGGCATTACCGGGCACAGGGGCCTTCGGGTTCGTTCGGCTAGCCAGCGCCGAGCGTGGTGAGAGCACGCAGGACACATCACCGATGTGTTTGTGACAACAAGTTTTCAGGGGTTTCACCCCGACAGAGTTCCGGTTCTCGTGAGAGAACCGCCGAGAGGTGCACCATCTCATGGTGGAAAATACAGAATTTGACCCGACGAAGTATGTTTCGTCACCGTTCGAGGCCCCCGAGTCGCGACCCGAGTCGCCTGCCGCTGAGGCGCCGACGGACATCGTGAACGATGAGGTTGTCGCCGAGCTCCTTGAGTCGCCCGCGGAAGAAACGCCCGCCGCCGAGCCCGAGAAGCCCGTCTTTGAGCCGATTCTGCTCGAATCGCCGACACAGCTCGTGTTTCGCGCACCCGACCCGCAGTATGTTCCGATTCGCGCTGGCCGGGTGGACGACGACGCTCAACCCGTGCGCCGACGCACCCGCGGTAACCGCGCCGAACGATCTGAGCGCGTTGAACGAGTCCTTATCGAGCCTGAACTCATCACCGAACCCCAACGAATCAAGGGTTCGACGCGGATCGAGGCGAAGCGTCAGCGTCGTCGTGACTCGAGAGAAATTGGACGCCGACGTCCCGTCGTCACGGAAACTGAATTCCTCGCTCGACGCGAGAGCGTCGACCGTCAGATGGTGGTTCGTACTAAGGACGGGCGCATCCAAATCGGCGTCCTCGAAGACAAGGTGCTCGTCGAACACTATGTGGCGCGGTCAAGCGAATCGAGCCTCATCGGCAACGTCTACCTCGGCAAGGTCCAAAACGTTCTCCCCAGCATGGAGGCGGCGTTCGTCGACATCGGACGGGGCCGCAACGCGGTCCTGTACTCGGGTGAGGTCGACTGGGATGCTGCGGCCGCGGACGGCGAGAAGAACCAGCCGCGCAAGATCGAACTTGCGTTGAAGTCGGGGGACACCGTTCTCGTCCAGGTCACCAAGGACCCGGTCGGACACAAGGGTGCGCGACTCACCAGCCAGATTTCACTTCCCGGACGATACGTCGTCTACGTGCCGAGCGGCTCCATCAACGGCATTTCCCGCAAACTCCCGGAATCCGAACGGGCCCGCCTCAAAAAGATTCTCGCTTCGGTTCTTCCCGAAAGCGCTGGCGTCATCGTCCGAACCGCCGCCGAGGGAGCGTCGGAGGAACAACTCACCCTCGACGTGCAGCGCCTCACCGCGCAGTGGGACGCGATTCAACAGAAGATCGAGGGCGGCCACGCTCCGCAGCTGCTTCACTCCGAGCCCGACTTGCTCGTCAAAATCATCCGCGACGTGTTCAACGAAGACTTCCAGAGCATCGTGATTCACGGCGAGGACGCTCGCGCCGTCATCACCGACTATCTGTCGCAGGTCGCACCCGATCTGTTGGAGCGAGTCGTCGTTCACGACGACGGAACGGACCCGTTCGACACGTACCGCATCAACGAACAGATCATCAAGGCGCTCGACCGCAAGGTGTGGTTGCCGTCCGGCGGTTCGCTCATCATCGACCGAACCGAGGCGATGACCGTCATCGACGTCAACACCGGAAAGTTCGTCGGTTCCGGCGGAAACCTCGAAGAGACCGTCACGAAAAACAACCTCGAAGCGGCCGAAGAGGTCGTTCGACAGTTGCGACTCCGTGACATCGGCGGAATCGTCGTCATCGACTTCATCGACATGGTCCTCGAGTCGAACCGGGATCTCGTTCAACGACGGCTCATCGAATGTCTCTCGCGCGACCGGACCAAACACCAGGTCGCGGAGGTCACGAGCCTCGGGCTCATCCAGATGACGCGAAAGAAGCTGGGTCTCGGGCTGTTGGAGACGTTCGGTGAAGCGTGCGAGGTGTGTGCCGGTCGAGGACTGATCGTTCACCACGAACCCGTCGCCAAGAGCCGACCGACCGACGCCCAGCCCGAGGGCGGGTCGAACAACCGACGCGGCCGCGGCAAGCAAGCTGCCCAAAAACCGGCCGCCACCGGCGGGACGCATGAGATCACGGAAGGCGCTCGTAACGCTTTGGCGGCCATCGCGGCCTCCACCGTCAACGTGGACGCAACGGATTCGGCGGCGACGGCGAAAGTCAAGCCCGCCATCGCGGACCTGGACACCCTGTTGGAGGCACTACCCGAAGCGAATCCCGCGGAACGAGCGGGGCGCAGACCGCGCCGCGCAACCAAGAAGCTGACCCCGCAGTCGGGGGACACCGCCGAGTAGCGATGATTTGCCCAGCGGGGCGATTTCGGCTATTCTTGACCCTTGGTGCGTTCACCCAGTCGGGTGCGCACGCAGTTTTCGAAAGGACATCACCGTGGTTTACGCAATCGTGCGCGCCGGAGGCCGTCAGGAGAAGGTTGAAGTGGGGACCATCCTCACCGTCGACCGCCTCTCTAACGTCGCCAACGGAACCGTCGAGTTCGCTCCGGTTCTGCTCGTTGACGGCGACAAGGTCGAGTCGGACGCCGCGAAGTTGTCGAAGGTCACCGTGACCGCAGAGGTGTTGAACGACCTGCGCGGACCGAAGATCATCATTCACAAGTTCAAGAACAAGACCGGGTACCACAAGCGTCAGGGTTTCCGCGCTGACCTGACCCGCGTCAAGGTCACGAGCATCAAGTAGTCGAGAGAAGGCACCGACATGGCACACAAAAAGGGAGCGTCGTCCACTCGTAACGGGCGCGACTCGAACCCCCAGTACCTCGGCGTGAAGCGCTTCGGTGGTCAGGTCGTCAAGGCGGGCGAAATCCTCGTCCGTCAGCGCGGCACCCACTTCCACCCCGGCGCAGGCGTCGGTCGTGGCAAGGATGACACCCTCTTCGCGCTCGTTGCCGGGTCGGTCGAGTTCGGCAGCAAGGGCCGCCGCAAGGTCGTCAACATCGTCGCTGCGTAGCGATGGCTTTTGGGCGGGGCGGGCTTCGGCCCGCCTCGTCGTATTTTCAGGGAAGGAGGAACCGTGGTCTCATTCGTTGACGAGGTGACGGTTCACCTTCGCGCGGGTCACGGCGGCAACGGTTGTGTGTCGGTTCGTCGCGAAAAGTTCAAGCCGCTCGCCGGCCCCGATGGGGGTAATGGCGGCAACGGGGGCGACATCATACTCGTCTCCGACCCACAGGTGACGACCCTTCTCGACTACCACTACCGCCCGCACCGCAGCAGCACCAACGGCGGTTTCGGCATGGGGGACAACCGCTCCGGCTTCAAGGGCGAATCGCTTTACCTGCCCGTTCCCGTGGGCACGGTCGTCAAGGACGTCGACGGCGAACTCATCGTCGATCTCGATCAACCCGGGATGGAATACGTTATCGCGCCGGGTGGTCAGGGCGGGCTGGGGAACGCGGCTCTCGCCTCCACTAAACGCAAGGCGCCCGGATTCGCTCTTCTCGGCACGCTCGGCTGGGAGGGCGATGTCGTCCTCGAGTTGAAAACCGTTGCCGATGTTGCTCTCGTCGGTTTTCCGTCCGCCGGAAAATCTTCCCTCGTGGCGGCTGTGTCGGCCGCCAAACCCAAGATCGCTGACTACCCCTTCACCACGCTTCACCCCAACCTCGGGGTCGTCGACGTCGAACAGTTTCGATACACGATTGCGGACGTTCCGGGGCTCATCGAGGGCGCGTCCGAGGGCAAGGGGCTGGGTCTCGACTTTTTGCGTCACGTCGAACGCTGTCGCGTGTTGGTTCATGTCATCGACTGTGCGACGCTCGAGCCGGGCCGCGACCCGATGAGCGACTTCGAGGTGATTCGTGCGGAACTTTCTGCTTACCCCGTGCCGGAGGGTTCGGTCGCCCTAATTGACCGCCCTCAAATCATCGTCCTCAACAAGGTTGACGTTCCCGAGGCACGAGAATTGGCGGCCATGGTTCGACCCGATTTCGCGGCGCTCGGGTTCGAGGTCTTTGAGGTGTCCACTGCTGCTCGCACAGGGCTCAGAGAATTGACGCTCCGGCTGGGTCAGATCGTCGGAATCGATCGCGCCGAACGGGAAGCGGCCAACTCCGCTCGGGAACGAATTGTCATCCGTCCCAAGGCCGTCAACGAGAAGGAGCTTGACATCGTCGTCGAAGTCCGCGGAGACGAGACGACGTACCGCGTCCGTGGTGCAAAACCGGAGCGTTGGGTGCAACAAACGGACTTCACCAACGAGGAAGCCGTCGGCTACTTGTCCGACCGCCTCGCGAAAATCAACATCGACGACGAACTGTTCAAGTCGGGGGCGATCCCGGGAGCAACTGTGTACATCGGAGACACCGACCGGTTCGCGTTCGATTGGGAACCGACCCTGACGAGCGCCGCCGAACTCATCACCGGTCCGCGCGGCACGGATGCGCGACTCGACCCGAACTCTCGAACCACGAACAAGGAACGCAGACAGTCATACAAGGAACGGATGGACGCCAAGGCGGAAGCGCGTGCCGAACTCGAACGCGAACGCCAGGCGGGACTGTGGACGGAGGAGGAATCCGATGACACGACGTGACGTGGTCGGAGCCCGGCGAATCGTCGTCAAGGTGGGCTCGTCCTCAATCAGCGGGGACAACGCGCCGGTGCTGCCCCGAATCGTCGATGCTCTCGCCGAAGCGCACAAGCGCGGGGTGGAGGTCGTCCTCGTGTCGTCGGGTGCGATTGCCTCGGCACTCCCGTTTTTCGGCCTCGACGCGAGACCGAAGGACGATCTCGTGACCGAGCAGGCTGCGGCCGCGGTCGGTCAAACCATCCTCATGGACCGTTATCGTGACGCTCTGCGACCCCACGACATCGTCGGCGCCCAGATTCTGCTCACCGCGAGCGATTTCGACAATGAATCAACGCGTGTGAACGCGCAAGCGGCCCTGTCGAAACTTCTCGACCTGCGGTTTTTACCCATCGTCAATGAAAATGACACCGTCGCAACGCACGAGATTCGGTTCGGTGACAACGACAGACTCGCCTCGCTCGTCGCGGTGCTGGTTAGGGCCGACGTTTTGGTGTTGCTCAGCGACATCGACGCGCTGTATTCGCGCCCGCCGGGTGAACTTGGTGCGGAAAAAATTGACAATGTCACACACGAGGACGACCTCTCCGGGATTGTCATCGGAGGAAACGGTTCCGGTGTTGGCACGGGCGGTGCCGAAACAAAAGTTCAGGCAGCGCGTTTCGCCACCGACAACGGCATCCCGGTCGTGTTGACCTCTGCGGGGAATGTTGCAGAGGCTCTGCGCGGGGCCGAGGTGGGTACCTGGTTCGAGGCGGCGCCGGTCGTCGACGCGGATTTAGACTGATCGCCATGTCGGATTCGTTCCTCGCCATTCTCGATGACGCGAAGATCGCCTCAATCGAGTTGGCGCGTGCGGGAACCGACGCGAAAAATGCGGCCCTCGAGGCGATCGCGACAGCTCTGCTCGATAATTCCGACCGGATCGTTTCCGCAAACGCGCTGGATGTCGCGCGCGGCGAAGCGGACGGGATGGAACCCGGACTACTCGACCGGCTTCGACTCACCGACGCGCGCGTTTCTGCTCTTGCCGATGCGGTGCGGGAGATTATCGCCTTGCCCGACCCGATTGGCGAGGTGTTGCGCGGACGTACACTGCCGAACGAGCTACAACTGATACAGGTTCGGGTTCCCTTCGGTGTTGTGGGTGCGATCTACGAGGCGAGACCGAATGTCACCGTGGACCTCGCCGCAATCCTGCTGAAGTCGGGAAACGCGGCGGTACTGCGCGGCGGCTCCGCTGCCGAATCAACAAATACGGTGCTCGTCGAGGTCATTCAGGGTGCCGTCGCGAGTGCGGGGTTGCCGGCCAACGCGGTCCAGACAATTGATGCCTTTGGCCGCGACGGTGCGACCCGGTTGATGAACGCCCGCGGATACGTCGACGTCCTCGTTCCGCGAGGAAGTGCCCAACTCATCAACGCCGTCGTCAATGACTCGAGCGTTCCCGTCATCGAGACGGGCGCGGGGGTCGTTCACATCCTCCTCGACGCGACCGCGGATGTGCAGATGGCGTCGGACATCGTCCACAACGCCAAGACCCAGCGGGTGGGGGTGTGCAACGCCCTCGAAACCCTGCTCGTGCACCGTGACGCCGCCGAGCGCCTCATCCCTGTCGTGGTCGGGCGTCTCATCGATTCGGGTGTGACGGTCCACGCTGATGAGGCGACCGCCCGACTCGTCGACGGGACGGTCCCCGCGACGGACGCCGATTTTGGGCACGAGTACTTGTCGATGGATGTCGCGGTTGCTGTCGTCGATTCGCTCGATGCGGCGATCGAGCACATTCGTCGTCATTCGACGCACCACACCGACGCGATCATCACCAACGACATGGTCAGCGCGGAACGGTTCCTCGGCGAGGTCGACTCTGCCGTGGTCATGGTCAACGCCTCCACCCGATTCACCGACGGCGGCGAATTCGGCTTCGGTGCCGAGGTGGGGATCTCGACACAGAAACTGCATGCCCGTGGGCCGATGGGACTGCCCGAACTGACGAGCACGAAGTGGATTGTGCGAGGAAACGGCCAGTGGCGAAGGTAGTCTTGAAGTACTCGATTCGGAGGAGATTCTCGTGAACACCGTCATTCGCGCATCGGAAGAGCTTGCACCCCTCTTCTTCCCGCCCCTCGTGTGGGCCGGCATCTTCGTCCTCGGATTTGTCCTTCTCGCGGTCGTTGTGCTCGCGAATCGCGACGTCGTCCACCGAAACCCGCGCCGTAACGACGACCACAGCGCCCACCACTAGGCCGATTTCATGGCGGTGAGCTCGACCAGGCGTCGAATCGGGGTAATGGGTGGAACCTTTGACCCCATTCACCACGGTCACCTCGTCGCCGCGAGTGAGGTCGCGAAGCACTTCTCACTCGACGAAGTGATATTCGTACCGACCGGTCAGCCTTATCAGAAACGTGACGTCTCACCCGGTGAACACCGCTATTTGATGTCGGTTATTGCAACGGCGTCGAACCCGCGTTTCACGGTGTCCCGCGTTGACATCGACCGTGACGGTCCGACCTACACCGTCGACACCCTTCGCGACCTGCGTTCTCAGTACCCCGACGACGATCTCTACTTCATTTCGGGAGCCGACGCGATTGCACAGATTCTGGAATGGAAAGACATCGACCAGGCGTGGGATTTTGCCCACTTTGTCGCGGTTACTCGACCCGGCCACGCGCTCTCGGTCGACAACCTGCCCGCGGAGCACGTCAGCCAGCTCGAAGTTCCCGCGCTCGCGATTTCCTCGACCGATTGTCGCGAACGAGTCCGGTCGGGTTCCCCCGTATGGTACCTCGTCCCCGACGGGGTGGTTCAATACATCGCAAAACACGGGTTGTATCGTGGATGAAATGACCGACTCCGAGCAGCCCTTCCTGTCGCGGCGCGAACGCCGTGAAGCGGAACGCGCGGTCTCGGGGGAATCCTCCGATTTTGTTGCCGAACAATCACTCGTCGATGCGCCCCTCACCGACCTGAGGTCCTCGGAGCAGGTCCCTCCGTCTAGTGGCGGCGGAATTCCGTCCCGCAAGGACCTGCGACGGCTTGCCCGCGAAACCGGTGTGATTCCGATGTTGACGGCAGAAATGCTCGACCAGGCCGAAAAGGGAATTCTCGACATTGAGGACGAGATTCGCCACCACACCGGGACGGTTCCGACGTTGCCCGCCGATGTCGTGGTCGGGGTCGACGATTCGCCCTCCGCGACCGATGCGGGAGCCTGGCCGACCGGGTCGATCACCCCGATGTCGGCGACGGACAACCTCGACGTGTCGATGCCGCAGTGGCCGAGTGGGTCGGTACCCGCCATCGACGACGAGGTCAAAAAGATGGAGCAGCGCGCCCTGACGGGCGACCTGACCGATGTCGCCGAGGCTCTCGCCGCGGCGGAAACACCGGTGATTCCGCCGACCGCAGACCCGATTGCCGCAGCCTGGTCGGGGACGGATGTGGCAACCCCTCGGATTGTGAGTTTTGAGGACATCATTGCCCCCGCCACGCCCACGACTCCCGCACCGGTTGAACCGATGAACGTCGACGTGGAGTTGCCCGTCTCGCCCCCTCCCGCGACAACCGCCTATGTGGAGGTCGAGCAATCACACACCTCGGCGCCCATCACGCCGATAGTTCCTGAGCCGGTTGCGGCAGCGCCGGCCATCGTCCCCGAGCCCGTTGTGGTTCCAGAGCCCGTCGTCGTTCCCGAACCGATTGTGGAGCAGGTTCGGCCCGTTTCTCCGGAACCCGTTGTCGAGTTCGTCGAACCTGTCGTTGAGGTCGTTGAACCCGCCGTCGTCATCGAGGTTCCGGCCGCGTCGCCCGAGATTCCGCCCGCGCGCGACGGGGACTGGCGCGAACAGCTCGAAACGGACAACGAACACGAGTGGGTCAAGAACCACGAGACGGGCATGGGGGTCATGCAGAGCCCGACGCTCCAGACCCTCGTCGTCGACAGCTATCACACGGGGGACATCACGGGTCCGCTCAACCCGACGGGGGAAATTCTCATCACGGGACAGATCATTCTCGACCCGATTATCGAGGAAGAACCGGCAGTCGACGCGATCGATGCCGGGGTCGAAGTCAACCAACCCGGAATTCCGCGTCGCGCATCGGAGGCCCTCTCGATTATCGGGAAGCCCGCCGCCGCGGAAGAGCGCAAAAAAATTCCGTCGGTTGGGTCTTCGGTCGCCGCGGGAATCGCCGCATTCCTCGGTCTGGCCGTCATTGTTCTCGGACTGCTCGCGTACTTTACGGACATCATCTAGCCATGACCGCTCAACCGGAATCCGTCGACCTTGCGCGCATCGTCGCGATTGCTGCCGACTCTAAGCAGGGTGAAGACATCGTGGCCCTCGATGTCTCCGAGCCCCTCGCCATCATTGACGTGTTCGTTCTCATCACGGGTCGGAACGAACGCAACGTCCAGGCGATTGCGGATGAGATCGAGGATCAGGCGCTTCTCGCGGGTCGCAAGACCTTGCGGCGCGAAGGGCGCGACCTCGGGCGCTGGATTCTGCTCGATTTCGGGGACGTCGTTGCCCACGTTTTCCACGAGGAAGAGCGGATGTTCTACGGCCTCGAGAGGTTGTGGCGTGACTGTCCCGTCGTTCCCCTCAACATCCCGTCTCCGACCGAGTAGGGTCCGGTTTTGTCTGGGTGGCTGTCGTCTAGTAATCTGAACGGGTTGCCGAGTTCGGCAGCGCGGGTCTGTGGCGCAGCTGGTAGCGCACCTGCATGGCATGCAGGGGGTCAGGGGTTCGAGTCCCCTCAGATCCACCACGCGGTGAACTCAACGCCTCGGGGCGCTTTTATCGGACAGCGGGGTGGTTGCTAGTGCGTCAGCGTCCTGGAATCTTTGCCGCCGCAATGGCACTGACCGGTGTCGCTCTCGCGGGTTGCGCGCCCGTTGCGCCCGACGGTGACGGGACGGTCGTCATCGAGGTCGGGATTGGCGGTCCGGTGGCCGACGCCGTCAAGGCGCAGATGCAGTCGGCCGCGGAGGCTGCCGACATCGTTGTCGAGTTTCGAGATGTCCAGACCCTCACCGCGCCAACCGTCTCCGAGAACGAGACCGCCACTATCGAGGCCGACATTGTTTTGACCGACAGCGTCGCCGAACTCACAGGGCTCGCCGCAACCGGCGCATTGACACCCGTCACCGCCTTGCCCGGAGTGGATGCCGACTCGGTTTTTTCCGAGGTCGGTCCTCATTGGGCCGCGCTCACCGCCGACGCCGAAGGGGGCTCGATCGGGTTTCCCGTCGCCACGTCCCTGACGAGCGTGACGTTTATGAACCCACTCGCGTTCGCTGAACATGGATACGCGGTCCCCACGAATTCCGCCGAATTTGACGCACTCGTCGGTCGCATCGAGGCGGACAACGCCGGCTTCCCGTGGTGTGCGGGGATGGAGAACGGGGAACTCACGGGCGACCCGTTTGTCGACTGGCTGGCCGAGTTTGTCCTCGCAACGGGCGGGTCGGATGTGTATCGCTCGTGGCTTGCGGGCGAGACCCCGTCTAACGCGCCGGAAATCGCCGCTGCCGCCGAGGCGGCCAGGGACACAATCGCCAACCACAGCGTGGCGAAGGGCGATTCCGCCGCCCTCCTGTCCGTCGGTTTTGCGAACACCGTTCCGATGTTTGACCTTGTCGGTACCTACGGCAAGCAGTGTTTTTTCGTGCGGGAAAGACCCGATTACCTGTCATTCGTGACGGATGTCGTCGCCGCAGAGGTCGAGGCCGGTTCGTACCGACAAATTTCGGCATTTCCGTTCTTTGGAGCGGGCGATTCGGTCGTCGTCACGCCAATCGTCGACGCCGTCTTTGCGGGTGTGGGCCGTGTCGATAAGGACGTCGAGGCACTCGTTCTTGCGATGAGCACCTCGCCGTTCGGGGATTCGTTCGCTCCCGAATCCACCTGGGTCAGTGCGCGTCCCGGCGCGACGGATGAACGTCCGAGCCCGTTCGTGGCCGCGAATCGAACTGTGTTGGGTGTCGCGACTGGTGTCGAACTCTCGCCGCGCTCGGTGATGTCGGCGGAGCGCCTGGAACGTCTTCGCGCGGCTGCGGTCGCGTTCTTGGGTGGTCAAGATTGGGCTGACGCCGCTCAGGGCGTCGAATGATGGGCTCCACTCTGACCACAACGGATCGGGTTCAAATCCTGCAGGAGTAGAGTTATTGAAGGACCTTAGAGGAGACAACATGACCGGATTTTCGAAGACCGAAGACGTCATGGGATTCGACGCCCTGTTCACCCCGGAAGAACTCGCGTGGCGCGACAAGGCGCGGAAGTTTTCGGTCGAACGAATCGCCCCACAGATCGACGAAGACTTCGAGATCCAGCGGTTGCGCGAAGAACTCATCGGCGAGATGGGCGACCTCAACATGCTCGGGATGCACATTGAGGGCTACGGCTGCGCTGGCGCGAGCGCGGTGTCGTACGGCCTCGTCTGCTACGAACTCGAAGCCATCGACACGTCGTGGCGCACCCATGTCTCGGTCCTCGGATCGCTCGCCATGTCCGCCATCGCGAAGTTCGGTTCCGAGGAACAAAAGAACGAATTTCTGCCGCCCATGGCGCGAGGCGAAAAGGCGGGATGTTTCGGGTTGACCGAGCCTCACGGAGGAAGTGACCCAGCCGACATGCGCACCACCGCCGTCAAGGACGGCGACTCGTGGGTCATCAACGGTGCCAAGCGGTGGATCGGTATCGCCAACATCGCGGACCTCGCCATCATTTGGGCTCAGACCGATGACGGAGTGCGCGGCTTCATCGTTCCCACCGACACACACGGTTACACGGCAACCCCGATCGCGGGAAAACTGTCGATGCGTGCCTCGATTCAGTGTCACATCGAACTCGACAACGTCCGTATTCCGGATTCGCTCCTTCTTCCCAAGTCGTCCGGGTTGGGCTCGCCGTTCAAGTGCCTCACCGAGGCGCGGTACGGAATCATCTGGGGTGTGATGGGGGCGGCGCGCGCGTCCATCGACGTCGCTCTCGACTTTGCGGCACGGCGCGAACTGTTTGGTCGTCCGATCTCGAGGACGCAAATCAACCAGACGAAACTCGCCGACGCCTTCGTCGAATACGAAAAGGGCGTGTTGCTTTCACACCACATCGGCAAGTTGAAGGACGAGGGAACGCTGCAGGTGGAGCAGATCTCCGTCGGGAAGCTCAACAATGTCCGCGAAGCGGTCAAAATCGTGTCGACCGTCCGCTCTATTCTCGGAGGGGACGGAGTCACTGCGGAATACCCGCTCATGCGGCACATGATGAATCTCGAGTCGGTTCGAACCTATGAGGGTACCGACGAGGTGCACGCGCTCGTCATCGGCCGAGCGCTGACCGGCGAGAACGCCTTCTAAGGCCTTTCGTGGCCCTTCATCACGACCCGCTCTGGCCTCGCGCCGGTGCGTGGTTGTCCGATGCGAGCCGCGTAGATTTTGGGATTATCGGCGTCCCCACGTTCGCGACCTCGATCACGCCGGGGTCCACCAACTTGACGCCCGCCGCTGTTCGAGCGGTCTTACCCCGATATTCGGAAATGACGTTTGGACCGAATGGCGCGCGAAACGCGGATTCGCTTGAGCGAGCCGACTTTGGCGACATCGTCGACCCCGACGGGGACGAGGCCGGCGCGATCACCACGGTGCGTGCAGCGTCGGAACGTGCCCGATTGCTCGTCGCCATCGGTGGTGACAACGCACTCACTGTGCCCGTCGCGGCGGGAGCTTGGGGAGAAGAGGCGTCGACAGCGGGGCTCATCACCGTCGATGCGCACCTCGACGTTCGTCACGGTCGCAGCAACGGTTCCCCCGTGCGCCGCCTCGTCGACGAATTTGGGCTCGAGCCGACTCGAATTGTCCAAATTGGTATCGCCGAATTCGCTAACTCGGTGGACTACATGGAACAGGTCGAAGCGTGGGGCGTGACCGTCATTACCCGAGACGAGGTCGACCGACGCGGCATTGACGCTGTCGTGGGGGACGCACTCCGAATCGCGGGAGCGGCGGGCGGTCCGATTCACGTCGACCTCGACATTGACGCGTGCGATCGAAGCGTGGCTCCAGCGTGTCCCGCATCCATTCCGGGCGGATTCTCTGCGCTCGAGATGCGGCGGCTCGCGCGAGGATTTGCGCGCTCGTCGGCCGTTCGCTCAATTGACCTCGCCGAGGTTGACGCCGCACAGGACGCGCCGGACGGGCGAACTGTGAGGCTGACCGCTCTGTGCGTCCTCGAGGCGTTAGCGGGCGTTCTCGAGCGTTAGAACGTCACGCGACGCACCAGGTTGACCCCGGGCCGATAGGCGAGGTGAACGTGACTGGGAGCCGCCAATTCGACGAGTTTTGCCTGTGCGCCGACCCGAATGACACCGACGTCGTCCCGGTCGAGCGCCCTGGCACCGCCGACCGTGGCCGACCACAGCGCCTCCGACGTCGTCATTCCCATCTCGCGGACCGCAAGTGCGATACAAAACGCCATCGACGACGTGTACGACGAGCCGGGGTTGCAGTTCGTCGCGAGAGCAACCTGGACGCCTGCGTCGATGAGCCGCCGGGCATCGGGATAGGGCTGTTTCGTCGAAAACTCTGCTCCAGGAAGCAGAGTCACGACGGACTGGGATTGTGAGAGAAGCGCGATGTCGTCGTCGGTCAGGAAGGTGCCGTGGTCGACGCTCGTCGCGCCGAGGGACACCGCCATGCGCACGGCGTCGCTCGGACCCAACTGTGCGGCGTGAATACGCGGTCGCAAACCCGCCATCATCCCCGCCTCGAGAATTCGCCGCGACTGCTGGACGGTGAATGCTCCCGTCTCGCAAAACACGTCAATCCACTTCGCGTGGGGCGAGACCGCGTCGAGCATGGGTCCACACACGAGGTCGACGTAGGCGTCAGGGTTGTCGGCAAATTCGGAGGGAATGACGTGTCCGCCGAGGAAGGTGACATCCTCGGTGACCTCACGAGCGAGTCGCGCGAGTCGCGCCTCCTGGTCGACCGTCAACCCGTACCCCGTCTTGATTTCTACCGTTCCCGTGCCGTGATTGTGCAATTCGTCGATGCGCCCGCGCAGGAGATCCCGAAGGTCGTCGTCGCTGGCGTCCCGCGTCGCGGTGACCGTCGCCATGATTCCGCCGGCGGAATAGGCGGTTCCCCGCATTCGCGATTCGAATTCGGCAGAACGATCTCCGGCGAAGACGAGGTGGGTGTGCGAGTCGACAAAGGCGGGAATAACCGCGTTTCCGCCCGCATCGACCGTTTGTTGGCTGCGGCGAATCCGGGCCTGCATGTCGGTTCCCACCCAGGTGATGACGCCCTCGTCGAATTCGACCGCCGCGTCACGAAGAATCCCGTACCGCCCACCCCATTCGGGGTCGTTGGTGACGAGCTCCCCGATGTTGCGCAGCAGGGTGGTCATGGAATCAGCCTAGGCGTCGACTTCCCACATGGGCACGCGAAGTCCGCGTTCGCGCGCCACCTCGGCCGCGCGGTCGTAGCCCGCGTCGACGTGACGCATGACACCGGTTCCCGGGTCGTTGACGAGGACTCGTGAAACCTTTTCAGCGGCGAGGTCGGTTCCGTCGACGACGAGCACCTGGCCACAGTGAATGGAGCGGCCGATTCCGACACCGCCACCGTGGTGGAGAGACACCCAGGTTGCGCCGCTCGCCGTGTTGAGGAGTGCGTTGAGGAGGGGCCAGTCGGCGATCGCGTCGGAGCCGTCCAGCATCGCCTCGGTTTCGCGATAGGGGGAGGCAACCGAACCCGAGTCGAGGTGATCGCGCCCGATGACGATGGGGGCCGAGACTTCACCGTTTTTCACCATCTCGTTGAACCGGAGCCCGGCGAGGTGGCGTTCCTTGTAGCCGAGCCAGCAGATTCGCGCGGGGAGTCCTTCGAAGTGGACTTTGTCGCCCGCCTTCTCGATCCAGCGCCGCAAGTGTTCGTCCTCGGGGAACAACTCGACGATTGCCTTATCCGTCGCCGCGATGTCTGCGGGGTCGCCTGACAGCGCTACCCACCGGAACGGCCCTTTGCCCTCGGCGAACAGTGGGCGAATATAGGCGGGGACGAAGCCGGGGAAATCAAACGCACGGTCGTATCCACCGAGTTCGGCCTCGCGGCGAATCGAGTTGCCGTAGTCAAACACGACCGATCCGCGGTCCTGGAATTCGACCATTGCCTTCACCTGCTTGGCCATGGCGGCGCGGGCGTGTTGGGTGAACGATTCGGGGTCCGCCGCGGCGTCGGCGAGCCACGACTCGACCGATTCGCCCTCCGGTAGGTACGACAACGGGTCGTGGGCGCTGGTTTGGTCGGTGACGATGTCCATGTGGATTCCGCGGTCCAGAATTTCGGTGAACACGGTCGCGGCATTTCCGACGAGTCCGACAGAGAGCGCTCGACGTTCCGCTTTCGCCGCCAGCACGCGTTCGAGGGCGTCATCAAGGTCGTGTGTCATCTCGTCGAGGTAGCCGTGGTCGACTCGGCGCTGGATCCTCTCGGCGTCGACGTCGACGATGAGCACGGCTCCCTCGTTAAGGGTGACGGCGAGGGGTTGGGCGCCGCCCATTCCGCCGCATCCGCCGGTGAGAGTCACCGTTCCCGCGAGGGTACCGTTGAACTTTTCGCGGGCAACGGCGCCGAATGTTTCGTAAGTTCCCTGCAGAATGCCCTGGCTACCGATGTAAATCCACGATCCGGCGGTCATTTGACCGTACATGGTCAAGCCTTCGGCCTCGAGCTTGCGGAATTCCGGCCAGTTTGCCCATTCGCCGACAAGGTTCGAGTTGGCGATAAGCACTCGGGGAGCCCATTCGTGGGTGGTGAAGATGCCGACCGGCTTCCCCGACTGAACGAGAAGCGTTTCGTTGGGTTCGAGAGAATCGAGCGCGGCGACGATTGCGTCAAACGCGAGCCAGTTCCGGGCGGCCCGACCCGTCCCGCCGTAGACGACCAGGTCCTCGGGCCGTTCGGCGACGTCCGGGTCTAGGTTGTTCATGAGCATGCGCTTCGCAGCTTCGGTCGTCCAATGCTTGGTGGTGATCGTGTTTCCGCGGGTCGCTCGAACGGTGCGGGGCTCGTGGCCGGGGACGGACCCTCCGACGGGGATTGCGCTCATGCTGACTCCTTCTATTTGAGTTCGCCGGTGATGGCTTCGGTGGTGGACAAGATGCGGCCCGAGGTGACGAGGTCGACGACGGCCTCGATTGCGGGAGAGAGGAATCGGTCGGGGCCGGGGCCACCGGTGACTCCGTTGACGAGGTCGACGACGGCCGCGTTTGCCGGTGATGGCGCCTCGGCGCGGAGGGCGATACCACGACAGGCGGTGAGGATTTCGATGGCGAGCACGCGAGCGAGCCCGTCGATGGCGGTGCGGAGCTTACGACCGGCCGCCCACCCCATCGAAACGTGGTCCTCTTGCATGGCGGATGAGGGAATCGAGTCGACCGAGGCCGGGACGGCGAGACGCTTCAATTCGGACACGATTCCGGCGGCGGTGTACTGGGCGATCATCAACCCGCTGTCCACCCCCGCACGATCGGCGAGGAACGGGGGAAGCCCGAAGTTTCGTGCCTTGTCGAGGAAACGGTCGGTGCGTCGTTCGCTCATGCTTGCCACGTCCGCAACCGCGATGGCGAGGAAGTCGAGCACGTACGCGACCGGTGCGCCGTGGAAGTTGCCGTTGGACTCGACGCGGTAATCGACGGTGACGACGGGGTTGTCAATCGCCGAGTTGAGCTCGTTGCTCGCGACGACACGCGCGTGGGAAACCGTGTCTCGTGCGGCACCGTGAACCTGGGGCGAGCATCGAAGCGAGTACGCGTCCTGTGTGCGGACGGTATCTGCCTCGCGCGCCCCGTGAATGAGGTCACTTCCCGCCAACAGCGCCCGAATGTTCGATGCGGACGCGCGTTGCCCGGGGTGTGGACGAAGTGCGAGAAGGTCGTCGGCGAATACCGCGGCGTTCCCTCGAAGACCTTCGAGGGACAGGGACACCGCGATGTCGGCGACACGGAGGAGCGCGTCGAGGTCGGCGATGGCGAGCACGAGCATTCCCGTCATTCCGTCCGTGCCATTGATGAGTGCGAGGCCCTCCTTCTCACGCAATTCGATGGGGGAGATTCCCGCGGCGGTGAGCGCCTCGGCCGCGGACATCGACTCGCCGTGAGCGTCGCGAACCTCGCCCTCGCCCATGAGTGCGAGTGCGCAGTGGGAGAGCGGGGCGAGGTCGCCGGAGCAACCGAGCGAACCGTATTCGCGGACGATGGGGGTGATTCCCGCATTGAGGAGTGCCGCGTAGGTCTTCACGACGATGGACCGCACACCGGTTCGACCAGTCATGAGAGTCGAGAGTCGCTGCGCCATGAGCGCGCGGACGACCTCGCGTTCGACCGCGGGCCCGCTGCCCGCCGCGTGCGAGCGGACGAGCGATTTTTGGAGTTGGCTGCGTAGATCGTCGGGAATGAACTGTGTCGCGAGCGCGCCGAACCCCGTGGAAATCCCGTAGTGGGGCTCGGGGTCGTTGGCCAGCGCGTCGATCGCCACACGGGTCGCCTCGACCGCGTCGATCGCCACCGGATCGAGTTCGATCTTCTCGCCGTGCCGAGCGATGGCGACGAGTTCATGGGGTTCGAGCGGGCCGAGTCCAATCGTGACGGTCATGTTTCGATTACACCGCGCGAGAGCGAAACGGGCACGCGTCGAGACCGATAAAGTGTCTGGTATGTCAGACAAACCCACGGTTCCCGCCGCGAGCCAGACGCTCGACATCCTCGGGTTTCTCGCGCGACAGCGCGCCTCGGTTCCCGCCGCGACCATCGCCGCGGCGCTCGGACTTCCTCGCTCGACGACGTACCACCTGTTGTCGACTCTCGCCCATCACGGTTACGTCGTCAACGGCGATCGGCGGTGGGCGCTCGGCGTCGCGGCACACGACCTGGGGACCGGCTATCTGCGACAACAACCCCTCGCGCTCGTCGGTCGACCGTTGGTGTCCAAACTCGTTGATTCGGTCGGGGAGAGCGGACATCTCGCCGTTCTCCACGGCCCCGATGTTGTCTACGTCG
>JACCDN011106544.1_pt1 | contig 33565 bp, 24 predicted proteins | sample 7441691 | NCBI WGS metagenome assembly JACCDN01 (sample SAMN15323439, study PRJNA562643) | freshwater metagenome | isolation source: river surface water | place: USA:Blue River Watershed | collected 2017-08-16
AACTATGAGTTGCCAGTTCATCGGCAAATTTAAGACGTCTTCAGAGACGTCTCTTTTTTGACATGGTTTCGGTCTGGTCGTCAACTTCTATCTGCTCCGACCAGCCACACCTAGCCAAGCCACAGGCAACTCGACCAGTCTGGTGACTCTTCACAACAACGGGCGCAGCAAATCCCGGATAGGACTCAGCCGGGTACTCCGCTGGTAGATCTACTCCCAGCTTTTCTTTGACCCATTGGCTCTTCTTGCTTGGCGTGAAGTTTGTGCACACGAAAGCAGTTTAATGCTTCGAAAGAAACCAAACTTGCACTCTGCCACTAGCTGTACTGTGGTTATGCTGACATTGCTGCAACCAACTCTGGCACAGCCACAAACAGGTCAGCCTCCAAGCCGAAGTCCGCCACACTGAAGATAGGCGCCTCTGGGTCTTTGTTGATGGCCACGATGACCTTGCTGTCTTTCATACCCGCCAAGTGTTGAATGGCGCCGCTGATGCCGCAGGCCACGTACAGCTGGGGCGCGACGATCTTGCCGGTCTGTCCCACTTGCAGGTCGTTGGCGGCGTAACCAGCGTCCACTGCAGCGCGGCTGGCACCGATGGCGGCGCCCAGCTTGTCGGCCAGGGGCGTCATCACTTCGTTGAACTTCTCGCTGCTGCCCAGCGCGCGGCCACCCGACACAATGATCTTGGCTGCGGTCAGTTCGGGGCGGTCGCTCTTGGCGATCTCGCTGCCCACATAGCTGCTCTTGCCGCTGTCGGCCTGGGCGGCTGCGGCTTCAACGGCAGCGGAACCACCGGTGGCGGCAGCGGCGTCAAAGCCGGTGGTGCGAACGGTGATCACCTTGGTCGCATCAAACGATTGCACGGTGGCAATGGCGTTGCCAGCGTAGATCGGGCGCTCGAAGGTGTCGGGGCTGTCGACCTTGGTGATGTCGCTGATCTGACCCACGTCCAGCTTGGCGGCCACGCGCGGGGCCACGTTCTTGCCGCCAGCGGTAGCGGGGAACAGGATGTGGCTGTAGTTGGAAGCGATGGCCAGCACCTGGGCGGCCACGTTTTCGGCCAGACCGTGGGCCAGCGTGGCGGCATCGGCGTGAATGACTTTGGCCACACCGGCGATTTGCGCAGCGGCTGCAGCAGCGGCTGCCGCGTTGTGACCAGCCACCAGCACATGCACATCACCACCGCAAGCGGCAGCGGCAGTCACGGTGTTGAGGGTCGCGCCTTTGATGGAGGCGTTGTCGTGTTCGGCAATAACGAGTGCGGTCATGATCAGATCACCTTTGCAACATTCTTGAGCTTGTCCACCAGCGTGGCGACGTCAGGCACCTTGATGCCGGCGCTGCGCTTGGCAGGCTCGACCACTTTGAGGGTCTTGATGCGGGGGGCCACATTCACACCGAGGTCTTCAGGCTTGAACACATCGAGTTGCTTTTTCTTGGCCTTCATGATGTTGGGCAAGGTCACATAGCGTGGCTCGTTCAAGCGCAAGTCGGTCGTGATGACAGCGGGCGTGCTGATGGAAATGGTTTCCAGACCGCCGTCGACTTCGCGGATCACGCTGGCCTTGTCGCCAGACACTTCCACTTTGGAAGCGAAAGTGGCTTGAGGCATGTCGCCCAAAGCGGCCAACATTTGGCCAGTTTGGTTGCAATCGTCGTCAATCGCCTGCTTACCCAAGATCACCAAGCCTGGTTGCTCTTTGTCCACCAACGCTTTGAGGAGCTTGGCCACTGCCAAGGGCTGCAGCTCTTCAGCGGTCTCCACCAGGATGCCGCGGTCAGCGCCGATGGCCATGGCGGTGCGCAGGGTTTCCTGGCACTGGGTCACGCCGCAGGAGACAGCGATCACTTCGGTGGCCACGCCCTTTTCTTTCAGGCGCACGGCTTCTTCAACGGCGATCTCGTCAAAGGGGTTCATGCTCATCTTGACGTTGGCGATGTCCACACCGCTGTTGTCGCTCTTGACGCGCACCTTGACGTTGTAGTCCACCACCCGTTTGACTGGTACAAGGATTTTCATAGTCGGAATTCCTGAATATTTGAGTACTGGATCTAATCCGACAGAACGGAGCTAATCAGTTGCTGTCGCAATTGAAACTTCTGTATCTTCCCGGTAGAAGTCTTTGGCAATTGTCCAATCACAATTTTTTTTGGAACTTTGAAACGAGCGAGCTTTGCGCGGCAATGCTCTATCAGTTCTGTCTCGCTTGTAGAGACTCCGTCAACAAGTTCAACAAATGCGCAGGGCGACTCCCCCCAACGGGGATCAGGCTGTGCAACGACTGCAGCGAGTCGCACACCAGGATGGGTGTATAAAACTTCTTCTAACTCAAGTGAGTTGATGTTTTCACCACCAGAAATGATTACGTCTTTAGAGCGATCACGTATCTGCACATAACCGTCAGGGCACACCACGGCCAAATCACCCGAGTGGAACCAACCACCCTCGAAGGCCTCACGGGTTGCCTCGGGGTTCTTCAGATAGCCTTTCATGGTCATGTTTCCACGAAACATGATTTCCCCGACCGTTTCTCCGTCCTTGGGCACAGGAAGCATCGTCATCGGATCCAGAACAACCATACCTTCCTGAGCGGTGTATCGAACACCTTGTCGGCTCTTGCGTTTGACCAAGTCTTGCAGATCCAACGATTTCCACTCAGCTTGTTCGACACACACTGCGGATGGGCCGAAGACTTCGGTTAGTCCATAGATTTGTGTGATCTCGATCCCCATTTTCTGCAATGCTTCGATAACTGGGGCTGGTGCAGGTGCTCCGCCAATCAGCCCGCAAATAGCGTGCTGGATTCCCCTTTTTTCCTCGTCCGGTGCAAACGCTAACATTGCATGAACAATTGGAGCCCCGCAGTAGTGCGTGACTCCGTGCTCTCGGATCGCCGACAGAATGGTGGACGCTTCGACTCTCCGCATACAGACGCTGGTGCCCGCGTTGGCAGCCAACGTCCAGGCAAAGCCCCACCCGTTGCAATGAAACAGCGGCAAAGTCCAGAGGAATACTGCATGCCTTGGCATACCCCAATCAATCATGTTTGAAAGAGACACCAAGTAAGCGCCGCGGTGGTGGTACACCACTCCTTTGGGATTACCAGTGGTACCTGACGTGTAGTTGAGGGCAATCGACTGCCACTCATCCTCGATTTTGTACCCCTGCCACGCAGGGTCTCCACCGGCCAGGAACTCTTCGAAGTCACTTCTTCCTAGACGGGATCCACCAACGAATGATGGATCCACGATATCGATTACTAACGGCTTCTCCTCCAGAAGGTCCAGCGCCGGACCAACCACATCGGCATATTCGGTATCCGTAATCAGTACCTTCGCACCGCCATGCTGAAGCATGAAAGATAGGGTGGCCGCATCGAGCCGTACATTGAGGGTATTGAGTACAGCTCCACACATCGGAACGCCGAAATGTAGCTCTAACATTTCTGGCGTGTTGGCAGCCACCACAGCCACAGTATCACCCGCACCGACTCCGGCTGCAGCTAGGGCCGATGCGATTCGGCGGCTCCTGTCCAGTAGCGTCTTCCAGGACTCCCGACGCTCTCCATAGATGATGGCGGTGCGATCTGGAAAAACCTCAGCAGTCCGCAACAAGAAGGAGAGGGGAGTCAGCGGGACGAAATTCACTGACGTTTTCTCAAGCACACTGGATGCGCCATTTGGGGATGTCATATCGCTTAGGCCTCGAATCAGATAAGGTTCAGCGGAGAACGGTCCTCGAAATGATCATCCGTTGGATTTCAGATGTTCCCTCGACGATCTCCAAGACTTTTGCATCTCCAAAGGCGCGCGACACCGGGTACTCGGTCATGATGCCGTTGCCGCCATGGATTTGCACCGCTTGGTGCGCAGCATCCATTGCTTTCTCGGTGGCAAAGAGCTTGGCCATCGAAGCCTGCAGATCGTTGGGACGCCCCTCATCCTTGGCGACGGCAGCGTCGTAGAGCATGAGTCTGGCTGCATGAGCGTTGGTGGCCATGTCAGCCACTTTGAACTGCAGAGACTGAAATTGGTTGAGCTGTTTGCCAAAGGCCGTGCGTTCGCTCATGTATTTCACGGAGCGTTCGAGGGAGCCCTGCAAAATGCCCAAACCCAAGATGCCGATCAAGATGCGCCCAGTGCTGACCTGTGCCAGCGTCTGCTTAAGACCCGATCCGACTTCACCCAGCAAATGGTCTGCCGGGATGGTGCAGTTCTGGAAAAAAAGCTCGCTGGTTGAAGACCCACGCCAACCAATTTTATGGAGCTTCTTGCCAGTGCTAAAACCCGGTGCATCGTTCGGAACAATGAAATTGGACAGCTCTTTTCGCCCATCAGGGCGCGTGCCCGTGACTGCAGCGATCACCAGCGGGCCGGTGATGCGTGAGCCCGAGTTGCTGATGAAAGTCTTCGAACCATTGATTACCCACTGCCCGTTCTCCAGAACCGCCCGCGTTTGGATGTTGGCAGCATCAGAGCCTGCATTTGGCTCCGTTAAACCGATACATCCCACCTGACTTCCGTCCAGGATGGGACGCAGATAGCGCTGTTTCTGCGCTTCTGTTCCGAAGTTGTTAAGCAGACTGGCCGCTGTCGAGTTGGCCATAATGGAGACAGCCACTGCGCAATCGACACGGGCAATCTCCTCCAGCACGATGGCAAATCCGAGCCAATCGCCACCGCCTCCGTTGTAGGCTTCTGGGTAGGGAAGGCCGATATAGCCAAGCTCACCCGCCTTCTTCCAAATCTCGTAGGGAAATTCCTCGTCTTCCCAGAGGGTGTGGGAGTGTGGTGCAATTTCCTGTTCGGCAAAGCGGCGCACCGCTTGACGGATGGTTTCGTGATATTCGCTGACTTGGTACATGTCTCTTGTCCTTAGTAAGATTCTTCGAGGATCTGCATGTAGTCGCCCACGGTGGCCAACCGCGGATTGGTGGCGTGGCAGTGATCCTTCATGGCTGCAGCGGCAATGTCGGCCAGCACCGAGCGCGGCACCCCCATCGCACCGAGACCACGCGGCATGCCGATCCGCGAGTTGAGCCGTTCGATGTGTTCGGCGGGATCGGCACCGACGGCCAGACCCATTGACTGGACCAATGCTGCCTGCTTGGATTCAGTGACGCTTTTGTTGAAGCGCAGAACGGCGGGCAGCAACACCGCGTTCAACGTGCCGTGGTGGAGCGAAACGCCAGGGACCGCACCCAGGGGATGCGACAAGGCGTGCACCGCGCCAAGGCCCTTCTGAAAGGCCAGGGCGCCCTCCATTGCGGCCACCATCATGTTCCAGCGGGCATCGCGGTCTGAGCCGTCACGGGTGGCCTTTTCGATGCTGCCCATACCCCGGCGCAGACCATCGAGAGCGATCGCCTCCGCTGGCGGGTTGATGGCGGGTGCCAGAAAAGTCTCGATGCAGTGGGCAATGGCGTCCATGCCAGTGGCGGCGGTGAGCATGGGGGGCAGCCCCATAGTCAGATCTGGGTCGCAGATGGCCACCTTGGGCAGCAGGAAAGGGCTGAGCAAACCCAGCTTGCGGCCCGAATTCATGACGATGACGCTGCCGCGGCCTACTTCGCTGCCGGTTCCCGCTGTCGTGGGTATCGCCACCAGGGGAGCGACACGCTCGGAGATACGTGATGCACCGCCCTCAACGGCGGCATAGGTCTGGAGGGGATCGGGGTGCGTGGCGAGGAGCGCGGTCGCCTTGCCCAGGTCGATTGAGGAACCGCCTCCGATAGCGATAATTCCGTCGCATTCGCTGCTGACGAACATTTGTGTTGCGGCAACCACGGCCGCTTCTGTCGGATTCGGAGGAGTGTCTTCGTAGATGGCGAGCGCAACGGTATCGCCCAGCGATTCGAGTACTTTGTCCAGGATGCCTGCGGCGCGAATTCCTTTGTCGGTCACGATCAGCGGGCGATGGATGCCCAGGCGTTTAAGCTCAGCACTCAGAAGCTTGATAGCGCCGTGGTCAAGTTGTACGGTGGTCAGATAGTTGATGGTGGCCATATGGTTCCTGTGTAGGTCTGTGTCTTGAGACAGTTCAATGTGTTCGTCAGGGGCGGAAGAGTTGGGCATCCATTAGTCGCAAGGGTGTGTTCACACGGACGGGAGGAAATGCCATAAGGTCTAGCACCTGCGTCTGGACATCAATACCTGGTGCCACTTCCTCAAGCACAAGTCCATCAGGCGCGACTGAGAAAACCGCGCGTTCGGTGACGATCCACGCCTTTTGGCCCCGCTCCATGACGTTGCGTCGGAGCGGGTACGTGATTTCATCGACCTGTTCGACAAACTTGCGCACCTTGCCTTCGCGCTCGACAGACAAGGTCCCCGCAGAGGCCTCCGCCGCCAGTCCTGCAGTGGTGAAGGTTCCCGTGAAAATCAGTTCACGGGCGTTGTAGGCAATATCGATGAACCCGCCAGGTCCCGGATTGGCTGCGCCGAACCGACTGACATTGATGTTGCCGGAGCTGTCGATCTGTGCGAAAGCCAGCACAGCCGTTGGGCAATTTCCACCATTAATGAAGTCAAACTGAGCAGGGCCGTCGATAAGGGCTTCCGGGTATTTGTTGGCCGAGAACTGCCAACCACTCATAACGACACCGCCAAAAGGACCATGCTCTGTGGTGAAGCTGTAGTCGTGCAGGCCTCCATCCTGAAACGCTCCATCCTCCAACATTACGGCTGGCACATCCGAGGACGCACCGAATCCGAAGATGCTGACCTCTCCTTTTCGGACGTACTGTGCAGCACGGCGGGCAATAACTTTGTCGGGCCCCGGCGCGAGTCGTTCCGGTCTTTGGCCGCTGAACAGTTGTCCACCGAGGTAGGCATCGTCGTAGCGTACGTCGGTGGTCATCATCGCGTTGGGCTCGACCACGATACGATCCACCAATTCGCCAGGAATACGGACCGCATGCACGGGACGCGCATTACGGGGAACGAGTTTTCGTACCTGGGCAATGACTGTGCCGCCCGATGCTTTCACAGCCAGGGCCATGGCCAGCGCACACGAGACCAAGGGTTCGTCCTCGAAGCTCAGGTTGCCATGCTCGTCTGCGCTGCTGGCTCGAATGAACGCCACGTCCAGAGGCCAGGTTGGGTAGAACAAGTATTCCTTGCCGTCCAGTTCCTTGACTTTGACGAGATCATCTTGGGCACGCGCCGTGTATTTGCCACCTTGCTGCCGGGGATCAATGTAAGAACCGATGCCTATCTCTGTCAGGTAGCCCGGGCTACGCCTAGCTACTTCCCTCAGCCAATGCATGGTGGCCCCGATCGGCCAACAGTAGGCCTCGATTAGGTTCTCCTTGATCAGGCGCATTACCTCTGGCCGCTGCCCTGTGGCTGGATTCACGGGATTGATGAAATTGCCGGATACGATGCGCTTCATCAGACCCTCAATCGCCACATGGTCCATGCCGCGGATGTGCATGCCATCCCCGACACTGACCGGAAAGTAGAAGGTCAGGTCGCGCGGCGTGCCGGTTTCGCGAAAGCGATGGGCGAGAGCCTGAAACAGCACGTCGGGTGTCAGCCAGCCGATCACCCCGACACTAGCGATGCTCTGACCAGGACGAATGTCACCTACCGCCTGCGCGGGAGTGCAAATCTTTCTCATAGAACTCCTCTCAAGGTCGCAGGATTCAGGCCTGAAAGTGGATGATGTGGGTTCCCACGCAGACCGTCTCACCACGCTGGTTGATCAGCGTGGCTTCAGCCCATAGCCTGCGTTTTTCGTCATCGGCTCGTGCGATGCGGTAGTTAACCGTCAAGGTATCGCCGATGCGCACGGGCTTGGTGAAACGCACGTTGTCATAGCCGTAAGACACCGCCGGTCGTTTAACCATGTCGAGGTATTTGGTGACTGCACCAGCTATGAAACCGACCATCATTGCTCCTTGAGCGATGCGACCACCGAAGCCCATGCGTTTGCAGTACTCCTCGTCCATGTGGTTTGGGTGGTTATCCCCGCTGATGCCGGCAAATGCATAGATGTCGTATTCGCCTAGGGTGCGTGTGTAGCTGGTACTGGTGCCTATGAGAGTGGATACCGATCCTTCATGGGGAAACTTCAAATCAGACATGGTGGCCTCTAGCGTAAGTAAGAAAATTTCGATTGCGATGAACTCAGGCCTGGGTCGGCTTGAGCGTGCCAGCGAGTGCCAGCAGACATTCAAAGAGGAAGTAGTCACCCCAGATCAATTCGTTTTCCATGGCGACGCCGTTGCGCTTGTTGAAGCAGCCAGCGGTGAGGATGCCGGGCTGCCGCAGATCCTTCGGCGATACCGGGGTGAGGTAGTGCACGGCGAGCCGTTCGATTGCAGTCTCTGCAGCCTGGCGATAGGCCTTGGCTCTGCTTGGGATCAACGCAGCGAGCTTGAGCAAGCTGGCTGCAGCAATCGCCGTGGCGGACGTGTCCCGGTTGGTGTTTGGAATGGAAGGATCGTCGAAATCCCAAAAAGCCACACCGTCTGCAGGCGCGTGCGCCAACCACCAGTCCGCAACCCGAATTGCATCGGTCTCGAACGTTTTTTCACCAAGCGAAAGCGCTTGGGCCAGGCCGAGCATGGCCCAGGCTTGGGCACGCCCCCAAGTGCTGCTGTCGTGAATACCCTTGTGCGTGTAGCGCTTGATCAGCGAACCGCTTTCAGGGTGGAATGTGGCCGACTGACAAACAGACCCGTCATCGCGAACACACAATGCGATGTGCTGACGCAAGTGCTGGCGACCTATCTCTGCACTCTTCAAGGTCGGCTCGTGGCTCAGCAACAGAGCAACCGTACCAGGTAATGCATCAATGTTGGCTTCATGTGCACCGACACTCGACGCCTCCTCAGCCTCCAGTCCCAGCGGTATAAGTCGCGCCTTGGGGTTGTACATATCGACAAGGCTCCGGGTACCGGCCGAGGCTAGTGCCTGCGCCTCCTTGTCGGCCAAGAGGGTTGCCCCCAGGTGCGCGCCATACCAAAACAGGAAGCCTTTGAAAACAGAATTGGAAGACACCCGGGGGGTCAACAGGGCGGACCAGCGTCTGGCGCCGTCCAGATATCGAGCTTGCTCCGTGTGAAGAGCCGCTAGCCATAGTTGCCCGACCCAGAATCCGCCCGTCCAGTCGCCACCCGGACTGCGCACCCAGGTGCCATCCTCAGGATTTCCGTAGTGAGGAAACCCCTCATGTTGCTGCGCCAAGGTGGCGTCAATACGTTGGCACATACGCGCGATCGCGTTGTCAACCGTGGTTTTATCCATGCTTTTTGTCTCCGATGAGGTGGTTCGATGGAATGTCCGGCGTGTGTTTATTGCTGGACCGCGTGTTCTCTGAAGGGCATCGTATGCATCCAAGTTTTATGTGTCCAATATATAATTAGTGCCATTCTTAGACAAAATTCATATCAACATGGATCTACGACACCTGCGCTATTTCGTTGCTGTTGCCGAGGAGCTGAGCTTCACAAAAGCAGCTGAGCGTCTGCACAAGGCTCAGCCTCCGGTCAGCCAACAAATCCGCCAGTTGGAGGAAGAGATCGGAGTGACTTTGTTCATGCGTACGCGGCGCCATGTCGAACTGACCGAAGCAGGGCAAGTCTTCCTTGATCAGGCCCGACAAATTCTCCGATCCACCGAGAGTGCGGTGGTGCAGGCCCAGCGAGCTCAGCGTGGAGAAATCGGGCGCCTCACGGTGGGATTCTTCGAGCACATGTCCTATACCCTGCTACCCCCAATACTGCGGGCGTACCGTGAGCGCTTCCCTGCCGTAGAAGTTCAGCTGAGGTGGTTCCCCGTGATCAGCCAGGCGGAAGCCTTGCGCCGAGGTGACATAGATATTGCTTTTCTACGTACGGTGCCCGACATGAACGATGTCACCTGGGAAACCATCTTGGAAGAACTTTTTGTGCTCGCGGTCCCCTCAAACCATCCGCTAGCCGACGCGGAGTCCGTGTCCCTGAAGAGCTGCGCCCATGAACAGTTCATCATGTACATAGAGTCTTTGGCGCCGGACTTTCGTGCCGCACACATGCGTATGTGTGCATCAGCGGGTTTCGTGCCAAAGGTGGCTTCAGAAGTAGGTCAGGTCTATACGCTATTGGGCCTGGTCAGCTCTGGCGCTGGCATCGGCTTCGTACCCGCGTCGGTGCAAAAGGTACAATTTGATCACGTGAAATACAAACCCATCCAGGGCAAGCCAGTGACTTACGAGGTGCTTCTGGGCTGGAGTCAACGCAACCCCACGCCACTCATGAAGGCGTTTGTGGAGACGGCGAAACTGGTGTTGTGAGATGCCTCGTGTCGCTCAATTCGGCAATACGACATTACCATTGACCATCCGAGGAATGGCCTGCACATTCACATCGGACAACGCGGCGGGCAACAGGTCGGCAGGAAAGTTCTGATAGCACACCGGGCGGAGAAAGCGATCGATCGCGGCGCTTCCGACGGAGGTAGTGCGGCTGTCGGTGGTAGCTGGAAACGGGCCACCATGCACCATCGCGTGACTCACCTCGACCCCCGTAGGAAACCCGTTGACGAGAATCCGGCCGACCTTGTCTTCTAGCAATGGCAATAGCCGTCGAGCTAGTGGCACATCCCCGGAGTCCATCTGGAGGGTAGCCGTAAGTTGGCCTTCCAGGCATTCCAGCAAAACCCCGATCTCGTCAATATCCCGACAACGAACGAGTATCGAACTTGGCCCAAAAATTTCATCCTTCAACTCAGGATGAGCAAGAAAGCTCGCCGCGTCAGTCGCAAAGAAGTGTGCCCTACCGTCACAGCCTCCAGACGTCGCTTGCCCGCTGGCGATCGTCTCGACACACTCATGCTCGGCTAGCAGCTTCACACCCGCTGCATACGCAGCGGCGATTCCAGGAGTCAGCATGGTGCCAGCGGCCTTGTTGCGCAAAGACTGGGCCGTGACATCCACGAACTGATCGAGTTCTGGCCCGTCGATTGCGATGACGATACCTGGATTTGTGCAGAACTGACCTACACCCAAGGTCAGCGAGTCCACAAACGCTTGGCCGATACTCTCCGCGCGAGCTGCTAAGGCTTGCGGTAACAGGACTACCGGATTGACGCTGCTCATTTCCGCGTACACCGGGATCGGGACTTCGCGCGCCGCAGCCCGCCGCGACAGCGCCAGTCCGCCGGCGCGGGACCCCGTGAATCCCACAGCGCGAATAGCCGGGTGATCCACCAGGGCCTCGCCCACCATATTGCCAACACCTTGGATCAACGAAAAAGTTCCTTCTGGCAATCCACATTCGGCCACCGCTGCCTGCACGGCGCGGCCCACCAGTTCAGAGGTTCCGGGATGAGCACCATGCGCCTTAACAACCACAGGACATCCAGCGGCGAGGGCCGCTGCGGTGTCCCCCCCCGCCACGGAAAACGCCAGAGGAAAATTGCTTGCTCCAAAGACGACCACCGGACCAACCGCCACATGGCACTTGCGCAAATCGGGCCGAGGAAATGGAGTTCGCTCGGGCAGCGGCGAGTCGAGTGTGGCACTTAGCCAATGCCCCATTCGAACCACCTGAGCAAAGTGACGCAATTGGCTCGTGGTACGGCCACATTCACCCTCCAGTCGCGCCTTGGGCAAGGCTGTTTCCAGGGCTGCTCGCTCGATTAGCGAGTCACCGATTTCCTCGATGTGACGCGCGATAGTTTCAAGGAAATGCGCTCGCTGATGGGGTTTAGTGCCACGGTAGATCGGGAAAGCCCTCGCCGCCAGCTTACAGGCGCGGTCCACATCGCCCACTCCACCGGAGCCAAACACCGGGTCGATTTCCACGTTCAAGGCCGGTGAAAAGGCCCTGAACTCACCGCTCTTCCCCTGAGTCGAGACGGCTCCAATGAGCATGCTTCCTGTGATTTCCATCATTGTTCCTGAACTGCTGCCCCGGCGGATCGCCGCAGAGCAATGTGCTGATGTCGGCTTTCGCCGACCGCTTGTCTGCTAGGTCGGCGGAAACCGTGTTTGCTGCAATCTTTCGGGGTCAGCTGCGAAGAGATCGGTGCTTATTTGGCAAGCGGACAATTACCTTCGGTCAATGGCCGAAATGCTTCGTTTGCCGGGATGGTGGCGACGTGCTTGTAGAAGTCGCCTGGATAGCGCGATTCAGACGGTTTCTTTACTTCAAACAGATAGAGCGGGTGAATCTTGCGACCGTCCTGCCGGATGCTGCCTTTGCCAAAAAGTTTGTCCTCGGTGGGGGTGGCTTTCATGTGCGCCACTACGGCAGCGCCATCGCCGTCAGCCTTCAGGGCAGCAACCGACTTGAGGTAGTGGATCACCGACGAATAGACGCCGGCCTGCGCCATGGTCGGGAACTTGCCTTTGTTGGCGGCTGCGAACTCTTTGCCAAACTTGCGGTTTTCCTCGGTCATGTCCCAATACCAGGATTCGCTCAACACCAGTCCTTGGGCCGCCTTCAGGCCCAGTGCCTGAACGTCACTGATGAAGACAAGCAGGCCAGCGAGCTTCTGTCCTCCCTCGGTAATGCCAAACTCCGAGGCCTGCTTCACAGCACCTATGGTGTCTCCCCCGGCGTTAGCTAGGCCAATGACCTTCGCCTTGGACGCCTGCGCCTGCAGCAGATAGGAAGAAAAATCAGTGCCTGGGAATGGGTGACGTACTTTGCCCAGTACCTTACCCCCGTTCTTGACTACGACACTCTCTGTATCACGTTCAAGCGCATGGCCGAACGCATAGTCGGCTGTGACAAAGTACCAGCTGTCGCCGCCAGTCTTAACCACAGCCTTCCCGGTGCCGTTAGCCAAGGCCCAGGTATCGTAGGCCCAGTGGATCGCATTAGGCGTACAGGCCTTACCGGTCAAGTCGGACGTACCGCCCCCAGATACGATCAGCACCTTATTCTTTTCTTTGACGATCTCGTTAATGGCAAGAATTACCGACGAGGTAGGAACATCAAAGATGGCATCGACTTTATCTACATCCAGCCAGCGACGCGTGATGCTCGCACCGACATCTGGCTTGTTCTGATGGTCTGCCGAGACTATTTCTACCTTTAGGCCGTATTTCTCGGGGCCAAAATCCGCTACCGCCTTTCTTGCAGCCCAGATTGAACCTGGGCCAGACAAGTCAGCATAGACGCCACTCTGATCATTTAGCACACCAATACGAACGACCCCCTCGGTAATTTGGGCCTGTGCCGCTTGTGTGGCCATGAGGGCCGTCAGCATCAGCAGTTTGAATCCGGACTTCTTCATCATGTCTATCTCCTTCAGGGTGGGTTGAGAACGCTGGAGGCCTGCACCCGAGGCGAAATTACCTGGGCTTGGCTTTTGGGGGGAATCGGAAGAGGCTCTAGCGAACCTCTTTGTGCTGGGTGGCGGTTTAGTGTTTTGCCTGCGTTGCCGCCGTGGCAGATGGAGTGGCAGGCGATCATGTCCTACCCCTGCTTGATAGCTGGGTTTTACCCTTGCGGCTGCCTACCACGTTTTTGTATAAGGCAACCAGTTCGCCAGCGATGCCACGGCGAAACAACAGGACACAAAGTACAAATATGCTGCCGATGATTACAGTGATCATCGAGCCAACTTTGTCTGCGAGTGTGTTCTGCAGAACGACCACAATGGAAGCGCCAACCAAGGGCCCAAGTACAGTGCCGAGCCCCCCCAGCAGAGTCATCAGAACCACTTCACCGGAGGCGTGCCAATGAGCGTCGGTCAAAGTCGCAAACTGGAATACCATGGCCTTGGTCCCGCCAGCAAGGCCGGACAGTCCCGCCGAAAGCACGAATGCCATCAGCTTGTAGCGATTTACGTCGTAGCCCAACGAGATGGCACGCGATTCATTCTCCCGGATCGCTTTGAGAATCTCTCCGAAAGGCGAGTGGATGATCCGATGGATCATCCAGAAGCCAAACACGAAGATCCCAAAGACGAAGTAGTACATGTTGACATCTGAAGAGAGGTCAACCAGCCCCAGGAATCTGCCCCGGGGAATGCCATGCATACCATCCTCACCTCCAGTGAACGGCGCCTGGAGGAACATGAAATACATCATCTGCGAAAGTGCCAGAGTGATCATGGCGAAGTAGATGCCCTGACGGCGTATGGCCAACGACCCGAACAAGAAACCCAAACCTGCAGATGCGAATACTGCGACCAGAATTGCCATCTCAGGAGGCAGACCCCAGGACTTGGTGCTGTAGCCAACCACATAAGCGGAGGTTCCAAAAAACACAGCATGGCCGAAAGACAAAAGGCCGGTGTAGCCAATCAGCAAATTGAAAGCACAGGCAAAGAGGCCAAAGCACAGCACCTTCATGATCATCGTTGGGTAGAAGAGGAAAGGCACTGCCATGCCGACCACCAACAAGGCACCGTAGCCCAAGAAACGTCTGTTCATTTTTGACTCACTTTTCTTTGCCAAACAGGCCTGATGGCCGAAACATCAGAACGATGGCCATGATCACGAAGACCACGGTAGCCGACGCTTCCGGGTAAAAAACCTTGGTGAGCCCTTCGATCACACCAAGACTCACGCCGGTGACGATCGCGCCCAGAATGGAACCCATGCCACCAATAACCACGACTGCGAAGACGGTGATGATCAAGTTCGAGCCCATCAGTGGGCTAAGCTGCCCAGTGGGCGCAGCCAGCACACCGGCAAACCCTGCGAGACCAACCCCGAAACCGTAAGTCAGCATGACCATGACCGGCACGTTTATGCCGAACGCTTGGGTTATCTTGGGGTTCTCTGTGGCAGCACGCAGGTAGGCTCCGAGTCGGGTCTTTTCGATCACGAACCAGGTCAGGAAGCACACAGTGATGGACACCATAACCACCCATAGCCGGTACTTGGGCAAGAACATGAAACCGAGGTTGATACCACCTGCGAGTTCATCCGGCACTGAAAACGGATGCCCCGATACACCGTAGAAGTAGCGAAAAAAACCTTCAATAATCAGCGCGAGGCCGAAAGTCAACAGCAGACCATAGAGGTGATCCAGCTTGTAGAGCCACTTCAGCAGGCCGCGCTCAATCGCAATTCCGAAGAGCCCTACCAGCAGAGGGGCCGTGAGCAAGGACCACCAGTAACTGATGCCGAAGTACTCCATCCCCATCCAGGCTACAAACGCGCCCATCATGAACAAGGCGCCATGCGCAAAATTGATGATATTGAGCATGCCGAATATCACTGCCAGTCCCAGACTAAGGATGGCGTAGAAGGAACCGTTTACGAGTCCCAAAATCACCTGCCCCATCAGGGCTTGTATCGGGATGCCAAATAGCGATGTCATCATGTCTCCTTCGCAAACTCAGACGCCCAGGAGGTCCTGGAGCACATGTTGCTTCTCGTTGATTTCGTGCTGATGGATCTCTGCGGCGATTTGTCCGTGCTCGACCACATACATGCGGTCGGCCAGCGGTGCTGCAAAGCGAAAGTTCTGTTCGACAAGGAGAATCGTGTAGCCCTTGGCCTTGAGGTCACGGATAACCTGGGCCAGTTTTTGTACGATCACAGGTGCTAAGCCTTCCGAGATTTCATCCAGCAACAGCAACCGGGCACCGGTGCGCAGGATGCGCGCCATGGCCAGCATCTGCTGCTCCCCACCGGACAGCCGGGTGCCCTGGCTGTGACGGCGCTCGTAAAGATTGGGGAACATCGTATAGATCTCGTCCAGGCTCATGCCCCCGCTCCCCACCCGAGGTGGTAACAACAGGTTCTCTTCGCAGGACAAACTGGCATAGATCGCCCGCTCCTCGGGGCAAAATCCGACCCCCAGTCTGGCTATTTGGTGGGGCGCCATATCGATGACCTCGCGGCCGTTAAGCATGATCGAACCGGTGCGCCTCCCCGTCAGCCCCATGATCGATCGCAGCGTGGTAGTTCGCCCCGCGCCATTGCGCCCCAAAAGGGTCACGCACTCGCCTTGATTCACCCGTAAGTCAAGCCCATGCAGGATGTGGGATTCGCCGTAAAAGGAGTGCAGATCGGTGATCCGCAGGTATTCATTGACCATGCTCAATGTCCTTCCTGTGATCCGAAACCCGCCTCAGCACTGCCCATATAGGCCTCGATCACAAGTGGGTCGGCGGACACCTCGGCATACGACCCTTGTGCGAGCACGCTTCCACGGGCTAACACCGTGATGGCATCACAGATACCGGACACAACCTTCATGTTGTGTTCGACCATGAGAATCGTCCGGTTGGCAGCGACCTTCTTGATCAACTGCATCACGCGATCGACATCCTCATGGCCCATGCCCTGGGTCGGCTCGTCCAAGAGCATCAGTTCAGGATCCAGTGCAAGCGTGGTCGCGATCTCCAGTGCTCGTTTTCGCCCATAGGGCATCTCCGCGGTGATTACGTCAGCAAAGCCCGCCAAGCCAACGTAACCCAAAAGTTCAATCGCACGGTCGTTCAGCGAATTCAGTATTTCCGGGGAGCGCCAGAAGTGATAGGACACACCGAGTTTTCGCTGAAGCGCGATGCGCACATTTTCCATCACCGTGAGATGTGGGAATACCGCGGAAATCTGAAACGAGCGAATCACGCCGCGCCGAGCAATCTGGGCTGGCTCTTCCCTAGTTATCTCGACACCGTTGAAGTAAATGCTTCCACGGGTAGGCGCAAGGAACTTGGTCAGTAGATTGAAACAAGTGGTCTTGCCAGCTCCATTCGGACCGATCAGTGCATGAATGTGTCCACGCTGAATGCCGAGGTTGACGTCGTTCACGGCAACGAAGCCTTTGAACTCTTTCGTGAGTCCAGAGGTCTTGAGTATGAAATTCTGTGTCATGGTCCGAGCGATGTCTCCGCTTGTTATGAGCGAGAGAATATGAGCCCGACATACATACGTCAAATATCTTATTTGTCTTATTTTGAGACATAATACATATAAACAAGGTACCAAAGCTGCAGCATGTCCTGCGACAGCCAGTCCCTTGGCCAAGTCTGCAGGGTTCACAGGGTCGATCTAACTAGGCCGAGCAAAATCACCCTAGTCGACCCAGAGTACAGGGACCTGGTGCAAAAGCCTGAGGACGATGAAGCAAAAACGTGGACTGTGAGGGCACGGTGCGTGAGGAGCTGGAGGCACTGAAGGCGAAGTACTTGCCGGAGCTGGGCGCCATCCAGTAGAGCGCTATTCGGCATCCCAGCGGGCCTCGAACTCACCCAGGCGCTGCTCGGCTTTCGGTTGTCGAGGAGAGGCTCAACCACTGGAAGATGAAGAACGTGCACGGTTACACCGCGAGAATCACTATTTAGCCTCCTATGCGGAGACCAATCACTTAACGCTGCGAGCCCGAGAACACACTGCTTCGTTATCGACGGAGCTCCGTGAAGAGATTGAGCGTGAATTTGCAGAGCGACGCATCAACCTTCTTAGCTGTACAACCACCATGGAAATGGGGGTTGATCTTGGCGACCTTGAAGCAGTAGTAAGCCGTACATGAAACCGCTGCAGATCTGGGCGGTACTGAGCTGAATCAGGCTCTTACATCTACATTCAAGATTAGCTTCGCTAAAGCCTATACAGAAGGTTGCGACCTATTGCTGATCACTGATGGTGATGTATGGGAAATTGAAGAAACCGTAAAGCAAGCCAAGATCAGCAATCACCGTATCTTTGCCATTGGGGTAGGCAGTGCTCCAGCTGAAAGCTTATTGAAGGACCTAGCAGAGCAAACAGGTGGCGCTTGTGAGTTGGTAACACCATCTGAAAGCATTGCAGACGCAGTTCTGCCGCAACCGAAAAGCGCTCATTGCTTTCTCGCTTCAAGAAGTTGATGACAGGCGGCTGAAATGATTTCCGAAAACAACATGACCCGCCTTCATTTTCAGTCAGTGCCCGAAGAGATTCAGTGGCACTTGACTGAAGCTGAGTTGGGTTACACAAAGATTCAGCATCGCCTAGGATCACTCTACCTAGAGTCGGCGTGCAGTGCCGGAGAGCTATACCAAGCCTACAAATGGCTATTCATCTCAGTGGCTTTGGGGAATGATGCGGCAAAAGTTGATCTCGTTAAGGTCAACACTCACCTAGATTACGACCAAATCGATCAAGCCTACCAACTGGCAGAAGATTGGTTTGACGAAAAGTTTGTCGAAATCTCAGAGCGAGATGAAAGCAAATGGTCACCAGAATTGATGAAGTGGCGCTTTGCTCTTGCATTAGTCCATTGAAAGGAATAGTTGTGTCTTCACACCCAACTGAATTCATGTGCGACAAGGAAGCCATGAAGGCTCGGATGTCAGAAATCATTGAAAAGTTAACCCCAGATCAATGCGAGCACTTCGCCTACGCGTTGGAGCAGGTGGCGAGTTGCTATCTGAGCTCATCCAGCCACGGGGCACTACTCATCTCCAACGAAACAGATGAATCACAGTCATTGGTTGCTATCAATGCGAGCGAGATGCAGATCTGTGAGATGGTTGGATTTATGGCTGAAGCTATGCACGGAAGGCACTCTTCGCCTGGCGGGATGTATGTGAACTGATCCGGACGATCGCCAGAAATGGTGTATTGCTCTCAAGCAAGTTCGCATTAGGCGCCAAGATCTCATCCCTATATGAAACTTTCTGTCTGCAACTGTGAACCAATCACGCTGATCTCTAGTCCTTAGACATTCATTCATTTCACTCTTGCTGCTGCACTTTATTGACCTGCGGATGTAGTGAATGTATAAACAAGCTTATCAAGCCCTTCGGGGCTTCTTTCAATTCTGTTTCAAACCAATATGGCAACCAAAAAACCAAAATATGGCGATCAGGCTTTTCTTGACTATGCAAAAAAGATTGTCAATCATCCTAACTATGCAGGCATGCCTGACCCCATAGGAGAGCGAGGCGAAATTCAATGGGAGGCGCCATCAAATCGAAAATCAGGGAAATTTAAGGATACGCATCATCTCCGTCGCGAATGGTGGAGGCAAAAGGCCATTTCAATCGGCATTGACCCAAACACGAACAGCACATGGATTAGTGCAACGGCCAAATCCGTACACCCTTTTGGCAAAAAGCCGTGTAAAACATGTGGTAAAGAATTGGAGATTGCTTATGCATATCCGAATGAGCATTTATTCCAAAGACTCAGGAAGCTACGATACATTGGGTCAACCTTTGAATTCTCAGAGACTGAGCATATTTGTGACCTGATACAGCGACTGCATCAGAATTTCGGTGAAATAATTTTTGATGATCTTCCTAGATTGCTGTCGACAACTTCCATACATGTTCCTGCTATTCCAAAGTCCATAAACAAGTGGAAGGAATACTTGCGAGCACAATATATTCCGCAAGAACCACGAGTTTTGAGTCCTGGTGCCATGTCGAATCCACCAGATCGGCTTGATGGATTTCATTCCTTCAATAGATGCTGTCGCTCCACTTCTGATACAGGCAGGTCCAAGGAAAATTTAAAATCTTACGTTACAGATCGGCGTGTATTTGAATATTGGGTTGACGGCGATTGGGTTGCGGCAGATCGTTTAATGGGTCAAGTCAGATCTAATTCTGTCTTCAATCAAGAAGATTGCTTCAACATTAGTCAAGGTGGCTTACACCCTAAACCCTGCCAAGCGGATCATATTGGTCCAATTTCATTAGGATTTAACCATCGCCCTCAGTTTCAATTGTTATGCAAAACATGCAATAGTGGCAAAAATAATCGCATGTATGCCTCTGATGTCAGGCTTTTAATCGAAGTGGAGTTGACTGGTGAGCCTGTAATTTCCTGGTTTGCAGAAAAATTGTGGAGCCTGAGAAAAGGATCAGTGAATAACGCAGAAACAGGTTTAAGGCTTAGCAAATTACTACGCGACAATCGACATACGTATATGTCTCTACTTAAATCGATTCTTGATGGTGGGCATCACACATTTCTTGCCAGTCTTTTATCATTAGAGGTTGCCGATTTCGATCCTGAATTCAAGAATCTTAAAACAGTGAACCACCTGACTCATTTCGATTCATTAACACGAAATGCAAGAACCACAAAATACGCAACCGAGCAAAAGGCTCGGCGTATTCGCATAGCATTTTCTTCATTGGATGAATATCATAAAAAGGAAAATAGAAGTGCCTTTATTATCTCGAATCAAGATTCAAAGTCTGAGTTTTCAAAAGGGTTGGTCGAGCTCCAAAAATTGCAACAGACAACCGCCTCATTGGATAGAAAAATTGGTTCAATTGTTAGCGAACAAGGGGTATCAGAGTCAGATCTCCGAGCACTGGCATCAATACTTCCGATTATTCTTTCCGAAAATAAAACTCAATTTGAGAGAGTGCGTGCTCATTTCGTTAAAGGGATGAATGCGGTTGGGCGTGAACTAAGTGATCTATGGGACTCTGAAAGATACGTTCGCACCACTCCTGATGAAATCATTGAGTAATTTTTTGGATATAGAGCTCAGCTGTGATTTGCCCTCTCATAAGCTGTTGATAGGGGGTTTGGGGTAAATGCTTGTAATCCAAGTTGCTTCCATCTTGCCCAGGATCAAGCGCAGGGAGATCATCAAGAGCTTCACTAACCGATGGAGGATTTGGTATGTTGCTGATTAGATCATCAGCTGCCATGCTTGAAACAATCTTTGGGGGCGCTTCGGGAACTTTACCAGTGTTGTCACCAACTATGATCACCCTGATGCGCCTTTGAGGGACGCCATAATTCTCAGAGTGAAGCTTCCATACGATAAGTCTTTTCGCATGCTTCGATAGCTCGGCCTTCACCATTTCAAAGACTCGTCCTCCCTCCATATTCAGCAGACCTGTGACATTTTCAAATACGAAAACATCCGGTTTAATTTCGGCCAAAAGCGTGCAATAGTCTTTGAATAACCAGTTCCTGTCATCCTCCATGGAACGCTTATTACCTGCTGTCGAAAAGCCTTGGCAAGGAGGTCCGCCCAATACACATAGGGGCTTTTTAGGATCCCTTGCGGCTACTACTTTTTCGAGAATCTTCTGTTTTGTTTGAGTGGCTGTAATGTCACCAACAACTATGTCTGGATGAACGTTGGAGCTATACGTTTCTGAGAAACTGCTCTCCAACTCGCTTCCCACTAATGTCTTCCAACCCGCCCAGCCAAACCCCAATCCGAGGCCTCCCGCCCCCGCAAAAAGATCAACTGTTTGACCGACTATGTTCAAATGTCGAGCGACTTGAAAGGCTAATAGGGGCGGTACTGCATTTCCAATTTGGGTCGCAATCGACCCTTTGTTGCCTTTAAATACAAAATTGTCTGGAAAGGACTGAAGGCGAGCTGCTTCTCGTTGTGAGAGTGTCCTGTGTTGCCCGCCTTCAAAGTCGTAATGAATGTGACATCCATTCCCGGGTCTAGTAAAGTACGTATTAATTGTGTATGACGGGCGGTCTGGATGTAACCTGCCGTAATACGTTGACCGACTTCCCTCTCCTTTAGCAAAGCTCAATCTTATATTCTTGATTCTTTCCGATGGAACATCTTCGGGAATATCTTTCCAATTACCACCAGGTGGTACAGCCTTGCAGATTCGCAAATCTAGCTCACTCAAGGAAGCCGCATAATGATTTGGAATCACGTTATTTCCGAGAGTTTGCATTGGCTTTGATTGAAGAATTTTTTTGATTTCAAAAACTTCTTCTGCGGAATGTTCTTCCAGTCGATACAGTAGCGTGCTATAAACTTCGTCAGGCAGCCCATACCATCGGGCCACTTCTACTTCAATTTGTGCTGCAGTTTTATTTGATGGCCTCAGGAGTTGCTTGGCCACTAATTTTGAAATCTTTTTGACCACTTCATTTTCTGATAGGTCTGGTACTCTGATCCGTCGCATAGCACCAACCGACAAATGATTCGTGCTGATTGAATCACGGACTTGCGCTTCAAATACTATCGAATTAAATACCCCCAACATTGCGTAAAGCAGTGTTGGGTCATCTTGCTTGGGAGTTAGTACATTAAGCGAGTTTCCTGTCACTATGCCAGGAGGTATTGTGGTCGCAATAACTCGCCTTGCTGATGTTTGTCTAGCAACGTCGCGCCATATTAAGCGTGGAAGTTTGACTGAATCAGGGACGGAAATATCTTGCTTTAGATAAACAGGCTCATCATCTATCAATCCATACCGTGTAATTTGCCTCCCCTTTACGAATTTAACTTCTCCTTCTTTTGAAAGTCTTTGAGCTATGCCTGTTTCATCGAGCTCCCTTCCAAGCTTATAAAGAGTGATTTTTCCATTTTCAAAATCACCCAATTTTGGCAAGGTTGAAAGATACGTCATCGCTTTGGATATTTTTGGATCACTTCCAAATCCAATTGAATAATCGCTTTCCATGAGTGTCTTGATTGGAAAGTCAAGTACTGGAGGAAGTTCATCAGTTATTTCTTCAAAATGTTGAACTACTTGGAGATGTCCTTGGAGGTGTTTCTCATCAATCGTTTTAAATCCAGTAAATGATATTGCTGCCTGATCTACACCGTCGAAGAGTCGAGCACTTGCAGGATAGTGATGAATGGTATTAACAGTGTTTTGAGTGAATAGCCAAGACCTAATAGGCGCCGATATCTGATCTCCAAAGATTGTGCCTGGTGCAACAATACTAAATATCCCATTCGATTTCACAATCTTCACAGATACCTCAATCCCACATCGAGCCAAATTCGTACCCCAGCCAGAAAATTTTCTTGTCGGCTTCGAATGTGGATAATTTTCTTCAAGCCAGCATACTTTTTCTTTGAGTAAATTTACATATTTGCTTCTGGATTTTTCATCCAAATTCGCAAGTTCTCGACTATCTGGCTTAATTGCTTCCCATGGGGGATTTGTAATGCATACATCAAATTTTTCAACATTTTTCAGGGCCAACTCAAATGAATCTGTCTGTTGAGATTTGATTTCAATGCTTGGTATTTTCAGATCTCTGGTTGCATTCTTAATCAATTCCTTTGCATTCACTATTGCATCACCGTCGCAGTCCCACGCCTCTACGACAAGTTTTTCTTTTGGTAATTTATTTGATTCCAATAGTTCTTCAAGCAACCAGCACAACAGCCTTGCGTCTCCGCAAAATGGATCTACTATCTTCAGGTCTTTGGTCTTTGTTAGATTATTTGCTATTTCTTTGGCCATGTAACGGCCAATTCTTTCGTGAGTGTAAAAACGACCTGTGATTCTTTGCTCTAAGTCTTTGCCAATCTTGTAGCTTGTTTGCGCCCCCAAGGCTAATTCCAGGAGTTGATTTTGATTTGATGTAAACATTTGAGAAGCTTGTTAGCGAATCTGAAGTGACTCTGATTTATCCGTAGAGGGCTCTAAATCCACCGAAACTTGCGAAGTGGTAGTGATGTAGTTTTGCGCTTCTCTTACGAACCACTCTTTAAGTGTCATCCCATCTCTTGCCAAAGCCGAATAAATTTGTCTTTTTAATCCTGGCTCAAGTTCAATAACGATCCTGCCACTGTTGCCAATGCTCATATGACCTCTCTGATGTAACATTACATTGGTAACATTACACGATCGTTGAAAAAGTATCAAGCTCAAATTGCTCCAAGGGTGCTTAAGTGATTGAACTTTAGCCGCTGAAAGGCTCACTAAATGAGCTAAGCACCCAGGACAATATTTCAATCTTTCAACCACAGATTGAAAATTTTGCACTATGCTGGTGTTTTCTACCACCGACCTGGCCAAGACCATGCCATCCAGCACAGCTGACAACGCCATCATGACCATAGGAGAAGTCGCCGACTACCTCAAGGTCACCGAGCGAACCATCTACCGCTTAGCAGGGGCCAAGAAGATCCCTTCTTTCAAAGTTGGCGGAAGCTGGCGTTTTTCAAAAGCCGACATTGACGGCTGGATCAAAAAACAATCAGAGCAAGATCAAGGGACAGGGCAATGAAACTTGAACAAATAACCAAAGGAGCTCAGTTAGCCGGTATTGAGCCTGGAAAAATTGTTCGGGTTGTAAGCGCGGATCCACTGGGTGACAACGCGGTTACTGTCGTATACAAGGCCGACGACGGGCGGTTGGGAGAGCGAGTGCTCTTCCGCTCCAACGAATCCGACCTGAACGTTGCCTCAATTGGTAGGCCATGGAGCTTCGACGCCGACGGGGCCGACTTCAAGCTCGCGGCCGAGGCCTATCGCATCAACCTCGCGCACCTCTTCGATCCGATGATGGCCGTCCACACGTCGAACGTGGAGCCGCTACCGCACCAGATCACCGCCGTCTACGAGTCGATGCTGCCGAGGCAGCCGCTGCGTTACGTGCTCGCAGACGATCCCGGCGCCGGCAAGACCATCATGGCGGGCCTCCTGATCCGCGAGCTGCTCATGCGGGCGGATGCCGCTCGCATCTTGATCGTCTCTCCTGGGAGCCTTGTGGAGCAGTGGCAGGACGAGTTGTTCGAGAAATTTGGCCTGTCCTTCACGCTTTTTGGTCGTGATTTGTTGGACCAAAGCCGCAGCGGAAATCCATTCGACGATCACGACCTCCTGGTCGCCAGGCTCGACCAGCTTTCGCGAAGCGAAGAGCTCCAAGAAAAAATCCGTAGTTCCCAATGGGACCTGATCGTGGTCGACGAGGCCCACAAGCTTTCGGCCACTTGGTTCGGCACCAAGATCAATGAAACCAAGAGATTCAAGCTGGGGCAGCTCCTAGGCTCGGTTACGCGCCACTTTCTGTTGATGACGGCCACCCCCCACAACGGCAAGGAGGAGGACTTCCAGCTCTTCATGTCGCTGCTGGATTCTGACCGCTTCTACGGCAAGTTCCGCGACGGCGCCCACAAGGTCGACGTCACTGATTTGATGCGGCGGATGGTCAAGGAAGACCTCTTGAAGTTCGATGGCACCCGCCTGTTTCCCGAGCGCGTGGCTTACACCGCTAACTACAAGCTCTCGGAGGCTGAGGCCCAGCTTTACAACGACGTAACCACCTACGTCAAAGAGGAGATGAACCGGGCCGACCAGCTAGATGGCAAGCGTAAGGGAACCGTGGGCTTTGCCTTAACCGCCCTCCAGCGGCGCCTCGCTTCGAGCCCGGAGGCGATCTACCAATCTTTGAAGCGCAGGCGCGAGAAGCTGAAGCGTCGCATCGAGGAAGAGAAGATCAAACAGCGCGGCGGCGGCAAGGTCTTGGCCGAGACCTACGTCGAGAAGGCCTCCGAAGACATTTGGGAGTCGGCCGATGACATGGCTCCGGAGGACTACGAGGAGTTCGAAGAAGAGGTCGTGGACCAGGCCACCGCGGCCCAGACCATCGCCGAGCTTGAAGCCGAAGTCTTCACGCTAGGCCACCTCGAAGATCAGGCCAAGGCCTTAGTCCACTCGGGCCAGGACCGCAAATGGGAGGAACTCCGAGAGCTCTTGCAAAACACGCCGGAGATGCGGGGGCCCGACGGGCTGCAACGCAAGCTCATCATCTTCACCGAGCATCGCGACACGCTCAACTACCTGGCCGACCGGATCCGGGGCCTGCTTGGTAAGTTCGAGGCTGTAACCATGATCCACGGCGGGGTGCATCGCGAGGACCGTCGCAAGGTGCAGGAGCTCTTCCGCAACGACAAAGACACGCGGGTCTTGCTCGCCACCGACGCGGCCGGCGAAGGCGTCAACTTACAGAACGCCCACCTGATGGTGAACTACGACCTGCCCTGGAACCCCAACCGCCTCGAGCAGCGCTTCGGCCGCATCCACCGTATCGGCCAAACCCAGGTCTGCCACCTCTGGAACATGGTCGCCTCGGAAACTCGCGAGGGCGACGTTTTCCAGAAGCTCTTCGACAAGATCGAGATCGAGCGCAAGGCCTTGGGCGGACGAGTGTTCGACATCCTGGGCGAGGTCTTCGACGGCGTGAGCCTGCGCGAACTCCTGATCGAGGCGATCCGTTATGGCGAAGACCCAGCACGCAAGGCGCATCTGCGCGAAGTCGTCGCCGGTGCCTTGGAGACCGAGAAGCTCCGCGAGATCATCCGCCGCAACGCCTTAGCCGAAGAAGTCATGGACGAGCAGCGCCTCTTCGCCCTCAAAGAAGAAATGGAGAAGGCCGAGGCCCGCAAGCTCCAGCCATATTTCATCCGCTCATTCTTTGCCCAAGCTTTCGAGCGCCTTGGCGGCGACTTGCGCCCCCGCGGCTCCGGCCGCTATGAGATCACCTTTGTACCAGCGACCATCCGCGAGCGCGACCGGCAGATCGCGGGCCGCGACCGCCGAAACATGAACCCGGTCGTCACAAAATACGAGAGGGTATGCTTCGAGAAGAGCCGGGTCCGCGTCGAGGACAAGCCCAACGAGGCGGTGGCGAGCCTGATCCACCCGGCCCATCCCCTGATGCAGTCGGTGGTCGACCTAATGATCGAGCAGCATCGCAGCAAGTTGAAGCAGGGGGCGGTACTTGTGGACCCCAACGACGAGGGGCTCGAACCCAAACTTTTGTTCCTAATCGACCACTCGGTCAAGGAGGGTGGTGAATCAGGTTTGGTGGTGTCGCGCAGGCTCCAATTCGTCGCCATCGACAAGCATGGCGCGATCACGAACGCGGGCTGGGCTCCCCACCTAGACCTTAACCCTATCGAGCCGGATCAACGGGCCATGGTGGCCGCCGAAATCGAGGCCGACTGGATCAAGAAGGACTTGGAGGAGGCGGCACTGGCCCACTCCTCCGAGAAGCTCGTTCCGGAGCATTTTGAGGAAGTCCGTGAGAGGCGCGAGCTTCAAATCGACAAGAACCTCGCAGCAATCCACGAGCGGCTGGTTAAGGAGATCGACTACTGGTCCGACCGCCATGAGAAGCTAAAAACCGACCTATCCGCCGGCAAGGATGTCCGCCTCCCCTTGGAGAACGTAAAGCGCACGATCGACGAGCTGACGGTGCGGTTGGAAACACGTACCAAGAGCCTGCAAGCCATGCGGCATGTGGTGTCGAGCATGCCGGTAGTGGTCGGCGGCGCTCTCGTGATCCCAGCGGGACTCATCGCCATGCGAAGCGGTGAGGCTGAGGGTCCGACGTGGTCGGCTGATGCGCAAGCTAGGGCCAGAGTCGAGAAGATTGCGATGGAGGCCGTGCGCAAGGCGGAGGAAGCCAAGGGCCATCATGTGATCGACGTCTCGGCTGAGAAGTGCGGCTGGGACCTCACAGCGATCGTCCCGGTCGCCGACGGCAAGCTTCCGCAGGCCCGCCACATCGAGGTCAAGGGCCGCGCGAAGGGGCAGTCCACCATCACGGTGACCCGCAACGAAATCCTCTACGGCCTCAACCAGGCCGACAAGTTCATTCTGGCCATCGTGATCGTCGACGGCGATGACCATGAAGGCCCCCACTACGTCCGCAACCCATTCACACAAGAGCCTGATTGGGCGGTGACCAGTATCAACCTGGACCTCGCGTCCCTGCTCGCAAGGGCGCAAGCATCATGATCATCAAGACACCAAAAAAGTTAATCGAAGTAGCGCTTCCGCTGGACGACATTAATGTCGCCTGCGCTTACGAAAAAATGCCGGGTATCGGCGCGCATCCAAGAGGGATACATCTCTGGTGGGCGAGGCGCCCTCTCGCTGCCGCCCGCGCAGTGTTATTCGCACAGATGGTGAACGATCCGGCTTACGAGCGTTATCTGGGCAGGGGCGTGAACAAAGAACGAGCCAAAGTAGAGCGGGAAAGACTGTTCAAGCTCATTCGTGGCCTGGTTAAGTGGGAAAACACCAACAACGTCGCATTGTTGGAGGAGGCACGCGCAGAGATTCTCAAGAGTTGGCGCGAGACGTGTGAGCTCAACAAAAGTCATCCCCAAGCGAGAGAGCTCTTCAATCCGGAAGTGCTACCTGGATTCCATGACCCTTTTTCAGGCGGAGGGGCTCTGCCTCTTGAGGCTCAAAGGCTTGGACTTACTTCGTTCGCATCAGACCTGAATCCAGTTGCCGTCTTGATCAACAAGTCGATGATTGAGGTGCCACCACGATTCATTGATCGCAGTCCGGTGGGACCAATCCCTTCAAATCAGAAGCAGACAAAAATCGCGCAAGACTGGTCAGGTTCGAAGGGTCTAGCCGAAGATATTCGGCGTTATGGAAGCTGGTTGCGCGACGAGGCTTTCAAAGCGGTGTCTGATCTCTATCCGAAAGTCGACCTTCCGAAGGCCTACGGCGGAGGTAAAGCGAACGTGATTGCATGGCTTTGGGCTCGAACAGTTAAGAGTCCAAATCCTGCATATTCACATGTTGATGTTCCTTTAATTTCAACCTACATCCTGGCCAACAAAGAAGGCAAGGAAGCCTATTTGGAGCCGGTCATCTCTGGTGGGAGCTACACGTTCAAAGTGAAGAACGGCAAGCCGCCCAAGTCCGCTGCCGACGGGACTAAGGCAAGTGGTCGAGGTGCAAATTTCGTTTGTCTCATGTCGGGAACCCCCATCGGAGGGGACTACATCAAGACGGAGGGCGTGGCTGGCCGCATTGGCTCAAAGCTGATTGCCGTGGTCGCGGAGGTAAAGGGCGGGCGCGTTTATCTATCGCCAACTGATGAGGTTGAGCAAGTCGCCAAGTCAGCCCAAGCTCAGTGGGTTCCCGGAGGCGACATACCCGCGAAGTTGTCGGGCGGAACTTGTGTTCCATATGGAATGACCCAATGGGGACACCTTTTTACACAACGTCAATTGGTTGGTCTGAATGCGTTTGCAGAGCAACTTTCAATAGCCCGAACACGAATCCGATCCGATGCGATAGCCGCGCAATGGGTTGATGACGGCAAGAGTTTGACGGAAGGTGGAACCGGCGCCACAGCTTATGCGGATGCAGTGACGATCTATTTGGCATTCGCGATAGATCGTTGCGCCGACTTTTCGAACACCTGCACGCGATGGGTTCCAGGCAACCAAAAGGTCATGAATCTTTTTGCAAAGCAGTCGATTGCGATGACATGGGATTACCCCGAGGCCAACATCATGATCGACACGGTCGGTGGATACGTCCCCGCAGCCAACTACGTTGCTGACTGTGTCGAGATGCTCCCGATGAAAGCGGTCGTTGGGGATGTGGCGCAAGCGGATGCTGCAACCAGTGTTCGTAGCGAAGGCAAAGTGATATCTACCGATCCGCCTTACTACGACAACATCTACTACGCAGATTTGTCTGACTTCTTCTACGTGTGGCTTCGCCGCTCGCTTAGGCCCGTTTTACCTGATTTGTTTTCTTCCATGGTCGTTCCAAAAGCCGAGGAATTGGTAGCGACAGCACATAGGCATGGCGGTAAGGAACAAGCTGAGGCGTTCTTCCTTGATGGCATGACTAAGGCCATGCATCGGCTCTCGGAGCAAGCCCATCCGGCCTTCCCAACAACGATCTACTACGCATTTAAGCAGTCGCAAACGACTGACCTGGGAACAGGCAACACAGGGTGGGAGACTTTTCTTGAAGCCGTAATCCGAGCTGGATTTGCCATATCGGGGACTTGGCCGATGAGAAGCGAGCAAGAGTTCCGTATGGTTGGGCAAGGGGTGAATGCTCTTGCGTCAAGCATTGTGTTGGTTTGCCGCAAGCGCGATGTCAATGCGCCGACGCTTTCTCGTCGCGAGTTCATCCGTGAGTTGAAGGAGGAACTGAAGGAGGCCGTGGAAGCCATGATCGGAGGAGCGGAGGGCGTTTCCCCTGTCGCCCCTGTTGACCTTGCACAGGCCGTTATCGGACCAGGCATGGCGATCTTCTCCAAGTATTCGGCTGTCTTGGAAGCCGACGGCAGCCCGATGACGGTTCATACCGCCCTGACCATCATCAATGGAATTCTCACTGAGGGCGGTGACGAATTTGATGCCAATACACAGTTCTGCTTGGTCTGGTTCGATGAACAAAGTTGGACTCCTGGCGAATTCGGTAAAGCTGATGTCCTCGCCCGTGCCAAGGGAACCAGCGTGAATGGATTGAAGGAGTCGGGGGTCGTTGAGGCTGGATCGGGCAATGTCAGACTATTAAAGCCAAATGAGTATCCAAGGGGATGGACTCCCGAAAACGATAACAACACTCCGGTATGGGAGGCCTTGCATCAAATGATTCGAGCATTGCGAGACGCCGGTGAGTCAGCAGCAGGAGCTTTGTTGGCTGGAATGCCGCAGCGGGCAGATCCGATTCGTAATCTGGCTTATCGGCTTTACACCCTTTGTGAGAGAAAGGGCTGGGCGGATGAGGCAAGAAGCTACAACGAGTTGATTACCTCATGGACGGGCATTGAAGCCGCTTCGCACGAGAAGGGGCACTTGGGCTCGCAAGTGAACTTGGATATCTAAGGAAGAAGAGAATGAGTTTGAAGCCTTGGCGCGAAATCGCCGTTCCCCATGAAGATGTCTTGAAGGGCACCTTCCAACAAGCTGAATTCGCAGCCGATTTATCTCGTGTTCACCAAGGCACAGCCACGGATGAGTACCAAGATGCTTCATTGTTCTTTCAGCGGACCTTTATCACCGAAGGAATGCGACTTTTGCTCGATTCCGTCGTTAAGCGACTTACAGGCAAGGGCGGCGATCCTGTCGTGCAGTTGCAGACGGCCTTTGGTGGCGGTAAGACCCACACGCTCCTCGCGGTCTACCACCTCGCTGAAGGCAAAGCTCAAGCAAGCAAGTTGCAAGGCATTCCACCCATCCTTGACCAAGCAGGCATTGCCGAGCTTCCCAAAGCAAAGATTGCTGTCCTTGATGGTGTGGAGCTCTTGGGTTTAGCCAGCAAACCGCGCGCGTATGGGCAAACAGCAGTCAAGACGTTGTGGGGCGAGCTGGCATACCAGTTAGGTGGAGCCGATGGCTACGCCATGGTCAAGGAAGCCGACGACAGCGGCACGGCGCCAGGCAAAGGTGAATTGATCGAGCTGCTGTCCGCCAACGCCCCTTGCATTGTGTTGATGGACGAATTGGTCCGCTATGTTTCGCAATTTGAAGAGGGCAAGACGCTCTCGGGCGGCACCTACGATACTCAACTATCCTTTTTGCAGTCACTGACCGAAGCATTGAAGGCTGTACCAACAGCCATGCTGCTCGCGTCTTTGCCATATTCGGATCAAGAGGCGGGCAGCCAGCAAGGCGTCAAAGCTCTGCGAGCTTTGGAACACTATTTTGGCCGCGTCCAAGCTTTATGGAAGCCCGTAGGCATCGAAGAGGCCTTTGAGATCGTAAGGCGGCGCCTTTTCTCGGATGTAAAGGACCGGCTCGCAGCCGACGAAGTTTGTAAGGCATACGCCGACCTCTACACCGGCAACGCTGGCGACTTCCCGCCGGAGACGCAAGAAGCCAAATATTTGATTCGCCTCAATCACGCCTACCCTATTCACCCCGAAGTATTTGACCGGCTCTATGAAGACTGGTCGAGCCTGCCAAGTTTTCAGCGCACGCGCGGGGTTTTGAAGCTGATGGCGAAGGTGATCCACAGGCTTTGGACCTCAGGCAATAACGATCTAATGATCCAGCCAGGCTCGCTGCCCCTGTTTGACGGAGATACCCGAAACGAAGCGATCTACTACTTACCGCAGGGTTGGGACCCAGTCCTCGATGGGGACATTGACGGCGAGCGGGCGACCGCCACGGAGATCGATAACTCAAAACCCTTATTCGGTTCAATCCATGCCTGTCGCAGGATCACGCGTTCCGTGTTCTTAGGGTCGGCACCTGATGCAGGGGCTGTTGGCACCGCGAAACATCACCGGGGCCTCGAACTCGAAAGGCTGCTCTTGGGCTGCGCACAGCCCGGCCAAGTGATCGGGCACTACAAGGATGGCGTGCGGGCATTGGTGGACCGTCTGCAATACCTTAACAGCGAGAACAACCGCTATTGGTTTGACACCCGGCCGAATCTTCGCCGCGAGATGGAGGACCGAAAGCGCCGGTTCGACCTACGCGAGGACGTGTATCCCTTCATTAAGGACAAGCTACGCTTCGCAGGCGGTGTCTTTGGCGGAATCCATGTGTTCACATCCTCTGCTGACGTGCCAGACGATTGGCAGCTCAGGCTTGTGGTGCTGCCCCCAGAGGCGACATTTAGCAAGGGGGCACAGAGCCCAGCGATAGATGCCGCGACAGCGATATTGAAGAACCGAGGCGAGCAACCCCGCCAGAAGCAAAACCGACTGATCTTCTTGGCTCCGGATACCGACAGCATTTCCCGCTTGAAGGATCAAGTCACGTCGTCTCTCGCGTGGAAGTCCATCGTGGACGACGTCAAGGAGGGACGACTGAACCTCGACGGGCACCAGACCAAGCAAGCGTCAGCCAGTCTCGACCAGGCCAATGATGCATTGGGCCGCATGGTGCGCGAGACCTTCAAGTGGCTGCTTGCTCCCTTGCAGGAGGCCAAGCCCGGCAAAGGCATTGGCGAAGTTCAGTGGGACCACTTCCAGATCAATCCTGCTGCTGTGAACCGCACCGAGGAGATCGAGAAGGTGCTCAAAGAGCATGAGCTTCTCATCACCGAGTGGGCGCCGATCCACTTGGCCAAGATGCTGCAAATGTGGTTCTGGAAGGACGACGGGACAGCAGTCGGAGCCTTGGATACGTGGCAAAAGACATGCTGCTACCTCTATCTGCCAAGGCTGCGCGAAGCCGATACCCTGAGAGCGACCATCGCCGCGGGCGTGTCCTCGCGTGACTTCTTCGGGATCGCCTATGGTCGCGAGGAAGGCCGCTTTCAGGGATTCAATTTCGCCCAAAGCACCACGCCCATCTTCGACGACGCGTTGCTGCTGATTGAACCCAAGGCAGCTGCTGCTTTCGCCGCGAAGCTCGCCGAGGAAGCAGCTGAGCGAGAGGCTCAAACTCGGGAGAAAGGAACAGGCGGACCGACGACCTCGGGAGGCTCCAAAGGCGAAACCGCGGGCGGAACGTCCGCAACCACAAACGGAACTAGCGGCGCGGTAGCAGTTGGCTCGGCTGGTAACGGAGCTGCGGGCGGGTCGGGCTCGGGGAGCGGTGGAGCGCCCACGGCCAAGAAGACGAAGTTCTTTGGCACGGTGGACCTAGACCCGATCAAAGCCAAGCTGCAATTCTCGGACGTAGCTGAAGAGGTCTTGATGCTGTTCACCCAGCGACCTGGGGTGAAGGTCCGCATCTCCGTGGAGATAGAGGCAGAGTCACCCTCGGGATTTGACGACGGGATTCAACGGGCGACGCGTGAGAACTGCGACCAATTAAAGTTCAGAAATAGGACCTTTGACGAATAGATTGAGGGCCATGTCTTTCGCGCCTGAGAAACAGGCTCAAAGGCAATCAGTGAAAAAGTTAATCAGTACGGCACCAAAACCACGATTTTTCGCCTACCCCCTCCTGCCGTACCACGGCGAAAAAGTCAGGAGGTCCTGAGACAAAACGGGGTTTGAGACGGTTTACGGGGGTGGGTGGCCATGGGGTCAGTCAGGAGCCCATAGCAAAAAGCCCCGCGTGGTGCGGGGCTCTGAGCGCCTGACAACCCGGCTGAGCGAGTTAGCAGGACTTGTTCTGGCGGGCAACTAAGGATACGAACGATCGGTATCTGCGCTAACAGTCTGCTACCCCACTTTTCAAATCTCTCCTAAGCACCTACCAAACCAGCAACTGTTAGCACTCAGCCGCTTAGAGTTGTTTTTATTGCTCAACTC
>JACCDN011219482.1_pt1 | contig 33531 bp, 30 predicted proteins | sample 7441691 | NCBI WGS metagenome assembly JACCDN01 (sample SAMN15323439, study PRJNA562643) | freshwater metagenome | isolation source: river surface water | place: USA:Blue River Watershed | collected 2017-08-16
ATAGGTTGGTAGCGATGCAAGCTGATATCTTTGTGGTCAGACATAAAACTACTGGTGCTGCGGCGGAAGTGGCACAACATTTACCGTCACATGTTCATGTGATCAATGCAGGTGATGGCACTAATCAACATCCGACTCAAGGTTTACTCGATATGTACACCATGCGCCATTACAAACAAGACTTCACCAAGATCAAGGTAGCCATCATTGGTGACATTGTTCACAGTCGTGTTGCTAAATCGAATATTCATGCGTTGACTACTTTGGGGTGTAAAGAAATCCGTGCCATTGGCCCAGAGAGTTTGCTTCCTAAAGATCTCAATATGATGGGCGTCAAAATCTACAACAACATTGAAGAAGGTTTAAAAGATGTGGATGTGGTGATGACTCTCAGAATCCAAAAAGAACGAATGGAAGCAGGACAAGTACCTGAAGGAGATGCTTTCTTCAAGCAATGGGGCCTTACACAAGCAAGACTTAAGTTAGCTAAGCCTAATGCGATTGTGATGCATCCAGGTCCCATGAATCGTGAAATAGAAATTGCCAGTGACGTGGCTGATGGCTCACAGTCAGTGATCCTCAAGCAAGTGACTTTCGGTATTGCTGTGCGCATGGCAGTGATGTCGATTGTGGCTGGGATTTAAGATAAAAAACAAATTAAGTTAAATAAAATAAACAAATAGAGGCAGCAAGTAAAAATAAAATAAGAAAAAAATAGTAGAACAAACTAGACGAAGGAAAAATAATAAATAGGGATGGCTAAGGAAAATTCCTCGGCTATTTTCATTGAATCAGCAAGGATCAACTTTGATGATGCCAAATAGAAAGTCAGAGGGTGTTATAGAAATCTTCACGTCATAACCAATCATGGTGATGGCATAAAGTAAACGCAAAAACTCAACATGCTTGTTCACTATTAAAGAGCTGAATTGACTTGGTTGAATTAAGGCCAAGCCTGCCCATATATGTTGTGGGGTTAAAGTTTCTGAGTTTGGCCTTTTCGATTAAAAATTCACAAGTACGATTCTTTGTGGCGATCATAGAGGCTGGCATTGCATCCATTTCTAACTCAGTTACAAGAGCAGCATTCATTGCGGCTACCTGTTCATTATTGTTTCCTGATTGATGTGGAAAATACTTCATGCGAATATCCATTGATAAACCTCTTTATTAAAGTTAATTAGAAAAAATCCAATAAAAAGAATAGTTAGGTTTGTGGATAAGATGGGTCTGATTTTGTTGTAGGAAGCTGCCTACATCAAGACTTAGAAATGTTAAAAATAGTGAAGAAAAATTATTTGAAGAAAGATAACTTTGTTATTTGAAAATTAAACAGACAGTAAAATGAAAAAAGTATCAAGCTAAAGAAGCATAGTAAAGTGATACAAATAAAAAATTAAGATTGTCGTCAAGGAAAAATCCAGTGATCAATCTTATTGCCAAAGTTACCATACCGCCTAATATAATCAAAAGCTAATAACAAATAAAGTTTCAAATGTGGCGACTATCCATACCAGTAGGATTTTTTTGTCCTAGGTTGGCCAAACTATGCAGCATGCCTATCTTGATTGATGAAGGACGTCAAATAGAAGAATGTTAGGGCTCTATAGTTATATGGTGCTCTATAAATAAGAGCTGGTAATGTAAATAAAGTGATTAGAAAGTCAATTCAAAATTGCTAAAGTAATGCTATTTAACCGATTCAAATACTTCATTAAGAAGGCATTAAAATCATTTGCGTGATTGCACATTTTAGATATATGTATAGAGCGAATGTTTAACTTACAAAAAGCTTACCATGATTGGATTCTAAATGGTTTTTTGCTAAAAAGAGGGATCTCTATAATTAGGGTTCCAACTCAATAATGAGATTTTTAGATAAATTTATAGGTGATATATGTTGAAGAGTAAAATTTTCATAAGTGAAAAATTAAAAAAACTGCTGATACATAGAAAAAAGAATTAAGTTATAAATCTCTAATTTTTGGTTATTTCAGATACTTAGTAGGCATTAAGCGATAATCAAAAACTGGAAATAAATAAGGTTTAAAGAGTTTGCACAAAAGTATCAATCCCAGCCATAAAAAAAACAGATTGGCCCAATAAATATGTCAGAAAAATTTTTCAAAACTATGCCAAGAGAAGAAGTTTCTTTCAAAGATGTCACGGATTTTATAGCGGAATCTTGGAAAATTACTTTCTTCTTTGGATTTTTAGGAGTGATCTGCGCAGTTATTTTCCTATTGATAACGCCAAAGGAGTATGAGGCTATTGCTCAAATACAGGTGGCACAAATTGCAACTAGTAATACCAATACATCTCCTCTAGGGGCGAACATTGAAGATCCCAGTTTTTTGATTACTAGATTAAAAATCCCAACCAATTATTCAGATAAGGAAATTAAAGCTTGTGGCATTGAATCTATTGGTAATCCTTTTGAAGCCTTGACAAATAGTGCAAAATTTTCTGTAGTGAAGGGGGCTGGTTCAATGATTGAGCTAAAAATTAATCGTAAAGATAAAGAATTGGCATTTTTTTGCGCAAATGCCCTATTTGAAGCCATTAAAGAATCGCAAGTTAAAATAATCATCCCATATGTTAATGAAGCTAAAATTTTATTAGAGCAATATCAAGCTAGATTAAGTAACGCTCAGTCTTTAGTTGCTCGGGCAGACAAGTCTGGAGCTGCTCTTTCGGCAGCTTATTTAGCTAATCGTGATGAAGTAAAATTCTTAACAGAGGAGATAATGCGTTTAAATACCTTTATCACATCATTTGATACAAGAAAAACAAAATTAGTTTCTCCTATTTACGTTTCTGACTTACCGGTTTACCCTAAGAACAAATCTATATTGCTGGTTGGAATTGTGGCGGGACTATTATCAGGAATTCTGCTTGTAATGTGCAAGAAGTTTGTTGGATTAAAAAAATGAGATAGATTTCTTAATGCTCTAATAGTTTGTTGCATGAATTCTAAAGATATCTTTTAATTTTAGAATAATCTTAACGAAACTTCCCGGCACATTGAAGTTGTTAGTAACAATTTATTTAATTATTTCTTTTCGATAGAGAAATTGTAACTTGGATAGTTTGAATAATTGATGGTAGATAAGCAATCTACTTTGATGTTCTAAATTATTAAATATGCTTGAGAAAATTTGTGACTAAAAAAAAATTACCGATACTTTTGAGGTGTTTGTGGATTCATATCCCACAGAATCGGCGAAAGCAATTGGGATTATTGTTGGTGATAATGGTGCTATCTTCTTTTGCTGAAGTTCTAAGTATTGCCTCTGTTATTCCTTTTCTCTCCGTAATAGTGGCGCCAGAAAAAGTTTTTTATCACCCTGATGCTCAGTTTTTTATTTTGGCACTTGATTTGGATGAGGCGTCAGAGTTAATTTTGCCAATTACACTGAGCTTTGGTATCGCTGCTTTCTTTGCAGGTGGGATGCGATTATTACTTATTTGGCTCAGTGCACGCCTTGCATTTTCGACTGGCGCAGATCTTAGCCACAAAATTTTTATGCTTACCCTTCACCAGCCGTACATTACTCATCTTTCACGAAATAGTAGTGATATTGTTGCAGTAATTTCAACAAAGGTTAATGAGGTTATTTACGGTGTTATATTTCCCCTCCTCTTAGTCATTAGTTCCATAGTTATGCTTTTTGCAATTTCTAGTGTGCTTCTTTTAATAAATGCTAAGGTTGCACTAATTGCGTTCGGCGGCTTTGGTTTAATTTATTTACTTGTGATTCTTTCTATACGTCGTCACTTGTCAAGTAATAGTCATCTTGTGGCTAGAGAGTCTGCAAATGTAATAAAAATTTTGCAGGAGGGTTTGGGGGGAATTCGTGATGTATTGCTTGATGCGAGTCAACCTGTGTTCTGTAAGATTTATCGTATCGCTGATTTAAATTTGCGTCGCGCCCAAGGCAGTAATCAATTCTTAGGAAATTTCCCGCGTTATGGCATTGAAGCTCTTGGTATGATGTTAATAGCTGGTGTAGCATACTCAATGGCAATTGAGCCAGGAGGAATCTCTGCAGCAATGCCTGTGCTTGGTGCTTTAGCATTAGGCGCTCAAAGACTTTTGCCGATTCTTCAGCAAGTTTACGGAAATTGGGCTGCAATTCGGTCGGTTCAAGTTTCATTGCACGATGCGATTGAGCTTCTCAACCAAGCCTTACCCCATATACCTTCACATTCTGACAGGTTGAGACTTCCTTTTATCAATCAGATAGAACTTCGAAAAGTATCATTTCGATACCACACCGATATGCCATTTGCACTTGATGAAATTTCGTTGAAGATACCCAAGGGGGCGCGCGTGGGATTTATCGGATCTACTGGAAGTGGCAAGAGTACTATGCTGGACTTAATAATGGGCTTGCTTCCGCCTGAGCAAGGAAAAATTTATATTGATGATTTAGTTTTGTGCGATGAAAATATTGGTAATTGGCAGGCACGAATTGCTCACGTTCCTCAGAGTATCTTTTTGGCAGATATCTCTGTGATGGAAAATATTGCGTTTGGTGTTCCATTAGAGAAAATTGATGTGGAAAGAGTGGAGCGGGCTGCGCATCAAGCACAGATTGCTGATACGATATTAAGTTGGCCACAAGCTTATCAGACAAAAGTTGGGGAGCGCGGAGTTCGATTATCTGGTGGTCAGCGGCAACGCATTGGGATTGCCAGAGCTCTTTATAAGAATGCGGATGTGATTGTATTTGACGAAGCGACTAGCGCGCTAGATCAGGAAACTGAGCAAGCAGTTATGCACGCAATTGATACTTTAAATCCAAATCTGACAATACTAATTATCGCTCATCGTCTAAGTACTTTGCGTAACTGCACGCAGATTATTGAGCTGAAGTCAGGTCATATTTTGCGTACTGGCACTTATGCAGAGATAATCAATCAATAATCTTATCACCCATTAAAAGAAAATATAGATATGAGTTACGATTCAATTCCTTTTAATCGTCCTTACATGACCGGGCGTGAGTTACAGTACATATCAGAAGCTAAAATTGCCAGCATGTTAGCTGGTGACGGAATATTTACAAAGCGAAATCACCAATGGCTTGAAGATTATGTCGGTTGTCAGAAAGCTTTGCTAACCCATTCCTGCACTGCAGCATTAGAAATGGCGGCAATACTCTTAGATATCGAACCAGGTGATGAGGTAATTCTACCTTCGTATACTTTTGTTTCGACAGCGAACGCCTTTGTACTTCGAGGTGCGATACCGGTATTTATTGATATTCGTGCTGAAACACTTAATCTAGATGAGCGATTGATTGAGGGTGCCATCACTTCTCGAACCAAAGCTATTATTCCTGTTCATTACGCGGGTATAAGTTGTAAGATGGATGAGATTACTGACATTGCCCATCTCAATCAATTGTGGGTTGTGGAAGATTCGGCTCAGGGAGTGATGAGTAGTTATAAGGGGCGTCCACTTGGAAGTATTGGTGACTTGGGTGCATTTAGTTTTCATGAAACTAAGAACGTCATCTCTGGCGAAGGAGGAGCCTTGCTGGTTAACAGGCCAGATCTTGTTCAGCGTGCCGAAATTATTCGCGAGAAGGGGACTAACCGTGGTCGTTTTTTTCGGGGCGAAGTGGATAAATACACTTGGTGTGAAATCGGCTCATCTTACCTTCCCGGCGAAATCATAGCTGCATTTCTTTGGGCTCAGCTTCAAGAGGCTCAGCGGATTACTGCTGAGCGTATGACCAGTTGGAACCATTATCACTCGCTGCTAGCGCCTATGGAACAATTAGGCTGTATACGCCGACCAATCATTCCGCATGATTGCCGTCACAACGCCCATATGTATTACGTGCTACTTGCTCCCGAAATTGACCGTCAGTTTGTTCTGAGCGAGCTAAAAAGTAAAGGTATTCACGCAGTTTTTCATTATGTCCCTTTGCATGATTCAATCGCCGGAAGGCGCTATGGCCGTGAAGGTAGCGTAATGAATGTTACGAATGATTTGTCTGAGCGTTTGGTGCGGCTACCACTGTGGGTTGGGTTGACTCAGCAGCAGCAAGAATATATTGTCCAGTCTCTTGGTGATGCGATCAATGAAAGTCATAAGAAGCGAGCGCGCTAGTGAAAATAAAGTTTTTTCTGTTGATTCTTTCTGGTCAAATTTGTCGTGAGCATTCACGCGACTTGCGCAACTTCTGGTCGGGTTTTATAGCGATTCAACGAGGGCTTTATCTTGGCGGCGGCAAATTGGAAATTGTTGCCCACAGCTGGAACCCTGAGCATGATGATTTGGTGATGCAAGTTTATGCCCCAAATATCTATACTTCTCAGCGCCAACCCAATTTTTTGCCGGAGTACGCTGGCATCGTAAGTTCTCCCAAGTCATTCGAGACTGGTTTAGTTAGAGCGCGATCCACTTGGAAGCGAATTAGTCCTCAGGCACTTATAGGTAATGCAGAGTCTCGATCCGTTGCCGCCTCGTTGATTAATGCTAGTCAGCCTGAGGATACGCAAGTCATTTTTGCCCGCTGGGACCAAGGCCAGACCGGTTCGGAGTTGGTCAATCAATTGGTGCAAGATCCTGCCTTACCTCGTGATCTCATTTACATGGCTAACTATACGGAAATCGATGAGGGTTATGCAGATATGTGGATTATCGCGCCGCTATCTGTTGCGCGGCGGTTTGCGGGGTATAAGAAATTTGTCCTTGAAAGTCTTGCTGGCCTTAACAACTATGTAGCCGATTTCACGATCAATGGCTGGCCCATGGCATTACGTGGAGCATCCCGGACGCTTACTCAACTCCCAATTATTGGCCCCTTTCTCTCTATCTATGCGGGTAGAAGATATCTAGGTTTGTTGGAGCGAGTTTATAGGTTTGCATGTCAATGTTTGAAATGTTGGGGTGGTTTTTTGTTGAGGAGGTTTAATTTTCGACCGCAGTATGGTGAGCATAGCATAATACTGGGGGACTTTCGACCCATGGCTATTTGGCCTCAGTATCAAGCATTAAATAATCACGCATTACTAAAATATTTTATCTGGTCTCAGGGCTTACGTTCGCAGACACGCTTTCTAAATGTCGGAGATTTTTCTAGAGAAGAGTGTGGGCATTTAATCAATCCCTTTTCTTGTGCGTTTGTAATTTACAGTCATTCTTCGTATTCAGATTGCTGGGTCATGGTCGTTGAGCAAGCGCGCCGATGCATGCCTGAAAATTGCACCCACATTATTTTGATGTCGGAAGAGTCGAATCAAACACTGGCAGCATATGCGAAATTACCAGTCGGAGAAATTGAGTTGTTTTGTTATGAGGATAGCGACCCTTATACTGAAAGGCTGCGAAAAACATTTGAACGCTTAGCTGTTAAGTGGCCAATCATTTATTTTATCCATGAAGATATGCCGCTTTTTGCCTCAGTAGATGGACCTTATCTTAATGCCTTGTTACATTTTTTTAAAGCATCTAACGAGATATATATTAGACTCATAGACACAACGGCGGTTGATTGCAAGGAATTACATCCTGAGTTTCCTGGCCTTGTGGTCAATACTGGTGGGCATGCTTTGTCTGTTCAACCTGCGCTGATTAAGCCTAGCGAATTTGCCGGCCTGCTTTGCAACTATCGATGCGGACTATATGAGTTTGAAGAAGTCAGCGCGGCAGCTAATCTCCAATTTTCATCTGTCAATGGAAGCAGATTAGTGGGAAAGTACATGCTCAGCAATGATAAGTTCCCGCACATAGCAACTGCGATTACTAAGGGCAGGTGGTGTGTGTCTGAATGGGGGGGTGAGATAATGAGCCTTGCCGAAAAATACAAGCTTGACCTATCACTTCGGGGGGTAAGCTAGCGTGTTGATTTCAAGACTTTACAAACCTGACCCTATAGTTACTTTGCGTAAATTTGGCGAAATGCTTGTGCGCCGACATCCCTTCTGTTTTGTGCGTTTCAGTGATGGCGAGTTAGAAATTTTGCGCAACCGTTATTTGTGTATTGCTGAAGGTAAGACTTATTTCCGGGGGCAGTTGTTAGGCAATAATTTTCCAATTTACGATAGTAAGGAATTCAATCCCAAAGATCACTTCATGCTGAGAGCTGATCTTTTGGAATCGGCACTATATAAGGTTGATTATTTCTACAAGGGTATTCCGACATCACATAATTTAGCAGTTGATGATCGAGATTTTATGCTTCGACTCAATGGTGGGATGTCGGAGTATATGACTTTTGCTGATTTATTGATGAACTCCAATTACGCTTTGTTCCGAGAGGAAATACTTCCTTTGTTTTATGATTTCAATGAAGTAATTATTATTGCCAACTTTAGGGCGCGCCCAATAGGTATTTTAGGTAATGCTTTGCACGTCCCAATTAGCGACAATTTCTTTTCTACGTATGAGCGAACTCGCGATGATGTATTAGCAACTATACTTGCAGCACCTAGAGGGGCATTAATCTTATCGTCAGCCTCTTCGCTATCTAATATTATTGGGTACCAATCCTTTACCGTCCGCCCTGATTTAACCTTTTTGGATGTTGGGACTTCGCTTAATGACTTGTTGAGTCTAGATGCTCGTACTAGATCCTATCATGATGCTTATCTCAGTAAGGGATGGAAGGGCCTGCGTCAAAAAATATCGCGTGAATACAGAATTAGATGGTGAAATTATGAACATGCCCGGCATTACAGTTGTGCTAAATGCTTTTAAGCGCACAAAATACCTTGAGCAACAGCTCAATGCTATAAAAGCCCAAACAATAAAACCTACACGTATTCTCGTCTGGCAGAATGCAGGTGATGTAATACCCACACACTTATTGTCCAGTGCAGTCTTTGCTCAGTGCAATCAAAATCTTGGTGTCTGGGCACGCTTTGCATACGCATTAAACTCTGAAACTGAATATATCTGTGTTTTTGACGACGACACAATCCCGGGGAGTAAATGGTTTGAAAATTGCCTGCAAACCATGCAGACTAATGAGGGTTTGCTTGGCACACGCGGTCTGCGCTTTATGTCTAAAGGGCGCTACTATCCCTCAATTGGGGTGGGATGGGACGCTCCCAACGAGCAGGTGGAGCGTGTGGATATTGTAGGTCACTCATGGTTTTTTAAGCGCGAATGGCTAGCAAGCTTTTGGCGTGAGTTACCGCCAATCACTGCAAGTAAGATTGCTGGAGAAGATATACATTTTTCATATGTGCTTCAAAAGTATTTGGGGCTTAATACCTATGTACCGCCGCATCCTCTTGATGATATTGAGATGTGGGGTAGTCTGCCGGAAACCGGGAAGTATATTGGCGGTAATGAAGTGGCCATTTCATCGAATCCTGAGGCTTTATCACGTTTTAATAAAGCGATTAGCCATTATTGTGATCTTGGTTTTGAGCTTTGCCTAAGCGCAAAGGAGCGTGCGCAGGTAGGAATTGTGATTGGCTCGGGGATTCGCTCTAACATTCCCTTGAGGCGCTGGTTAGGGAATCATCCAAGACTATTTGTATTAGCAAAGAAGGTTTTAGTTTGGTTGCGTGCGATAAAAATTCATATTTAACTAAGATTTCAAATTAGATGCTTGAAACCTAGATTTACATCACAAACTTGGTTTAAGGGGATGTTCTAGTTGAGTATTGAGTTACCTGCACAGGCTTATTTTTCTTGCCCTAGTGAACTAAATTTGCTATGCCATGGGTATGAATTGGTTTGATACTGCATGTATTTTTTCAACAATTTTTAATTATCTAAAAACCATTAATTTTTTAGTAGCATTTTTAAGGTGCGACAAATTAGAGGAGTTTGATTAGTTCAGTCGATTGATTATCGGTCAGCGTTATACATAGCTAATTTTAGAGTGGTGATCGTATAGAGTTTTATTAATAGTGAGACTTTTTAAGTTTTTATAGCCACACTTTGAGCTAAGTTTAATTTATTACAAGTCAGTTCGGGTTAATAAATGAGTCAATTCTAGGAGACATTAGACTTGTTACAAATATTTATTATATTTTTGATTAATAGGGTTGTGGGATAATCGCAATAGTTTAAACTGCACACAAAAGGTTGAATCTTCAGTATCCTTCAGACTAAATCAATTTAACTATGAACTCATATTTTGATGTATATTAATTTTGAGAGTGTCTATTGTCGAAGTGTGACGAGAGAAGATTTAAATACTGTTTTTGAGCTTCTTCAAGACGTAAGCCAATATTGGCCAGAGGAATTTTTAATTGAGTCTATTTGGCAGACGATTCAGAATTCCCCGCACATTTATTGTGTTGTTGTGGTTTTATCTAATGGGTTGGTGGAGCAAGTAGTCGGGTATGGGTCGATTTGTATAAATCTTAAGATTCGTGGTGGAGCGATCGGGCATATTGAAGATATTGTCGTGGCGCCTGAGTTTCGAGGCCTGAGTTTTGGTAAGCTGATTGTACGCAGTCTTACAGAGTTCGCTCATGCTAAAAATTGCTATAAAGTTTCTCTCGAATGTCGTCCCAATAAAGTGTCTTTTTATGAGCAGCTGGGCTTTGCATCTTCAGGTAATGCAATGAGTATGCTTTTATTTAAAGATAAAAAATAATTATCTCGGAGTGGAAAGATGAACGTAATTTCACATCGAGGTTTCTGGCATAAAAAATCAGAAAAAAATACGCCCATCTCGTTTGAGCGGAGTTTTGCCCATGATTTCGGAACAGAGACTGATATTAGAGATTGCAATGGCCGGCTTGTAATTTCTCATGATATGCCTAATGAAACGGCAATATCGGTAGAGTCTTTTTTTGGTATGTACCGACGTTACAATAAAAATTTACCGTTGGCGCTAAATATTAAGGCCGATGGTATGCAGGCAGAGTTACTTCGTTTGCTGGCTGCTTATGATATTGAAAATTATTTTGTATTCGATATGGCTGTGCCTGACGGGCTGATCTACTGTCGTGATCAGTTTAAGGTTTACACTAGGCAAAGCGAATATGAGCCTGTACCACCCTTTTATAATCTGGCGCAAGGCGTTTGGCTGGATGAGTTCAATGGGCACTGGCTTACAAATGAGATTATTGAGAATCATTTGTCTAATGACAAGCAGTTATGTATCGTATCACCTGATTTGCACAAACGGGACTACCGCAAAGAGTGGGAGCACTATAAACGCATAGAGTCTCAGATTGGTAAAGATAAATTAATGTTGTGTACTGATTTTCCGGACCAGGCTAGGGAGTTTTTCAATGGCTAGAATCAAAGCCGTAATTTTTGATATGGACGGGGTGCTGATTGAGGCAAAAAATTGGCACTATGAGGCTCTTAACAGGGCGCTAGGGTTATTTGGAATGGAGATTAGTCGCTATGACCATCTTGTTACATATGATGGCCTCCCAACCAAAAAAAAACTTGAAATGCTAAGTTTAGAGAGGGGGCTACCCATAGAGCTTCATGATTTTATTAATGACATGAAGCAACGTTTTACAATGGAAATCATACATACACAATGTAAACCACGTTTCCATCATGAGTACGCGCTGTCTATGTTGAAGCAGGAGGGGTATAAATTAGCAGTAGCGTCTAATTCCATCCGTAAAACAATACAGGTTATGATGGAATACGCAGCCCTAAATAACTACTTAGAATTTTTCCTTTCCAACCAAGATGTAAAGCTTGGCAAGCCTGACCCTGAAATTTATTCCAAAGCAATAAAGCAACTAAATCTGCAGCCTGAGGAATGTCTTGTTGTGGAAGATAACGATAAAGGTGTCCAGGCAGCTAAGGCCAGTGGCGCATGGGTTATGGAAGTTAATGATGTTGAAGATGTGAACTATCAGAATATAAAGCTTCATATCGCACGTATTGAGAAGGGGGTTTCATGATAAATTTACTAATCCCTTTGGCTGGTAAAAGCCAGTATTTTTCTGAAAATGAGTACCCATTCCCTAAGCCATTAATTGAGGTTGGCAAGAGAACGATGATTGAACATGTTCTTGAAAATCTTGCAACAGCTTGTTCTAAAGTGCAGTTTATTTTCGTTCTTGATATTACTGAATGCCGAAAGTTTCACTTAGACAGCACGCTCAATATTATCACTAATAATCAATGCAAAATCGTCTACCTAGATAATGAAACTAGGGGGGCTGCCTGTAGTGCGCTAATGGCTATCTCACATATTAACAATCGACAGCCACTAATTATTTCGAATTCTGATCAGTTATTTGATGACTCGTTACAGAATATGGTCAATGCTTTTGAAAATGTAGATGCCGGAATTATTACTTTTGAATCAGTGCACCCTCGTTGGTCTTATGTGCGCCTAAATGAGCAAGGTTTGGTTATTGAAACTGCGGAGAAAAGACCAATTAGTCGTCAGGCAATCGCGGGACTTTACTACTTTCAACATGGACAGGACTTTGTTGATGCTGCAATGCGAATGATCCTAAAGGACTCCAGTGTAAATGAGAGTTTCTTCATTTCGCCGACGCTTAATGAATTAATCCTTTTAGGTAAAAAAGTTGGCTCCATGTCGGTGCGACCTGATAGTTATCACACCTTCTATACCCCTCAGAAAATCAAGGAATATGAGGCTCTTTTGCAGCGCAGAACATCGTGAGTATCTGATTATGAGAAAAGTAAGAATTGAGGACATGATTAAAGGTTGGTTTGTCGGAAATTTTGAGCCAACAATAATTCGTACAAGTGAGGTTGAGGTTGCTGTGAAAGAATATCGCAAGGGTGATAGAGAGGAATGTCATCACCATAAGATTGCTACTGAAATTACGGTTATTTCAATGGGTAGTGTGCGTATGAATGGCATCAAATACGTTAAAGGGGATATTATCGTTATTAATCCAAATGAGTCTACCGATTTCGAGGCCTTGGAAGACACAATTACTACAGTCGTCAAATATCCTGGTGCGAGTTGCGATAAATATATTGGAGAGCCTAAGTGATAAATATTGTTATCCCCATGGCTGGAGCGGGTAGTCGGTTTTCACTCGCTGGTTATGATAAACCTAAGCCTTTTATTGACGTTGCTGGGAAGCCAATGATTGTTAGAGTGTTGGAGAATTTGTATTATCCAGATGCACAATATATTTTAGTGGCTCGTAAAGAGCACTTAGATGCTGAAATTAACCTGGTGAAAAAAATTAAGCAAGAATTTAATGTAACCTTTATACCGATTAAAAATTTGACAGAAGGAACTGCTTGTACCCTGTTGTATGCACGACATTTAATAAATAATGATGAGCCACTAATTATTGCTAATTCTGATCAAATAGTAGATGGTGGTATCGAGGGGTTTGTTGCGGATTGTGAGAAACGTGGCTTAGATGGTTCAATTCTTACATTCCAAGATTGGTGTCGTGATCCAAAGTGGTCATTTGCAAAAATTAATTCAGATTGTCTTGTGGTCGAGGTTAAAGAAAAAACTCCAATCTCGGAATTTGCAACTGTGGGAATTTATCTTTTTTCCCGTGGACGAGATTTTGTTGATGCGGCTATAAGTATGTTTATAGAAGGTGATAGAGTTAATGGAGAGTATTACACCTGTCCCACATATAACTATATGATTCGTGAAGGCCAAAAAATAGGAATTTATAACATCGATATTAGTGCAATGCATGGTGTAGGAACACCTGAAGATCTGAATAAATATTTGACTGTGATCAGGGCTAAGTAAAAGATTTGCGCGCTTGTTTTTTTTCTACTGCAACTATCGAGCAAATTGAGCGGGAGCAGTACTCACTTTCTGACATTCAAATTCTAAAGGATTTGGGGTTCGAAGTTACTGTCGCAAATAACTTCCTGGATATTCCAAATAACTGCGATTTATATTTTTCATGGTGGGCAAGCGGGAGTATTTTGCCTATGATTAAGGCGAAGATTTTACGACGCCCAAATATAGTGATTGCTGGAGGTAATGAGGCCGTAATTTATCGCGATTCATTGACACTACAACCTACAGGTTACCTCAATATGAAGCTATATAAGAAGATAGCCACAAAAATAGTGCTTAGATTTAGCACGGAAATTTTAGTGGTCTCAAATTTTATGGTTAAGGATGTAAAACAGTTGAGTGGTGGAAGGTTGCCAAAAGTTGTTCCAAACTGTGTAGATACCAAATTATTCAATGCTGGAAGTCAGTTGCGAGAATTTGTCACAACAATTTTTCGTTTAGATGAGGGGCCAACTAGATTAAAAAGAGGCGATATTTTTATAAAAGCAATCCCTAATATATTGAGAGAATATCCACTGCAAAAGTTTCTTATTATTGGTTATAAGGGTGATGCTTATCAACGTTTAATAAATTTGGCGAAAGAATTAAATATAACTCATGCATTGACATTTGTTGGAGCCGTTAAAAATGATGAAATTGTTAATTATTTGCAACGTAGCAAAGTGTACGTTCAAATAAGTGATACAGAAACATTTGGCGTGGCAGTGGCGGAAGCGATGAGCGTGCAAACCCCAGTGATTGTTAGTGCTAAAGGTGCATTACCGGAAATAACTAAAGGTATTGGCATTACCGCAGATCATAACTCTGTAGACTCGGTCACATTGGCACTTATGAATATCCTTAAAATGACGGAAGATCAACGCTCAAATTTGGGTATTGCTTGCCGCAATGTGATTGTAAAAAATTACTCTTACGATGTTCGGAAAAAGATTATTGGTAACATAATTTACAAGATCCTCAATAAATCCAGTTCTTAGTATATTTTTGGGCTTGGTTAAATAACGAATGAAAATAATTTCAATTGCATTTTTTTGCGCCTCCTTTCCAATATTTTTTGATATCTCAAGCGGAAATTTCCTATTATCAAAGATAGACGAAATTGATGCATTGTTTGCATTGCGGCCGAGCTTCCCAATCCCATTAGTTTTTATTTCTTTAATTACATTTGTAGTTATTGCAACATACAGATTTAATTTGCTGCGTAGCCAATTCTATTTTTGGGGAATAAAAGAATTGGTTATTATTACCTTATATTTTTCAGCAAGTTTAATAATATATATTCTGCTTGATTTGGATTTTTTTCATATATTACAGATTCATATGCCATTAATATTTTTTTCTGTCATGTATTTGATTATTGACATTAAATTACTTAAACAAATAACTTTTATGTATATCTTGGGAGTTTTTTCTTGGATTCTCATTCATTTCTCATCAATTATTGTTACAAATAACTATTCATTTGTAAATGTAGACAGAGATTTAAATTTTGGTAGATTTTGGGGGTATCCAGTCTATCAAGCTTGGGTTTCATATCCCGCCTCACTTTCAATTCAACTTGTTTTTTTGATTTTCGCTTTAAATAATAAATTATTTAATAAGTACATTTTGTTTTTTGCAATGGCATTGATAGTTGCTGTAGGTTTTTTTGGCAAAACCAGATTATTTGCATTAGATATGGCTGTAATAGCCTTATTAATATCTTGGTTAAATTTATTTTCCAAAAAATCTTTTAATTTTTCAAGTGTCATTAAATTATTTATTTTTATTTCGCCTTTATTTTTTGGATTTATTTTCTATGGTGACAGAATTTTATCTGAGAAGGCCGATGATAGGATATTTTTAATTAATCAAGCAATTTATAATGTGCTGACAAATTTTGATTCTTATTTTCTGGTTGGTGAGGGAGGTAAGCATTCATTTGCGCATAATTTTTTTCTAGATTTTATTATTAATTATGGATTTTTAGCTTTTATTTTATACATCATCCCCTTATATTTTATTTCTAAAAAAATAAATAAAATAAACTCAATAATAAAATTACAGAGCATAAAATTAGGATCTTATATTTTAGCTATTACATTTATTCTATTTCAAAACTCAATTTTTAATTCTGCGTTGACGCAGCCTCTGGTTTTTGCAACTTATTATTTAGTCTTGATGTTAATTTTAAGTTATGGAGTTTCTTGCAACTATGATTTGCAAAATTCTTCACAGCTAAATGCCAATCTTTCGCCTTAAATTTTTTATAAATATCTTTTTTATTAAGGTGGATATCAAAAATCAATTAAAATAGGTTCTATGATTATCTCTAATTTCCAAATATGTACTTCATGTGTAATGGATACAACGGACGAAAAAATTTTTTTTGATCGTCATGGGATTTGTGACCATTGCAACACTTTTAACAATCAGGTGCGACCCTATTGGCATACCAATGAGATTGGAAAAGCTGAGCTTGATCAGATGGCTGAAGCGATTCGCGCTGCTGGAAAAGGCAGAGATTTTGATTGCATCATCGGTATGAGCGGTGGTATTGACAGCTCATATTTGGTCTATGTAGCCAAGGAAGTCATGGGTTTGCGTCCTTTAGTTTTTCATGTTGATGCTGGTTGGAATTCGCAGATTGCTGTAAATAATATTGAGCGAATGGTCGATGCTTTGAATCTTGACCTTTTCACTGATGTGATTGACTGGGTCGAAATTAGAGATTTACAGCGCGCATTCTTCCGCTCAGGCGTACCGCACATCGATACTCCTCAGGATCATGCCTTTTTTGCTGTTATGTATAAATTTGCTATTCAAAATGGTGTCAAGCACATCCTGACTGGAGCAAACTACTCTACTGAGTGCATTCGCAATCCAATTGATTGGATGTATTTCCAATCCGATTCACGCCAAATTCGTGACATCCATCGTCTATTTGGCGAGGTTCAATTGAAAAACTTTCCATTGACATCAATACTATGGCATAAGTTCTGGTTGCCCTATGTAAGAGGTGTAAAGGTTTTAAAGCCTTTAAATTGCATACCATACATTAAGGCAGATGCCCGACAACTTCTGATGGATAGGTTCGGATGGCAGCCCTATCCACAAAAGCACTTTGAATCTCGTTTTACACGTTTCTATGAAAGCTATTGGTTGTATGAACGTTTTGGTTTTGATGTTCGCAAGGTTCAGTTTTCCAGTTTGATTCTCACTGGGCAGATGACTCGTGATGAGGCTTTGGTGGAGTTGGAAAAGTTACCTTATGATCCTGAAACAATTAGCCAAGAGATTGAATTTGTCGCAAATAAATTAGATATTTCTGTTGATGAGCTGATGGGCTACATGGCCTTGCCGAAAAAGACGTTTCGTGATTATCGAAATATGGAAGGGGTCTATCGTATCGGCGCATGGATTATGCGAGCTTTGGGAAAAGAGCGTGGGGGCAAGCGTTGATAGGTGTTGTTGATTACGGCCTTGGAAATGTTCTCGCCTTTGAAAACATCTATCGACGATTAGGCTTGAATGTGGAAACAGTACGTACCGCAGAGCAAGTTATGCGCGCTGAAAGGTTGATTTTACCGGGTGTTGGAGCTTTTGATTCTGCAATGGTTAGGTTAAAGCAGTCTGGCATGATTAATTCCCTTTGTCGACGCGTTCTTGATGATGAAGTGCCAGTTCTTGGAGTTTGTGTTGGTATGCAAATTATGGCAAATAGTAGTGAGGAGGGTAAGGAGAGTGGGCTTGGCTGGATTCCGGGTTCTGTTCAGCGCTTTCGTGAAGAATGGTTTCAGACACATACTCATCTGCCTCATATGGGCTGGAACAATCTAGAACTTATTGGCAGCCCAAGTATTATTGCAGACTTGTCGGACCCCAAGTTTTACTTTCTTCATTCCTATTATTTTCGTCCCGATGATGAAAATCATGTGATAGCTCGTACGTACTATGGTGTCAAGTTTCCATCTGCGATTAGGCGCAAAAACATTTGGGCTACGCAGTTTCATCCTGAGAAAAGTCATGAATGGGGAATTGAGCTATTGCGTAATTTTGCTAAAATCTGAGAATGTTACTTCCTCGCCTTATTCCTTGTTTACTTATTCAAAATGGTGTCTTGGTAAAGACTTATCGTTTTAGTAAATCAAAATATATTGGTGATCCAATAAATGCTGTGCGTATTTTTAATGAGAAGTTTGTTGACGAAATAGTAATAATTGATATTGATGCCACGACCAAGGGTTGTGAGCCAAATTATAAAATGATTAGTAATTTGGCCAATGAGTGCAGAATGCCTTTATGTTATGGAGGTGGTGTCGGCAATGTGGAACAAATTGAGCGTATTATCGGTCTTGGTGTTGAAAAGGTTGCTATTTCATCGGCCGCAATTGCACGGCCAGCGCTAATTGAAGAGGCTGCCATTAGCGTCGGGTCCCAAAGTGTTGTGGTAGTGCTTGATCTACAAAAGCGTGGCATATTCGGTCGCGCAGAGATCGTCACGCATAACTCAAGTCTTAAGACAGGGATTGATCCATTAGCTTTCATTAGAGAGGTTACTAAACGCGGTGCTGGCGAAATCATTATCAACAGTGTCGACAGGGATGGAACGCTGGAGGGTTACGACCTTAAAATGGTTGAACGTTTACGAAGTGAAACAAGTTTGCCGATGACAATTCTGGGTGGCGCAGGTTCACTTGATCATGTAGCAGAATTATGGCGGACAAATGGGGTTATTGGCGCCGCAGCTGGTAGTCTTTTTGTTTTTAAAGGTAAGTATCAAGCCGTTTTGATAAATTATCCCAGCCCTAAGGAAAAGTCTACCCTTTTAGACGGTATTGGAATTAGATCATGAAACAAATTCTCCAATCCATAAAAACTGGCGTTACAGAAGTCGCCGAAGTTCCAATCCCAAGAGTTATGCATGGATCCCTGTTAATAAAAACATCTAAAACCTTAGTCTCTGCTGGTACTGAGCGCATGCTTATAGAGTTCGGTAACGCTAGTTGGCTTGGTAAGGCGCGTCAGCAGCCAGATAAGATTAAGATGGTGTTGGATAAAATCCGAACAGACGGTTTGCATCCGACTATAGAGGCTGTTCTGAATAAATTAGATAAACCGCTTCCATTAGGCTATTGCAATGTGGGGCATGTCTTGGCTGCTGAGGGGGTGAATGGGTTTAAGTTGGGCCAGCGGGTTGTTAGTAACGGCAGCCATGCGGAAGTGGTGAGTGTGCCATTTAATCTTTGTGCTGCTGTCCCTGATGCTGTATCGGATGAGGCTGCTGCTTTTACTGTTTTAGGTGCTATTGCTTTGCAAGGTATCCGCCTAGTAAAACCTACTTTAGGTGAGACTGTGGTTGTTATTGGGTTGGGTTTAATAGGGTTGATGACTGTGCAATTGCTGCGAGCGAATGGTTGCCGCGTTTTGGGAGTTGATTTTAGTGCTGAGAGGTTAGCATTGGCTCAACATTTCGGGGCAGAAATTATTAACTTAGCTGCGAGCTCTGACCCAGTAGATGCAGCAATTGCTTATTCTAGAGGGCGTGGTGTTGATGCTGTAATAATTACTACCGCCACTAATAGTAACGAACCTGTGCGCCAGGCTGCCCAGATGTGTCGAAAACGAGGGCGTATTGTCTTAGTAGGAGTGGCTGGTCTGGAAATTTCGCGGACTGATTTCTATCAAAAAGAACTTACCTTCCAGGTGTCATGCTCTTACGGGCCTGGACGCTATGATTCAGATTATGAAGTTAAGGGTTTTGATTACCCAGTTGGCTTCGTGCGTTGGACTGAGCAACGCAACTTTGAGGCCGTGTTGGACATGCTGGCTGATGGGCGGCTGGATGTTCAGCCCTTAATTTCACATCGTTTTTTAATCGAAGAAGCCCAAAAAGCTTATTCATTGATTGGTGGAGATAGTCCCTCATTGGGTATTTTATTGTCTTACCCAGCGATAGAAATTACTGATGCTTCAAAAACAATATCTCTATTTGATGTTGAATCAAAAACCACTAATTCATATTCCGATGATGATCAAATAATACCAGCCGTTAGGGATTCTTGCAGCGCGAATGACGTTTTCCAAAAAAACAAAGTCAGTTTTATCGGATCGGGAAATTATGCAACGTCAGTATTAATTCCTGCATTCAAAACTGCAGGGGCATGTCTCAAAAGCGTAGCTTCAAGTGGTGGAGTTAGCGGCGTGCATGCTGGGCGCAAGTTTGGATTTGCCGAAACGACTACAGATAGTGATCGACTCTTCAACGATACTGAAACAGATGCCATAGTTATTACAACTAGACATAACAGTCATGCACCACTTGTTTTGCAGGGCCTCAAAGCAGGTAAACATGTGTTTGTCGAAAAGCCACTTTGTTTGTCGCTGGTGGAGTTGGCGGATATTCAAGTAGCCTATCGCCCCGATAAAATATTATTTGTCGGCTTTAATCGTCGGTTTGCGCCTCAGGTATTGAAAATTAAAGATCTCTTACGATTGGTGTCAGGCCCTAAGGCATTTTTGATGACGGTGAATTCTGGTCTTATCCCCTTTGATCATTGGACGCAAGATCAAGATGTGGGAGGGGGGAGAATTATTGGTGAGGCTTGTCACTTCATTGATTTACTTAGATATCTGGCAGGATCATCAATTACAAAATCAAGTCAGAATATTATGACCTCATCAACTGGGGATACAGTTACATTAAATCTTGAGTTTGGTGATGGCTCAATCGGAACAATTCATTACTTTGCCAACGGTTCCAAGTCTTTTCCGAAAGAGCGATTAGAGGTTTTTGCTGCTGGAGGAGTTCTGCAGCTAGATAATTATCGCAAGCTAACTGGCTTTGGTTGGCCAGGATTTAAGAAAATGAACCTTTGGAGGCAGGATAAAGGTCATCACGGGTGTGTAGTGGCTTTTTTAGATGCTTTGCGAACTGGGGCATCTGCCCCAATCCCTATTGAAGAAATTTTCGAGGTGAGTCGCATTTCGATTGAGTTGGCTAAACGGTAACTTCTTGAATTTATTTACACTTTATTTTCACACGTTACGCTATCTAAAGCCACGGCAAATTTTTGGTCGGCTTAAGTTTTATCTTGTCCGTCCACGCATAAAAAAAATACCTGCTCCCCAATTGAGGCCTATAGTGGGAAAATTTGTTACGCCGGTATGTCGAAGGGCAAGCTTGCGGGGAGGGGAAAATTTTTATTTTCTTAATAAAGTTGGGTCTTTAGATGAGTTTGGTTGGGATGATTCAGTTTTGAGTTCAACTAGCCCATCCAAGCTTTGGCGCTACAACCAACATTATTTTGATTACCTTAATGCAGTTGATGCTGGTTATTATAAAAAATCCCATCTTACTTTATTGCAAGATTGGGTGGTAGAAAATCCCCAGGGAAACACTGTGGGTTGGGATGCTTATCCGACCTCTCTAAGGATTGTTAATTGGGTGAAATGGTGTTTTAGTGGCAATACTCTGCCGGAGCAGTGTGTTGAGAGTTTGGCTATTCAAGCTGAGTGGCTTATGGTGCATCTTGAGAGACATATTTTAGGCAATCACCTCTTTGCAAATGCTAAAGCGCTGATCTTTGCGGGGAGTTTTTTTTCCGGTGATAAAGCAAATTCATGGTTGCAGCAAGGTCTAGAAATTGTTCAGACAGAATTATCTGAACAAATCTTGAGTGATGGGGGTAATTTCGAGCGCAGCCCAATGTATCACTCGATCTTCTGGGAAGATATGCTGGATTTAATAAATCTATCTCAAGCATACCCAGAAGTCTTGCCAACCAAAGATGTGGTTAGATGGCGTGCCGTTACTTCATCTATGCAGGTATGGCTACAAAATATGGCGCACCCTGATGGTGAAATTACTTTTTTTAATGATGCGGCTTTTGGAATTGCGGCTAGTCCAGCAGAGCTAACAGAATATGCTAAATGCTTGGGTTTAGTAATAGACCGACCAAATTTCAGTCGTAAGCTTTTTTTGAAGGATAGCGGGTATATCCGTTTAGCTTCTTCAAAGGCCGTCGCTTTTTTGGATGTCGCTCCGATTGGACCTGACTATCAGCCAGGTCATGCCCATGCAGATACATTATCGTTTGAGTTATCGCTATTCGGGCAGCGTGTGGTGACCAATGGTGGTACTTCTGAGTATGGTAAAGGTACGGTTCGTCAAGAAGAGCGTAGCACTTCCGCACATAGTACCGTCAGCATTGACGGCCAGAACTCATCAGAGGTATGGGGGGGGTTTCGTGTGGCGCGGCGTGCATATCCATTTGGGTTGATGATTGAGGAGATTGATGATTTAATTACCGTTAAATGTAGTCACGATGGTTATATGCGTTTAAAGGGGAAGCCCATTCATCAACGTGAATGGAGATTTTTAGAGTCAAGTTTGCAGATTACGGATACGGTATCTGGCTTTCCAAGGCATGCTGTAGCCCGATTCCACTTGCACCCTGCAATCAAGATTGTTCATGTTGATAGACAGTTTTGGAAACTATTTTTTCCCAACGGTGAATCTGCGGGGATTGAAATTGATCAAGGTCACGCTGTTAAGGAGCAAAGCTTCTTCTCATGTGAGTTTGGCAGACGTTTGTCAAGATCTTGCCTGGCTGTTAGCTTAATTGAAAACCGCTCGCAAGTTCGTTTTTTTTGGGGGGATAATCATTAAAATCAAAAAAATTCTTTTGGTCTTCGGGACTCGCCCTGAGGCAATAAAAATGGCGCCGCTGGTCCATGCATTAAAAGAGCAGACCGAAGTTTTTAAGGTGCTAGTTTGTGTTACGGCGCAGCATCGCGAGATGCTTGATCAGGTGCTGCAAATTTTTGAGATTAAGCCGGATATTGATCTCAATTTAATGAGGGCTGGGCAGGATTTATTTGACGTGACCAGTTCGGTTCTATTGGGTATGCGCGACGTCATTGCTCAACATCTTCCTGATGCGGTTCTAGTTCATGGTGATACTACAACAACATTAGCCACTGCTTTAGCTTGCTTCTATGCGGGGGTGCCAGTCGGTCATGTGGAAGCAGGTCTACGTACCCACGACATATACGCCCCATTCCCTGAGGAGTTTAATCGTCAGGTTGCAAGCAAAGTTATGCGTTGGCATTTTGCGCCAACAAATTTAAGCCGTGACAATCTGCTGAGCGAGAGTGTTACATCGTCGGCCATTAAGGTTACTGGAAACACGGTAATTGACGCCTTGTATTGGGTTTTGCGGCGTATCGAAGGTGATGCAGCGCGCCGAGCTATGCTAATAGAGTTATTGCAAAATGTGCTACCGTTTTCCTGGCAAAGCGAGCGTTTTGTGCTGGTCACGGGGCACCGCCGTGAAAATTTTGGTGATGGTTTTGTCCAGATTTGTAAAGCATTGCGAGATCTTGCGTTTCGCTACAGTGATGTTCATTTTGTTTACCCAGTGCATTTGAACCCAAATGTTCAACAACCTGTTCGATTGTTACTTGCTGATTTGCCGAATGTCCATTTAATTGCACCGTTAGAGTATGAGCCGTTTGTTTACCTACTTAAATACGCATATTTGGTACTGACTGATAGTGGGGGTATACAAGAGGAAGCGCCAAGTCTTGGCAAACCAGTGCTTGTGATGCGAGATGTAACTGAGCGTCCAGAGGCAGTGAAAGCTGGAACTATTGAATTGGTCGGTGCCGATAGAGAGCGTATTAAAAATGCTGTTGCACGACTATTAGAAGATGAATCTCATTATCAAGCAATGGCTCGTGCCCACAATCCTTATGGGGACGGAAAGGCTTGCCAACGTATCATTGAGGCTCTGTATCAAATTTGATTATTTCAGGAGTTTATTGATGAAAAAAAATAAGAGAGTTTGTGTCGTTGGGCTAGGATATATTGGTCTACCTACAGCAGCTTTGTTATCAAACAATGGTTATGATGTAGTGGGTGTTGATGTGAATAATTATGTTGTTCAGACCATTAATCAAGGAGACATTCATATCTTAGAGCCAGATCTTGATGCTTTTGTTCGTTCAGCAGTTAAAGCAGGTAGATTAAAGGCATCAACATTGCCACAGGCAGCTGATGTTTATATAATTTGTGTACCAACCCCACTTAACGAGAATCATACAACCCCTCAGCCGAATATTGATTTTGTACTTGATGCAAGTCGAAGTATAGCGCCCTATATTAAGCCAGGGAACCTCGTAATTTTAGAGTCAACCTCACCTGTAGGTACTACCGATCAAGTATGTGCAGTTTTACGTGCATCGGGCGTTAAGGTTGAAGAAGTTCATTTTGCTTACTGTCCTGAGCGCGTTTTACCCGGAAAAATCATGTCTGAGTTGGTGGAAAATGATCGAATAGTTGGCGGACTCAATGCTATTGCCACTAAAGAGGCGGCAGATTTTTATCGTACATTTGTTAGTGGTACGGTGCTTGAAACAGAGGCAAAGACTGCGGAGATGTGCAAGTTAACTGAAAACAGCTTCCGTGACGTAAATATCGCATTCGCCAATGAATTATCCATAATCTGTGCAAGAGAAGGCGTTGATGTCTGGGAACTTATTCATCTAGCTAATAGACATCCGCGAGTGAATATTTTGCAACCAGGAGCTGGTGTAGGGGGTCATTGTATAGCTGTTGACCCTTGGTTTATTGTTGCGCGAGATGAGCTAAATTCGCGACTAATTCGAACTGCGCGTGAGGTTAACCATCGAAAAACTAAGTGGGTAGTTGATCAAATAAAGATGGCTGCTGACAATATTAAGGATGGTAAGAAGCCGCGAATTGCATGTCTGGGCTTGGCATTCAAGCCTAATATTGATGATCTGCGTGAGTCACCTGCGCTATTGATAGCCATGTCTTTAAAGTCACAGGGATATGATGTTGTTGCAGTTGAACCAAATATTGAAAAACATGATGATCTTGATTTGATTGAATTAAATGCAGCTTTACAGTGTGAAGTGGTTGCAATTTTGGTAAAGCACAGTGATTTTATTGAGGAAAACATATTGGATCAATTGAGAAGCTCTTCAGTATTAGACTTTTGCGGAGTCTTAAGCTAAGTTTATGCGTATTTTGCTTTTGAGTTTTTATTATCCACCGGATATTGGACCTGGTCCATTGCGTGCCAAATCTATAGTAGATGCACTGCTCGATACTATGCCAAGTAATGTATCTATTGATGTGATGACGACGAGACCAAACAGATATCAAAGTATGAGTACAGAAGATAATGATCTTGCCGGAGTTAATGAAAATGACATATTAATAAAAGTTAAGCGATTTCATTTGCCAAAGCATGCAAGTGGTTTGATTGATCAATCATGGGCATTTCTAGCTTTCGTTAAGGCGGTAATAAAAGCTACACATTTGCAAAAGTATGATGTGGTTGTGGCAACATCCTCACGCTTAATGACTGCAGTGCTTGGTGCTTGGATTGCTAAGCGTACGAATGCCAAACTATATTTGGATATAAGGGATCTTTTTACCGATACCATCAACGATGTATTTGTCAGGAGTCCTCTTAAGATGCTTTTGCCGATATTCAGGCTATTGGAAGCTTGGGCTTTTAAATCTGCCATCAAAATTAATCTTGTCTCCGCTGGTTTTTTGCCACATGTAAAAAAGGTAGCGCCTTTAGTTAAAACTTCTGTGTTGACAAATGGAATTGATGATAGTTTTTTATCTGTGCAATTTATGCCAAAAAAAGAAAATAATAAACCTTTAGTTATGTATGCTGGCAATATTGGTGAAGGACAGGGTTTGCACCGTATCGTGCCTAGTGCTGCAAAATTAACAAGAGAGCAAATTGATTTCACAATAATTGGTGATGGTGGGCAGCGCCTGAAACTCAAAGACGGATTGACTCAACTAAAAATTGAAAATGTAAAAATCTTAGATCCTGTATCAAGAAATCAGTTAATTGAGCACTATCGAAAAGCAGATATATTATTTTTACATTTAAATGATCACAAGGCTTTCCATAAAGTTTTACCTTCCAAGATTTTTGAATATGCGGCGACTAATAAACCAATTTTGGCTGGTGTTAGTGGTTATGCTGCGTTTTTTCTTAAAAAAAACGTACCGGGCGTTTATGTATTTGAGCCTTGCGACTTTGAAGAAATGAATCAAGGTATTTTCACCTTAATTAACGGGCCAAAATATATTGATAGGACATATTTTTGTAGCCAATATCGGAGAAAATTGATTATGAAGAAATTAGCCTTAGATGTATTGCGATTATCTGACGCAATTTGAGGTACGTTTATTTCGGATGGGATTGATTTTGGATTGGCTCGAATATAGTCTATAAGAGATTATCGTAAAAAAACGAAATCTTAAGGAATCATTAATGCATGCTTTATAAAATAACGACGACTTTCTTTTGAAAATAAAAAATATGATTTTAGTCACTGGTGGCGCAGGTTTTATTGGGGGTAATTTTATTTTGGATTGGCTTACCACTCAACCTTCTGAGGGGGTTGTTAACTTAGATAAATTAACCTATGCAGGTAATTTGTCAACCCTTCAATCTTTATCTGCTGATGCTCGCCATGTCTTTGTCGAGGGTGACATCGGTAATTACGAGCTGGGACTTTCACTGCTTAAAAAGTATTCTGTCCGTGCTGTAGTCAATTTTGCAGCTGAGTCTCATGTAGATCGCTCTATTCATGGTCCAAGTGACTTTATCCAGACCAATGTGGTTGGTACTTTTAATCTGCTGGAGGCTGTTCGTGCGTACTGGTCAGGGTTATCTGATTCAGCTAAAGCAGACTTCCGTTTTTTGCATGTTTCTACGGATGAAGTCTATGGATCTTTATCTTCAACGGATTCTGCTTTTATAGAAACCAATGCTTATAAGCCCAATAGTCCTTATTCAGCTACTAAAGCAGCATCTGATCACTTAGTTCGCGCTTGGTACCATACTTATGGTCTACCAGTATTAACAACTAATTGTTCTAATAATTATGGGCCATATCATTTCCCAGAGAAGTTAATACCATTAGTAATTTTAAATGCCCTTGCTGATAAGCCCTTACCTATTTATGGCGATGGTCAACAAATCCGAGATTGGTTATACGTTAAAGATCATTGCTCAGCAATTCGCAGAGTGTTAGAGGCTGGCAAATTAGGTGAAACCTATAACGTTGGTGGATGGAGTGAGAAATCAAATCTTGAGGTAGTGAATACTATTTGTAGTATTTTGGACGAGTTACGTCCAAAATCAGATGGTAGCTCTTACGCATCTCAAATTACTTACGTCGAAGATCGTCCAGGTCATGATCGTCGGTATGCCATTGATGCCACTAAATTAGAGCGAGACTTAGGTTGGAAACCTGTCGAATCTTTTCATGCAGGTATCCGTAAAACAGTACAGTGGTACTTGGATAACCAAGAGTGGACGAATGACATTTTAAATGGTTCTTACCGCGATTGGCTGAAGAAACAGTATAAGTAAAATAATTAATATGGCTTAAAAGGCTTGACTAAATTGACTTAAAGTAAACTTTAGACATAATATTGTATGTCATATTCTTCATTTGAACTTCTAGATCAAAGCAAGCCTATTGTTGTGTTTGGCCGTGATGGCCAAGTGGGCCGAGCTTTGCAAGTTTACCTGAAAGATTTAAAAGTGCCCGTTGTTTTTTTGGGTCGATCAAATTGTGATTTATCCAATGAGCTAACAATCAGAGAGGTCTTGAATCGTTATCAGCCTCAGGTGATTATTAATGCGGCTGCTTATACGGCCGTTGATAAAGCAGAAAGGACGGATCAGCGTGAACTCGCTTTTGCTATCAATGCTAGGGGTCCCAAGGTCATGGCTGAATATGCCGCAGGTATACCCCATGGCATTTTGGTGCACTACTCAACAGATTATGTGTTTGCTGACACTAAGAAAAGTGCTTACTTGGAAACAGATCAAACTGGTTCAGAGGATCGATTGTGCGTTTACGGCAAGAGTAAGCTGGCTGGCGAGTTAGCCATTAAGGAAGCTTTTGATTTAAATGCTTCTGGTGATTTGGGTAATGAGCTTGATGTAAGTGACGCTGATCAGCAACCAAGTCTCCCTAGATATTTCATCTTGCGTACTTCATGGGTATATGGTGATGGAAGTAATTTCATTAGGACAATGTTACGTTTGGCTGACGCGAGAGATCAATTGAAGGTGGTGGCTGATCAAGTGGGGACCCCAACATCTGCGCAGTGGTTGGCTGAATTAGGTTTTCAAATAGCTGGATCTAGTGTTGAATCTGGCATTTACCATGCAGTGCCTGATGGTGAGGTTTCTTGGTATGGCTTGGCAGTTTTTGCTATTGAGACTGCTGCTAGTTATGGTAAGGGTATTGAGCTTAAGTCAGAGAATATTTTGCCCATTCCAGCCACTGACTACCCATTACCTGCTGCTAGACCCTATAACTCAAGGCTTGATAATCAAAAGCTTAAAAAAACTTTGTTAGGAATGGGTTTTACAGGACAATATCCCAATTGGCGCGAACAAGTTGAAAAGTACGTCAAACAAGTAGTTGAAGAGTCACTCAAAAGTTAGATCAAAGATTGAGTATTAAAATCCTTGAAAAATTAAAAATGTGGGTGAATAACCATGAATCGTAAAGGCATTATTTTGGCGGGTGGCTCTGGCACTCGTTTATATCCGGTAACGCAGGCGGTGTCCAAACAGTTGATGCCTGTTTACGATAAGCCTATGGTTTATTACCCATTGACCACTTTGATGCTGGCTGGCATTAAAGATATTTTGTTGATTTCTACACCACAAGACACACCACGCTTTAATGAATTATTGGGTGATGGATCTCAGTGGGGTCTGAATATTAAATACGCTGTTCAACCATCACCCGATGGCTTGGCTCAAGCTTTTATCATTGGTAAAGAATTTATTGGAAACAATCCATCAGCGCTGGTGTTGGGGGATAATATTTTTTATGGCCATGAGTTAGTGAATCAGCTCCATTCTGCCAATTGTCGCTCATCTGGTGCAACCGTGTTTGCATATCACGTCAATGATCCTGAGCGTTATGGTGTTGTTGAGTTTGATGATTCTTTTAAAGCTTTATCGATTGAAGAGAAGCCTTTAAAGCCAAAGAGTAACTATGCAGTCACAGGCCTTTATTTTTATGATCAAAAGGTCTGTGATATCGCTAAATTTATCAAACCAAGTGCTCGTGATGAGCTTGAAATTACTGCGGTCAATGAAGCTTATCTTGAGATGAATCAATTGACGGTTGAAATCATGGGCCGAGGCTATGCATGGTTAGATACTGGTACACATGATTCCTTGTTAGATGCAGCAGGTTTTATTGCAACATTGCAGAAGCGGCAAGGTTTGATGGTGGCTTGCCCCGAAGAGATTGCTTATCGTCAAGGATGGATAACTGCCGAGGATGTTATCAAATTAGCTGCGCCACTTAAGAAAAACGCTTATGGTAAGTATTTGGAAAAGATACTGTGTGAAAATGCAAAGTCAAACTTGTCTTGAGTTTATTTCAACAAAATACCTAATTTTTTAGATTAATAAGTTAAAGAAATTTAAATGCCTATTACTGTTACACCCACATCAATATCTGATGTGTTGATCATTGAGCCCAAGGTGTTTGGGGATGATCGCGGCTGGTTCTTTGAGTCTTTTAATGAAAAAGATTTTTTTAATACAGTGGGACACTCTATGTCGTTTGTTCAGGATAACCACTCATTGTCTAAAAAAGGAGTATTACGGGGTCTTCATTATCAAACGGAGCATACTCAAGGTAAGCTTGTGAGGGTTTGTCGTGGAGCTGTTTTTGATGTAGCCGTAGATCTTCGACGGTCATCCGATACTTTTGGTAAATGGGCTGGCGTTGAGTTATCAGCTGAAAATAAAAAACAATTATGGATGCCCCCTGGATTTGCCCATGGTTTTTTGGTTTTATCTAAAACGGCTGAGTTTTTATACAAGACAACTGATTACTGGCATGCGGGTAGTGAGAAGTGCATTGTATGGAATGACCCTGATTTGAAGATTCAGTGGCCAAATATTGGAATGGAGTATATTTTGAATCCTAAGGATAGGAATGGCATAGCTTTTAAAAAGGCTCAGTATTTTTAGTAAATTTATCTCATGAAACTACTTATTACTGGTTCAAATGGCTTTGTGGGTCTGCCTTTATCTCAGTATTTAATGACCGTCGGACATCAAGTTGTTGGTGCGGTTCGATCTCGTAATTCACTTCACATAGTTAATTCCAAAATTCATTTGAAATCAATCGGTGATATTGATGAGATTACCAATTGGAGCGATTGCTTGAGTGGTGTTGAGTGCATTATTCACCTTGCAAACCGTGCTCATATAATGAATGAGAAATCAAGTAATTCTTTAGCTTTATATAGAAAAGTGAATACAGCAGGTACGATTAATTTAGCTCGTCAAGCTGCGGCAGCGGGTACTAAGCGGTTTATTTTCATTAGCTCTATTAAGGTCAATGGAGAATCAACTCTTCCTGGTCAGACTCTTAATCCTAAGGATCAACATATTCCAGTTGATCCTTATGGTTTATCAAAGTACGAAGCAGAAATAGGTTTGAAGTTGATTGCTGAGCAAACTGGCTTAGAGGTAGTGGTTATTCGTCCACCGTTGATTTATGGACCGGGGGTTAAAGCAAATTTCTTGAAAATGATGCAGTGGGTTGAAAAGGGAATACCTTTGCCTTTGGGGGCTATTCAGAATCAACGTAGCATGCTTGGCCTTGATAATTTGATCAATTTCATTGAGCTGTGTCTGACCTATCCTGATGCTGCTGGCCAAACATTTTTGGTGAGTGATGATCATGATGTTTCAACCACAGAGCTGCTAAAAGAAATTGCTGCTGCAATGCATCGTCCATCAAGACTGTTATCCATACCTCAATACTTCATTGAAAAGTTCTTAATTTTATTGGGTCAAAGGCATATCTCTGAAAGATTGTGTGGGTCATTACAGCTAGACATCGGTTTGGCTAAAACACTTTTATCTTGGAAGCCGCCTTATACTTTTAGAGATCAGTTGAGTAAAACAGTTCTTGATTACTTGTCAAAATGCTAAGGTAATAGTGTTTTTTTCTAAGTCGATTAGAATTCCATCATGAAACGCTTATTTGATGTGGTGCTGGCATCCATTTTGACTATCTTACTTGCTGTGCCCTTGATTATGGTTGCCTTGGCTGTTCGTTTAACATCCTCTGGTCCCGTCTTGTACTGGTCCGAACGTGTGGGTCGTGACAATCACATTTTTAAGATGCCTAAGTTCAGAAGCATGAGAACAGACACACCTACAGTAGCCACTCATTTATTGGGTAATCCTAAATCTTTTTTAACTCCAATTGGCAGCTTCCTTCGTCGCAGCAGTTTGGATGAGTTGCCTCAAATTTGGAGTGTTTTGGTGGGAGATATGTCCTTTGTGGGACCGCGTCCAGCACTCTACAACCAAGATGATTTAATTGCGTTGCGCACAGAACAGAAAGTACATACTTTAGCGCCTGGTTTAACTGGATGGGCCCAGGTCAATGGTCGTGATGAGCTGCCAATACCAACTAAAGTTAGTTTAGATGTTGAATACTTGCAAAAACAGTCTTTTTTCTTTGATCTGTATATTTTGTGTCTTACTTTTATCAAGGTTTTAAGGCGAGATGGAGTGACTCATTGATTTGTTAATAAAAATAAGAAAATAATGAGAAAATGGCGGGATATGAAAAAGCAGCTTATTTCTTTGCCCCGTTTAGGCAAGCAGTCACTTGTCTTTTTGGTCGATGCCTTCTCAATTGCTTTTGCAGTTTGGTTGGCTTTTTCAATTCGTTTAGATCGATTACATTTTCCTGGTGGCCCAGAGCTTCTTGTTTATGGGCTGGCTATATTGATTGCATTACCCATTTTTGTGAAGATGGGTTTGTATCGCGCAGTGTTTAGGTATGCTGGTCAGCATGCACTTTGGTCGATTACCAGAGCTGTCTTTTTTTATGGGCTTATTTTTTTCGCAGTGATTATTTTTTGGGATTCTTTGGGGTTGCCCAAAGGTAATGCCACCATTCCGAGAAGTTTGGGTATTCTGCAGCCAATCATATTGCTGGTCTTGATTCTGTTGAGTCGCTCAGTCGCGAGAGTATGGTTGGCAGGACATGCGTCAATCAGCAAGAAAACACAAAAGCGAACCTTGATTTATGGAGCCGGTGTCTCTGGAGCGCAGATAGCTAGTTCACTTCAGCGAAGTGGGCAATACTATTTAGTTGGATATTTGGATGATGATCCACAGTTACGACATAAGACCATCAATGGTTTAACCATTTATGGGATTGATGAGATTGATGTGCTCATAAATGAATACGGGGTTACTGATATTTTATTGGCCTTGCCGTCAATTCAACAATTGCGTCGCAATGAAATTTTAAGTGATCTGCGACGCTTTCATGTGCATGTGCGTTCACTGCCCAGCATGACTGATTTGGCCGAAGGTAAGGTTAAGGTGTCAGATATTCGAGAGCTGGATGCGGTTGACTTGTTGGGGCGCAATCCAGTGGCACCAAATAAAGAGTTGTTTGAAAAAAATATCAAGAATCAAGTTGTGATGGTCACGGGTGCTGGTGGCAGCATCGGCAGTGAATTAACACGTCAGATTTTATTTTCTAAACCCAAGACACTCATTCTTTTAGAGCAAAGTGAATTTGCTTTGTATGCCCTTGATACTGAATTAAGAGCCAGAATCAAAGATGAGAACTTGGGTACCGAGTTAGTTTCATTATTAGGCAATGTTCGGCAATACGATTGGCTAAAGAAGATTTTAACTGCCTGGCAAATCAATACGATCTATCATGCAGCCGCTTATAAGCACGTGCCCATTGTTGAGCACAATGTTACAGAAGGTGTTTTAAACAATGTTTGGGGCACGCTGAATGCCGCTCGTGCGGCTATTGAATCAGGTGTTGATCAGTTTTTATTAATCAGTACTGATAAAGCTGTGAGACCTACCAACGTGATGGGAGCCTCTAAACGTTTGGCTGAGATGGTATTGCAGGCTTTGGCTAACCAAGCGGGCGTTCATACTCAACTTTCCATGGTTCGTTTCGGTAATGTTTTGGGCTCTAGCGGTTCAGTTGTGCCATTATTCCGTTCTCAAATTAATTCAGGTGGTCCTGTGACAGTGACTCACCCAGAGGTAACGCGTTATTTCATGACAATTCCAGAAGCCGTACAGTTAGTTATTCAGGCCGGTGCTATGGCTAGCATTTCCAGTACTACGGGTCAAGGAGCTGTTTTTGTCTTGGATATGGGTGAGCCAGTCAAGATTATTGATCTTGCCCAGCGAATGATTGAGCTCTCTGGTTTTAGTCTTAAGAATGAAGAGAATCCTGATGGCGATATTGCTATTGAGATTGTTGGCTTACGGCCTGGTGAGAAGCTCTATGAAGAGTTGCTGATTGGAGATAATCCAATGCCCACAGAGCATCCAAGAATCATGAAGGCTCAAGAAAATTTTAAGGCTTGGCCTGAGCTTGAAAAGAAATTGGTGAAGTTACAAGAGTCACTAAATGTGAGTGACACACAAGCTATTTATGAGATATTGAAGCGCTTAGTGAATGGTTTCACGCCGGACGCTGAGATTGTGGATTGGATTGCAAGAAGTAAATCAAGTAAATCCTGAAATATTTTGACTGACTTTAATGTGCATTAATTTTCATGCGGAGCAAAAAAAATCTCAGGTTTTATTTTTAGAGAGTTCTAAAAATATTGGTGGGCAAGAGTTGCAATTGCTTCAGCAAATGCATGAATTAAATAAGTTGGGTTATGAAACGAAGCTACTCTGTAAACCAGGCTCTCGAGTGTATGACTTTG
>JACCDN011131747.1_pt1 | contig 33479 bp, 33 predicted proteins | sample 7441691 | NCBI WGS metagenome assembly JACCDN01 (sample SAMN15323439, study PRJNA562643) | freshwater metagenome | isolation source: river surface water | place: USA:Blue River Watershed | collected 2017-08-16
AACCGATCAAGGTATTTGCCACTAAGGAACTAACCATCTCACCAGAGATACGCGCATCGCGACCTAACACGATCGAATTCGACGGATGTCCCTTTTTCTTTAACCAGGTGCCATAAGCCGCTGCGAAGGTAACCACGTCCAAAGGACTTAAACCTTCACCGGGTTTTCCACCGATGGTACCACGTATGCCAGAGATTGATTTAATTAGTGCCAAAGCAAATAAGAATTAGAATGAATAGTTGATCAAAATTAAAGAAAATATCCCTATTTTTCGATGAAATTTTAGCTAAACCTACCAGACATGAATTCCGAAAGATTGGAGAACCTGTTAGCCCAAATCCAACAGCTGCGCATAGCGGTTATGGGGGATTTTGCTTTGGACTTCTATTTCGATATTCAAACCTCCACTGGTGAATTTTCCATCGAAACCGCTAAAGAAGTGCATCTCGCCTCTGTGCCGCGTGCTTATCTAGGCGGCGCGGGCAATGTGGCAAAGAATCTAGCTGTTTTAGGCGTACAAGTTTCAGCCTTTGGGGTGCGTGGAAATGACCTCTTCGGCAGAGAGATGGCGCATCAAATGAAGTCCCTGGGAATCGATGCCACGAACATAAAGGAAATTGCCATCGATACCCCTACGTATTCGAAACCGATGAGCGGAATAGTGGAGCAAAATCGGATTGATTTTGGGACGAGGTCCACGAATTTTCAGGATCATACTAATGAGTTAATCGAGGCGCTTGAAAAAGAATCCTTTGATTGGGTCATTTATAACGAGCAATTCAGTATTTCCCTATTGCAATCCCATCACATCGAGAAAGTCCAAAAAACAAACGCAATAGCGGACCTGCGTTCACTAGGCAGCTATGCAAAACATATGCCCTTAAAAGTAAACGAGACTGAGTTCACAAAGATTCATTCAAAACCGGCAACGAAAGAACACATTCAAGCCTGGGCCACAAACAGAAAACAACCTGTCTTGGTTACTCTAGGCGAAAAAGGAATGGTTTATGCCAGCGAGCAAGAGTACCATCACCAACCTGCCTTTCCGGTTAAGGGACCCATCGATACAGTGGGCGCTGGCGACATGGTGGTGGCGGGATTCTCTGCAGCGAGAGCGGCGGGGGCCTCGGTGGAAGAAGCATGTGAATTTGCCTCTTTGGCCGTACATATAACAATTCATCAACTAGGCGTTACTGGCTCAGCGAGTCCGGAAGCCATAAGACAATTACAGGATGGACATTCAATCACTTAGAACAGAAATCAAGGAATATACGGAAGGGGCGCTATTGCCCTTCTGGATTCAGCGGACCGTAGATCGGGACAAAGGAGGATTTATTACCCATTTTAATGAGTTTGGGGAGGATGCAGGTGATGATGAAAAATCGTTGATCGCCATGACACGTTCCGTGTTTACGTATGCACAAGCGTATAGGCATGGTTTTGGTGGGGAAGTGATGAAGGAGATGGCGGCCCATGGGGTTCGGTTTTTACTGGACAAAATGTGGGATGCCGAGCACGGTGGTTTCTATTGGATGGTGAACCGGGCTGGAGAAGCGACGAATAAGCAGAAGATCGGCTATGGGCATAGTTTTGCTATTTACTCCTTGAGCGAGTATACCTTGGCGACGGGAGATCCAGTGGGATTAGAATATGCGGAGAAGGTATTTGATTTACTCCAAAAGTATGCAGTGGATACTAATTATGGGGGATATTGGGAGTTCTTCGCGGAAGATTGGTCGTTGATGGGACCAGGTGCTCCGGGTGGAGATCGCAAGACCTTGGATGTGCATATGCACCTGATGGAGGCATTCACAACGCTTTATGAGGCGAGTGGAAAAGACATTCACCGCAGAAAGCTGAAGGAGTCGATTGATATTTTGATTCAAAAAATCATGGATCCGGCGACAGGAACGGGGATTCCGCAGTTTTGGGCGGACTGGAGTGTGGCACCACAGATTAAATTTGATATCGTGTGGGGTTGGGATCGTTTTCAGGATGGAGGCCAAAAAGCCTCCGCCGTCGATAACACCTCCTATGGTCATAACTCGGAATTTGGCTGGTTATTAATGCACGCGCTGAAGGTGGGCAAAATTGATACAGCACCCTATGTGGCGAATATTAAGAAAGCCTTCTACCATTCGATGGAAAACGGCATTGACTGGGAGCATGGCGGTGTGTTTGTAGAAGGATCCCATAGTGGTGGGCCTACAGACTTAGAAAAAGAGTTTTGGCAGCAAGCAGAAATGCTTATTGGAATGCTGGATGCTTATCTTTTAACAAAAGATGAGAAATTTCTCAAGGCTTACGAACAAGTGCATCGATTCGTGTTCGATAAGATGATTAACCGCAATACTGGAGAATGGTGGCCGTTGATGACCCGCGAAGGGGAACCGATTTGGCGTCACATGGCTCATAATTGGAAAATCAATTACCATAATGTTCGTTCGATGATTCTCTCCTATGAGAAGCTAGGCGAAATCAACTTATGAAAAAGCTACTAATTCTACTCGTATTTCCGTTTGTCGTATTTGGCCAAAAAAAAACCTTTTTTGACCTTCTCAAAAAACATTTTGAGAACCCGAAGCAACAATTTACCCTTCGAAACGACACGCTTTTCGTTCAATTATACGAACCCGCTACTGCCTCCCAAGAAGAGTATCGAGAAACATCCATCGTTCCACTCGGTTCTATCGATCACATTAAGCTCGAAACTGGCAAGGATCAGAAAGGCAATGCAGGAATTAGTCTTCAAATTCATCCGATGCGATTAACGAAAACTTCTCCCAATAAGGAACTAAATACCATCACCGCAGATCGCCTCAGTCAAGTTAACGCGGCTTCGGTGAATCAAAAGATTCAAGGCCAGGCGGCCGGCGTTACCGTCAGCAGTGATAATTCTCCAGGCGGCGGGACCATGGTTAGAATACGCGGAATAGGCTCTATTAATGCGAATGGCCCCCTTTATATTGTGGATGATGTTCCTTTAACTGGAAACATTAATTCCATTAATCCAAACGACATCGAGAGCGTTAAAGTCCTGAAGGATCCGTCACAAACAGCTATATATGGTGTCAGAGGGGCTAATGGGGTTATTGTGATCAAGACTAAAAAGGGACCTAATGTGAACTCAAGCATCGATTTAGGTGAACAAGAAATTCCACTTATTTTGTGGACCTGGGCAGATGCCTACAAACAATTAAAAAAATCTGGTGACCTTAACACCTTGAAATCGATTCTATCTGCTAAATCTTATGCCAAAAATTAGTCGCCGCGAATTACTATTCGCCTCTGGAACCGCTGCCGGAGCAGCTTTATTACCCTTTTCAGCCTCCGCAACTCCTACAGCTAAGGTACAAAAATTCGAATTTTCGTTGAATATGAGTACGATTATGGGCCAAAAGTTAGGGCTCATCAAAGAACTCGAAGTCGCCTCCGCAGCTGGCTATCAGCACTGTGAGATTTGGGTTCCTACCTTAGAAGCCTATCTAAAATCAGGTGGCAAACTATCTGAGGTCAAAAAGCGCATCGATGACCTAGGCATTAAAATCCAAAATGCCATTGGTTTCGTCCAATGGATCGTCGATGACGAGGCGACTCGTAAACAAGGTTTAGAACAAATGAAACGCGAGATGGGCATGCTAGCTGAATTAGGCTGCTTCAGGACCGCCGCTCCACCCATGGGCGCCACAAAAGAAGCAGGCCTCGACCTTCGCCGCGCCGCCGAACGCTACCGTGCCATTCTAGACATCGGTGTAAGCACCGGCGTCACTCCCCAGCTCGAAATGTGGGGACACTCAAAAAACCTAAACCGCGTGGCTGACGTCCTATTCGTCGCCGCCGAAGCGGGTCAACCCAATGCAAAACTTTTACTTGACGTATTCCACCTATACAAAGGTGAATCCTCCATTGACTGCCTCCACCTGGTAGGCGAAAACTCGATTGACGTCTTCCACGTAAATGACTACGTCACCTCCATTAAACCGACCTCCATCACTGACGGAGATCGTATCTACGCAGGCGACGGCGAAGCACCGATCAAAGAAATCATCAAACGCTTAAAACCCTCAGAAAAACCGGTTATCCTTTCACTCGAATTATTCAACAAGGAACTATGGGCTCAGGATCCACTGAAGGTGGCAAAAACGGGGCTGGAGAAGTTGAAGAAGGTGGTGTAAACAAAAAGAGCTCATCATACGATGGGCTCTTCAAATTTCTGTTGACCTACCAGGACTCGAACCTAGAAAACCAGAACCAAAAACTGGTGTGTTACCATTACACCATAGGTCAATTCCATAATGTGATGCAAAAGTAAGGGCTTGCACCCAATTTATCAAACGTTACTGGAAAAATAATTGAATAATTTCCGTCGTTAAATGCTTAAGCGCTCAAAATCAGCGCATCAATTCGATTATTCTAATTCCATCGAAGAAACGATAGCCTCCGCATGAATCTTGCGAACTAAGCCTTGCAATACCTTGCCAGGGCCACATTCAATAAATTCAGATGCGCCTGCTGCGACCATCGCCTCCACAGACTGTGTCCAACGAACAGCACCTGTTAATTGCGAAATTAAATTCGCTTTAATTTCGGCTGGGTCTTGGGATGGTTTGGCGTTGACGTTTTGGAAGATAGGGCAAATAGGACGAACGATTTCGGTTGCCTCGATGGCTGCTGCTAATTCCACGCGAGCTGGTTCCATGTAGGGTGAGTGGAAAGCACCGCCTACTGGAAGTGGCAATACGCGCTTCGCTCCTGCTTCTTTTAATTGGACTCCTACTGCTTCGATTCCTTCAACTGAACCAGAGATCACAACTTGACCCGGGCAGTTATAGTTTGCTGCCACAACGGATGGACCGTAAGCTTTGCAGATATCTTCGATTGTTGCGTCAGGAAGGCCTAAAACGGCTGCCATGGTACTTGGCTCGATTTCGCATGCCTTTTGCATGGCGAGGGCTCTTTGGTACACTAATCTTAATCCAACTTGCCAGCTTAAGCCTCCCGCTGAAACTAGCGCTGAGAATTCGCCTAACGAGTGACCTGCGACCATAGAGGGAGCGAAGTCTTTCCCTAATTTGGGGATCAAAATCGAATGCAAATAGATCGCAGGCTGCGTCACTTTCGTTTGCTTTAATTCTTCGTCCGTTCCCTCGAACATCACCGCTGATAAAGAGAAACCTAAGATGGCATCCGCCTCATCGATGATCTGCTTTGCTAAAGGAAAATTCGTGTACAAATCCTTTGCCATACCCGGAAACTGAGAACCCTGACCTGGGAAAATATATGCTTTCATTTGAATGATTTTTGATTAAATATTTCACAAAGATAGGCCAAAAGCCCTAAATGGCACAATCGTCCACCGATTTACCCCAAAATAATCGATTCTTCGCTACCCAATCGTAGCCTTTGTCCAAGATAAAAGAAGGCAATAAAAAAACGACGCGAAGCGGTTGAAAATACCAATGCGAATTAGCTAAAATGCGAGAGATGGCATCCGACTTTACATAAACATCGCGACCCACTACCCACTTGATGCTATCGATATCAGGAAGTGTAAACTCCATGAAGGAAGTCTCTGGTATAATCTGTAAGTCACCTAAGACCATGCGCTTTAAGAGCTTAGAGGCGAAGCGACAAAAGCGGCAATTGCCATCAATTAATACGATTCCGTCCATCTTAGCGAACAAGTTCGACCCACCCTTTCAAGCTTTTGGTTTGTTTCTCTGGATCTAGGACATCAAAAATGACGTCTACCGAGTAAAAATAGGTAGAAGCAGCCATTTGATTGCCATTAGCTCCTGCACCATTCCAGCCAAAACCTTCCACTGGTCCAGTATATTTATATACCCATTGTCCGTTCCGATCAACGATCGTAGCAACTACTTGTTTAACAAAGCGCGGGCATCGCATCGGCCTGAAGGTATCGTTCAAACCATCTCCATTCGGACTAAATATGTTAGGCAAATCAAAAGAAGCACAATTGTCTACACATATCTTGGCACTTGGCCCACTCTCCTTACCTAGGCCACTAATCGCGGTAACATAATAACAACCACGGAAACTAGTCTCCAGTACATGGGCAAAATTAGTATTCGACCCCGTATACAAGACGGAATAAGCAGAAGTAGGATCTTTCGCATAATAGAGCTTATAACTGACGATATCTGGATCACATATTCCAGATACAGTAGGAGTCCAAGTCAGTTGATTCGTAAAGCTAGAGAATTCACAATCTGCTTTGGCATCCAAAGCAGCACAATCCACCGCGTTCAAAACGAGCTTAGGAGGACAAGGTGAAATATCTGACAAGGATTTAGCACAGGTGATTTGGGAGGCATTGATTAATTGCATGACTGGCAAACCAGTTCCATAACTTCCCAAGGTCTCCACATAATAGCAATAAGAGGAATCCACCTTCATGGTGTAATTAAATGTCCCATCTCCAGCGAAAGTGTCTTGTCCCGAATCCGTGAATTTAAAGGATCCCGATTCGCCTACCGGCACATTTGCTATTTGATTAAACTTACCAGATCCGCGCGGGTATTCTCTGTAAACCCGATGTATCCTATTTTCATTCGACCATGGAACAGAGGCTGACCAGCTTAATTTAACTGAATTAATGCCTGAATTAGCCACTAATGCCACATTCGTAGCCCCCGATGGAGGGTCCATCAATACTTGTTTCCCATCTACCGTATAATAAAATAAGGTGCGGTATCGGTACGATTTTTCTTCTGTATTTAATCCCGTATCAGTGAAGGTCGTATCATTGACAGCGGTAGAAATACTCGCTGGAATTAATGATCCAATGGATTTATAGTCCAAAATAGCCGTGCCTTCTGCTCGCTGAAGCTGATAAAAATAAGGGGCAGGATATAGCGATGGATTAAATTTTAGAGGCTTTGTCCATTTCACCACAATCTCTCCCGTCGTTTTATTTGTTTTTTTAACAGACACATTGGTCATAATCGACGAGGCGGTTAAAATCAAATTACAAGAAGAATTAGAAAGTGGGCTGTAGGCCAGATTCCCTTTGGAATCAATAAATGAAACCAATAAGATATAATTATAATTGATGTTTTTAGCGACCGAAAGATCGACAAAAGAGGTCGCTGTAGGAGTCAACGTACCAATTTCAACAAATCCTGTTGCCGTCATTCCCGTTTCGCACGTTTTTTGAGTTACTTGGAAACAATCACCAACCTTCCTGAAAACGCGAATTTTTGCTGAAGGTAAAGCGCAGGTATAGGGATCCCATGTTAACCTGATACCGGTAGCAGGAACAGGAATCGTAGTCCTTAAATTCTTTATGGCAGGAGCCTGCACCTGAATTTTCCAAAGCTTACTATCCACTAAATACCCTCCTAAACCGACAGACATAGGTGGCACATCTTCAACCTTGAATAGAACATCGTATGCCTCCTTCCGGATATGAATACAATCTGTTTGCCAATTAAAAGTCCCCACCGCCTGAATCAAGGTCTGTCTAGGGGTACTCACAAAAGTGGCAAAAGGTGGATCTACCGCATAAACTGTATCAATCGGATATACATTACCTGTACTGGTAATCGTTAAGGGGTCTACCCTACCCGTCTTGGATGCCTGATCGATGGCTGTAACCGTCTGAGAAATCCTAGTCCCCGCCTGAACGCACACGTCTGCAGGAATGGTTATTTTAGGTCCTTTGTTATCTAAATCTTTCACTTCGATCTGCATATCACGCACCGTCTCTGAAATCTTTACTCCATTACGCCACTCCTCAATGATAAAGGCACAATTATATAAGCCTACTTGCTGAGGTGAATTCCATTTTAGATCGCCTGATTTTGAATCGATCAAAAAAGTAGAAGGTACCGTACCGGCCACCTCGTTAGGTTGCCTGAAATTAGGAGCCATCAACCCACGGCTTGCTGGATCACAAGTAGCCTCTGTTCCTGTTCTGGAAACGGATAAACGATAAGCTAAAGAGTCTCCTTCTGCATCTACCGCATTTGCATTATGAATAAAGGGTTGACCTACAATCGCGGTCAAATCGACCGCTGGATTCAATAAGATAGGGGTAGAATTTAATCCTAAACCGGAATTGATGGAGAAAATAGTCTCTACATAAAAGGGCACCTCCACTGATCGTGTGATGTTTAGAACACCTTCGTTTCGATTAGGAACTGCTACCGAAACTTTATAGAAAAGGGATGCCGCAGGATAGGTATACTGAACTTTATATACATTTTTTAACGTACCATTACCCAGATTAAGTGGGAATCCGTTTGAACGCTTAGCCACTAAGGTGGTGGAACCATCACCGAAGCAAAATTTAACTTCGTTTTGCTCCTGGTTTGCTCGGTTATTTTCTGTGTAGGTAGTCAGAGTAAATTCGAATGTCAATGTCTTTTCTGAAATTCGCTTAACGGATATCTCGCCACCTTTTAAATGGGTTGCGTGAGAAGCAAAGCTCAACATACACAGGAACAGAAAATAGAGACTTGTCTTTTTCAGAAACATAAAACATTTTTGATTAGCTGTAAGTTAAGCAGGCAAATCGTTTTTTTCAAAAAAAACGGATTTTTTACGTTTTAAATTTGATAGAGCGGCGTTTCGATTGTAGTTTTGGCAGCATAAAAAAATCGGACCTGTTCGTTTATTTTTATTTCCATTTAACAAATACAATTATTTATGTCTTGGTTAGCAAAATCACTTAATTCATCACTTGGGAAAAAGCTCCTGATGGCCATTACCGGCTTGTTTTTAATTAGCTTCCTGTTAGTTCATTGCAGCTTAAATGCGTTGATTTTCTTGAATGACGGAGGCGTGGCCTTCAATGAAGGGGCTGAGTTCATGGCCCACAATCCTGTTATCCGTACGATGGAAATTGTATTGTTCGCTGGTCTTTTATTACACATTGTAGATGGCCTACGTCTTTGGTTTGAAAATAAATCAAAACGACCTGTTGCCTACGCGGTTGTAGATGGTGCGGCAAATAGCAAGTGGTACTCACGTTCGATGGGTCTTTTAGGAACACTTTTGTTATTATTCTTAATTCTTCACTTGAAGCATTTTTGGTACTTCTCTCGTTTAACCGACGGTTTAGAAGACCATACTTTATATGCAGAGATGCAAGCCGTTTTCATGAACCCCGTGGTAGTGGTGGTTTATGTGTTAGGTTGTGTTTCATTGGGATACCATTTATTACATGGTTTCCAAAGTGCCTTCCAATCCATCGGTTGGAATCACCCGAAGTACTCTCCTACCATTAAAACGATTGGAGCTATCTTCTCTATCGTTATCCCTGCGGCTTTTGCAGCGATGCCGATTGCCTTTTATTTCCATTTGATTCAATAATATTTCAGCGATTCGATTGATATGACAAAATTAGATGCCAAAATTCCAGAAGGCGCATTAGCCGACAAATGGACCAAATTTCGTTCCAGCGTTTCCCTTGTAAACCCTGCGAACAAACGTAGCTTAGAAATAATCGTGGTAGGTTCAGGCCTAGCAGGTGCCTCTGCCGCTGCATCGTTAGCTGAATTAGGATATAAAGTAAAAGTATTCTGTTTCCAAGATTCTCCACGTCGTGCGCACTCAATCGCTGCACAAGGGGGTATCAACGCAGCAAAGAACTACCAAAACGATGGTGACTCCGTCTACCGTCTTTTCTACGATACCATCAAAGGGGGTGACTACCGTGCGCGTGAAGCAAACGTGCACCGCCTAGCTGAAGTATCTGGAAGCATTATTGACCAATGCGTAGCGCAAGGGGTTCCTTTCGCACGTGAGTATGGCGGCTTGCTTTCGAACCGTTCCTTCGGTGGAACGCAAGTACAACGTACGTTCTACGCAGCAGGTCAAACAGGTCAGCAATTATTATTAGGTGCTTATTCTTCTTTGCAACGCCAAGTGGGAATGGGTAACGTAAAAATGTATACACGTCACGAAATGCTAGATGTCGTAACGATCGACGGCAAAGCACGTGGAATTATCGCTCGTGATTCAGTAACTGGAGCTTTAGAACGTCACTTCGGACACGCTGTTTTATTGTGTACAGGTGGTTACGGAAACGTATTCTACCTGTCTACAAACGCGATGGGATCGAACGTGACAGCAGCTTGGAAAGCACACAAAAAAGGTGCTTTCTTTGCTAACCCATGTTACACACAGATTCACCCGACGTGTATCCCGGTTTCTGGTGATCACCAGTCGAAATTAACGTTGATGTCTGAGTCTTTACGTAATGACGGTCGTATTTGGGTTCCAAAGAAACAAAACGATAACCGTAAGGCGAACGAGATTCCAGAAGACGAAAGAGATTACTACTTAGAGCGTCGCTACCCTGCGTTTGGTAACTTAGTACCACGTGACATTGCGTCTCGTGCGGCGAAGGAGCGTTGTGATGCAGGTTATGGCGTAGGTGCCTCTAAAATGGCGGTTTACCTAGATTACGCAGCGGCAATTGTACGTTACGGAAAGGGTGAAGCGAATAAAAATAACATGCACAATCCATCAGACGAAGAGATTCAAGCGATGGGTAAGGCAGTCGTAAAAGAGAAATACGGCAACTTGTTTGACATGTACAAGCAAATTACGGGTGAAGATCCATACGAGGTGCCGATGCGTATTTATCCAGCGGTTCACTACACGATGGGTGGCCTTTGGGTAGACTATAACTTGATGACGACTGTTCCAGGTTTATATGCTTTAGGAGAGGCTAACTTCTCTGATCACGGTGCGAACCGTTTAGGAGCATCTGCCTTGATGCAAGGTTTAGCGGACGGTTATTTCGTGATTCCTTACACGATCGGTGCTTACTTAGCTGCTGAGATTCGCACTCCATCGATGTCAACGGATAGCGAAGAGTTTGTGGCCGCAGAGAAAGCCGTACGTGATCGTTTAGAGACCTTGATGAACATTAAAGGTTCGAAACCAGTTGATTACTTCCACAAGCGTTTAGGTAAAATCATGTGGGATGAGTGTGGTATGGCTCGTAGCGAAAAAGGATTGAAAGCGTCTATCAAGGAAATTCAAGCCTTACAGAAAGAGTTCTGGTCGGATGTAAAGATTCCTGGCGAGATCGATAACCTGAATCCTGAATTAGAGAAGGCTGGCCGTGTGGCTGACTTCTTAGAATTAGGGGAGTTAATGTGTATTGATGCCTTAGATCGCAACGAAAGTTGTGGTGGTCACTTCCGTACGGAATACCAAACAGAAGACGGGGAAGCCCTTCGTGATGACGAAAAGTATGCCTATGTCGCTGCTTGGGAATATCAAAAACAATCGACTTTCAAGCTTCATAAAGAAGAACTGAAATACGAAAACATCAAAATTGCTCAAAGATCTTATAAATAATTCGATACAATGGAAGGACATTTAAACCTGACACTCAAAATTTGGAGACAAAAAAATGCAAGCGTAGCTGGTAAATTCGAAACCTACCAGGTGAGCGGCATCTCCACAGATATGTCATTTTTGGAAATGATTGACGTGTTAAACAACCGTTTGATCGAAGAAGGAGATGATCCGGTAGCATTTGACCACGATTGCCGTGAAGGTATTTGTGGTATGTGCTCGATGTACATCAATGGTCGCCCACACGGTCCGAACCGCGGTGTGACGACTTGCCAATTGCACATGCGTTCATTCCAAGATGGCGAAACCATCACGGTAGAGCCTTGGAGAGCAAGTGCTTTCCCAGTGATCAAAGACTTAGTCGTAAATCGTTCTGCTTTTGACCGTATTATTGCGGCTGGTGGATTCGTTTCGGTGAATACAGGTAATGCGCAAGATGCAAACAGCTTACCCATCCCTAAAGAAGACGCTGATGATGCTTTTGCAGCAGCGGCCTGCATCGGATGTGGGGCTTGTGTGGCGGCTTGTAAAAATGCTTCAGCCATGTTGTTTACCTCAGCTAAAATTTCACAATTAGCGCTATTACCACAAGGTAAAGTAGAAGCAGCTAAGCGTGCGGAAGCGATGGTAGCTCAAATGGATGAAGAAGGTTTTGGTGCTTGTTCTAACACCGGTGCTTGCGAGGCGGAATGTCCGAAAGGCATTTCATTAGAGAATATCGCGCGTATGAACCGCGAATATTTCTCAGCTACTTTTTCTTCGAAATAATACTTAATTTACAGCCCCTGAATGCAATTTCAGGGGCTTTTTACGCCCTTGTTTTTAGAACCGAATCTTTTTAAATCAACCGAACGCAAGGCTTCAGCTGGCTGGATTGAAGTCGTGTGCGGCTCCATGTTTTCTGGTAAGACAGAGGAACTGATTCGCCGTCTAAAGCGAGCTAAAATCGCCCAAATGCGGGTCGAAATCTTCAAACCAATAGCGGATACCCGCTACCATGACGAAGATATTGTATCTCACAACCAAAATTCCATTCGCTCTACTCCTGTCCATAATTCAGGTGAGATACTATTACTTGCTGGAGATTGTGACGTGATCGGATTAGATGAGGTGCAGTTCTTCGATGAGAACATTATAGAAGTGTGTAATACGTTAGCCAATCAAGGCAAGCGTATCATAGTGGCTGGATTAGATATGGACTTTAAGGGAAATCCTTTCGGGCCTATGCCTGGTTTGATGGCCATCGCAGAGTTCGTTACCAAGGTGCATGCCGTTTGTGTGAATTGCGGTGCCGCTGCCCATTATTCCTACCGAAAGGTGGAACAACAACAAACCGTCTTATTAGGAGAAACTGAGTCCTACGAGGCACGTTGCCGCTCTTGCTTCCATGGCGAAAACTAAAGACCCCTCTTTCCGGAAATTAATTCAAAAACTCGTGGCTAGAAAGCCAAAGAATCTGGACCAGCAATTTTTCCAAGCACACCAGGAAGTTTTCAAAAAGACGGATTGTTTGACCTGCGGCAATTGCTGCCGCACTACGAGTCCTATGTGGAATGATACGGATATTCAACGTGTTTCACATTTGTTCAAGATGAAGACATCTGCTTTCTTGGATACCTATTTAGTACAAGATTCTGATGGTGATTGGGTGTATCCAGCAGCCCCTTGCCCCTTTTTAGATCTTTCAGACAACAAGTGTGGTATCTATGACCACCGCCCAAAAGCCTGCCGCGAATACCCACACACCGACAGAAAGAACATGATGGGGATTTTGGGATTAACCTCAAAAAACGCACTAATCTGTCCCGCAGTCACTCAAATCTTAGAAAAAATCGAGCAAATTTACCCTTAAGCCTCTTTTGATTTGAAATTCACATCAAAAATCGACAATTTCGTACTTCAATAAATCAAAATTATGGCAGCAGAAGAATACTTAGGAATTGATGTAGGTGGAACCGGTGTAAAAATGGGAATCGTACACGCAGACACAGGGCAAATCAACAATTTTCAAAGTTATGACACTGCTACTTGGAGAGAATCTCATCACTTTTTAGAGCGCTTAGCGGATGCAATTGCCTTGCAATTGTACCAACATAAGAATGTGAAGAAAATTGGTATTGGTCTCCCGGGAATCTTGACAAAAGACCGCCGCACTTTAATTGAAATCACCGCTATTCCTGAAATTGATGGTTCGCCGATGATCGACATGCTCGAAAAGCGTTTCCCTGAGCACGCTTTCTTTATGGAAAACGATGCAAATGCAGCCGCATTAGGTGAATTTTACTTCTCACCAGAAAAAGCCACCATGCCAGAAGACTTCGTTTTCATTACGCTAGGAACAGGTGTAGGTGGTGCCGCTGTCATTGACCGCAAAATCTTCTTAGGTGGAGATGGCAATGCCATGGAACCAGGTCACGTTCCTTCTCGTGATGGAAAAGTATTAGAACGCAATGTAGGAAAGAAAGAATTATTGCAAATGGCTACCGCCATGCGCGCGACCTATACAGGTAAAACTTCATTACCAGCAGATGGCACTATTTCAACTACCGCATTAGTAGTAGGCGCAGAAGAAGGAGATGAATTAGCCCTAGCCATTTGGAACGAAGTGGGTACCTTATTAGGAGATATGCTCGTTTCATTAATTCGCATCTTAGATATTAAAAATATCTTCATAGGTGGCGGATTATCAGCCTCTTACGACTTTATTTTACCTAGCATGGAGAAGCAGTTAAATTACTGGTTAACACCTGCTTATTTGGAAAAATTAACCATTAAAAAAGCCTTATTAGGCAACGATGCAGGCCTTTTAGGAGCTGCATCACTTTGTTTTTAAGATAAACAGCCTTGGAGAAACCAATTAGAATGGAATTTGTTTGATAAATTCAACTTTAATTCTAATCTTTGCATCGTTTTTGAACCCCAAAATAATATTAAAATGTCAGATATTGCAGAAAAAGTAAAGAGCATCATCGTTGAAAAATTAGGTGTAGAAGCATCAGAAGTTACTCCTGAGGCATCTTTCACGAACGATTTGGGAGCTGACTCTCTAGACACAGTTGAGTTAATCATGGAATTCGAAAAAGAATTCTCTGTTTCTATTCCAGATGATCAAGCGGAGAACATCCAAACAGTAGGCCAAGCTATTACTTATTTGGAAGAGAACGCAAAGTAATCGAAGCAACCATAAAAATTATGTCAATTGGTAAACAGTAATCAGGTGGATTTTTCCATGGGATTTCTCGAACTAATTGACATTTTTTGTTTAAAGCAGATTCATAAATTATAAGAATATGGAGTTAAAACGAGTAGTTGTCACGGGACTAGGCGCCCTAACCCCCATCGGGAATACCGTTAATGAATATTGGGATGGATTAAAAAACGGCGTAAGCGGTTGTGGTCCGATTACAAAATTTGATGCGGAAAAATTCAAAACTCGTTTTGCTTGTGAATTAAAGAACTTCAAGGTAGAAGATTTTATTAATGCCAAAGAAGCGCGTAAAATGGATCCATTTACACAATACGCTGTGGTAGCTGCTGATGAAGCGATTGCTGACGCGAATTTTGACATGGAAACCCTGAATAAAAATAAAGTAGGCGTTATCTGGGGATCAGGTATCGGTGGTTTAAAGACTTTTGAGGACGAAATGATCTATTTCGGACAAGGAGACGGAACACCGAAAATCAATCCTTTCTTCATCCCTAAGATGATCGCAGATTCATCATCAGGCCAAATCTCCATCCGTAATGGCTTCCGTGGCCCTAATTACGTAACTGTTTCGGCTTGTTCGTCTGCGAACAACGCCATCATTGATGCCTTCAACTACATTCGCACCGGACGTATTAACGTGTGTGTGACGGGTGGATCTGAAGCGCCAGTAACAATCGCTTCGGTAGGTGGTTTTACGGCGATGCACGCCATGTCTACACGCAATGACGATCCAGCTACGGCATCTCGTCCATACGATGTGGATCGCGATGGTTTCGTGGTAGGTGAAGGAGCTGGCGCCTTGATTTTAGAAGAATATGAGCACGCAAAAGCGCGTGGTGCGAAGATATATGCTGAATTAATCGGTGGAGGTTTCTCTTCTGATGCTCACCACATTACGGCTCCTCATCCAGACGGATATGGTGCCTTATTGTCAATGATTGACGCGTTAGAGGATGCAAACATCAAGCCAGAAGAAGTAGATTACGTGAATACACACGGTACATCGACTCCAATTGGTGATCCTCAGGAGATCAAAGCGATCGTTGATTGCTTTGGAGATCATGCCTATAAATTAGCTATCTCATCGACTAAATCGATGACTGGTCACTTATTAGGTGGTGCAGGTGCAGTAGAGGCAGTTGCGTCGGTTTTAGCGATTCAACACCAATTTGTCCCTCCAACCATCAATGTGTTTAACCGTGATCCTGAAATCGATCAACGCATCGACTTGACTGAAAATGTGGGTAAGACACGCAAAATTGACGTAGCATTGAGTAACGGATTTGGTTTCGGTGGACACAATGCAACCGTTATTTTTAGAAAAATCTAAGACAGATATGGCCGTAAAATCTCTCCTAAACTGGTTAGATCCGATTCGACTAGACGAGCGAGAGAAATTCTTAAAGAAATCGGTTACACATCTTATTGGGGCTAGTCCGAGTAATTTAACCTTATATCGACTCGCCTTTTTACACGCTTCCGCTTCGAAGGAGAGTGTGGCAGAAAACTACAAAGAGTCAAACGAACGCCTCGAATTCTTAGGCGATTCCGTTTTAGGAATGATTACGGCTACGTATTTGTTCCAAAAATTCCCCTTCAAAGACGAGGGTTTCCTCACGGAGATACGTTCTCGTATGGTTAGTCGAGAATCCCTCAACGTAATTGGTCGTAAACTAGGCTTGGAAGAGGTCATCGAATTCGAAGCACAGCGTAAAACTTCATTGGCGCGAACCTCCATGTACGGAGATGCCTTGGAAGCCTTTATTGGTGCTGTCTATCTGGACAAAGGCTTTGTTTTTACCCAAAACTTCATCATAAAAAAGATTCTTACGCAATACTTTGACCTAGAGGCCGTTGTTCAAAACAACCCGAACTTCAAATCGATGCTCATCGAATGGGCACAAAAAGAAGGTAAGAAGGTTTCCTTTGAATTAGATCAAGAAGGCGAACACCATAACCGCGAATTTACGGCTTTGGTCATGCTAGACGGCGAAAAAATGGCAGAAGGAAAAGGTTATTCGAAGAAGAAAGCAGAACAAACAGCCGCTCGAATGGCTTGTGAACAACTAGACATAAAATAAGTAAAGCTATGGCACCTAATCTATTCTTGCATTACTGGAATGATTCTGCGGAATCCATCACGTTTCAAGAGGTATTAGCCTGGGAGGTCCCTACCCCTGTCATTGAAACCATTCAATCAGAACTATTAGCTCAGTTGAACTCGGCACAAGCTCAAGAGAACTTCCCTAATTTCCCTTGGTCAAATCCACGCTTTCAAGAGAAATGGGAAGGCATTGCTCAAACTTTATTGTATCAAATATCCTTTCCAGAATTCATTTGGGCGTCTTGGATTCAAAGCCTTGAAACTCCTAACTTAGATGTTGCTCAGCCTAGTTTTGCAGATCTTTTGAATTCCTATGAGTCCGTAGATGCGCCGGTATATGATACACCAGAGGAGCCGATTTCTCCCGTTTCTGAAGAGTTTGTGGAGCCAGTTGATTACCCGGCTGCTGAAACGCCAGCGGAGCCGTTCGATTTATTAAATACTGAAGTCTATTTCAAGGCCCCTGAAAGCTTGGAAGACTCCACAGAAGAAGAATACAAGCGTTTAAAGGATTTATTGAGCGGTTCATCCGATTCCTTGAAGTCCAAAGTCGAATCACAAATGACCCAGCGCATAGCGGATACCATTCCTTTGCATCAACGCATCAAATTCATTCAGGAATTATTCCACGGTGATGTTGCACAACTAGAATCCCTTATCCAGTATATAGATGATGAGGCCGAAGCTACTACTTGGGCAACGGAATTAATGAATCGCTACCAAGCCTACCGAGCGGCAGAAAATGAAGCCATCTGGGAAGAACTTCACAACATCATCGAACGAAAGTTCAACTAACTGATTTTCATTATCAGTATTAACGGGACTTTATAGGCCACAGGAAGGTAATTTCGGGGAAAACAACTCCCTTGAAAACGCTTTTGCTTTTACTCTGCCCCCTTTTTGCTATTTCACAAATTCCCTCCCAGGAGGAGGAAGAGAAGCAGTCTAGCTTTGATTATTACCTAGCTAATCCATTGAATATCAATTTAGTAACTGAGATAGAATTGCAGTCTTGTCTGCTATTTAGTGCAGAACAAATCACTTCATTTCTTGCATTTCGTAAGCAAATCGGATCCTTTCAGTCTATTTTAGAACTACAATCCATACCGGGGTGGGAACTCGACTTTCTACGCAAAATTCAGGACTATGTTGTGTGCAACCCGTTAAATCCCAGCTGGTGGAAACCAAATTCATCGACGCATCAGATTCTATTTAGAACGGACTGGACGGCAGAAACAAAAAAAGGTTTTACCGAACCAGATTTACGAAGCAAGACACGCTATGTGGGTGATCGAACAAACCAAATTTTACGTTACAGAGGACAGCTAAATGCAAATCTTCGCGTGGGATTTCTAGTACAAAAAGATGCAGGAGAAAAAAACCTCTGTGATTTTAGCAGTGGATTTATTGAATTTAAATCAAAAGGAATACTCGAAAAAGTCATCTTAGGTGATTTCGTGAATCAATGGGGACAAGGTTTAGTACAAGCAGGCGGATTCTCTTTAGGCAAGAGTTTTGAAAGCATAAAAGCTACCCAAAAGTTCAACCTTGGAGGACTGGCTTACAGTTCCAGCGTGGAATATGGCTATTATCGCGGAGTCAATACTACCCTAAAAATGACCGAATTTTTAAGAGTCCAAGCCTTCGCTTCGTATCGAAACTTGGACGCCACCACAGGAGCTGATTCGCTAGGCCTAAAATACCTACGTTCCCGTGTCGAGGATGGATTCCATCGAACGGCCTCTGAAATCAGCCACATGGATGCAATGCAAGAGAAGACAGCTGGAATGACCCTCCTGTATTCCCCATTGACATCTCCCCTTATCCTGCAAATCAACACCGTGTGGACGCAATGGTCTTTGCAAAAACCCGCCGGTTTAGGATATAAAAAGAAAGAATGGTCAGGGGACAATCTGAAAAATTATTCCATCCACATTCAATATCCCAATCGAAACATTCGCCTAGTGGGAGAAATAGCTTATTCTGGTGGTCAACAATTTGCCATCCTTCAATCAGGCGCGACCTCCATTTCGAAAAAAATGGACCTCTCCTATTTGATACGCATTTACTCTGCCGGGTATTTCAGTCCTAAATCCAATGGCCTTTCTGAAAACTCAGAAAATTTGAATGAAATGGGCTTATTCCTGGGCCATAGCTATCAAATAAATAAGCAATGGAAGCTTAGCTCCTACTTCGATTATTTTCGCTTCCCTGAGCCTAAATTCAGGATTAATGAGCCTAACACCCTTGGATGGGAAATTTTATCTAGGCTTATCTGGGAAAAAAGATATGTCGTACGCGGATTCATTCAAGGAAAATGGACTAGAAAAGAAAACCAAGATCTGCTACAAATCAGCCTGGATGGGCATTATTTGAAGGTAAAATCTTGGGATTTCCACCTGCGCGCAATGGCCTCTAAACTTGATAGCGAAATAGGCTATCTAGTTTTACAAGACACGAAGTGGGACAAAGGAAAATGGTCGATTCAAGGCCGCATAGCGTATCTGAATACCCCTAGCTATGACACCCGTAATTATGCTTATGAACCAGGTGTTCCCTATTCCTTCCTTCTCCCCGCTTATGCAGGCAAGGGTCTAAAAACGAACCTGGTCATGGCTTTTCAATGGAAAAGAGAAATTCAACTAGCTATAAAATGGGCTAGAGTTTCCTACGATGACCGAACAGAAATTGGATCAGGATTAGACTTAATTCAAGGTTCAAAAAAAACCGATGTTACGGTTCAAATCCTCTATAAAATGCCTTAAACAATTGCCTCCCGAACGCGCAAGAGCTTTTCTAAAAGTCCCTCTAGCTGATCCAATGGCAACATATTCGCGCCGTCAGATTTAGCCACCGAAGGATTGGGGTGAGTTTCGATGAAGATACCATCTGCTCCTACAGCGATAGCTGCTTTAGCAATCGTTTCAATCAAAGCAGGTTGACCACCCGTAACGCCCGTTGTTTGGTTAGGGCGCTGCAAGGAGTGCGTGCAATCCATAATGACCGGAACATTCATCGCCGACATCTCCGGAAGATTGCGGTAATCCACCACTAGGTCTCCATAACCAAACGAATTGCCTCGATCGGTTAAATAAACAACTGCCTCCGGATTTTCATGCAAAACTTTTTCTACCGCGAAACGCATGGAAGCACCGGACATGAACTGGCCTTTTTTGATATTAACAGCCTTGCCTGTTTGGGCGGCTGCCGCTAGTAAATCGGTTTGACGGCAAAGAAAAGCAGGGATTTGCAATACATCGACATAAGCTGCCGCCATAGCCGCTTCCGCACTCTCGTGAATATCGGTTACGGTAGGCAAGGAATAATGTTTCCCCACCGCTTGGAGAATCTCCAACGCTTTGATATCACCAATACCAGTAAATGAATCGATTTTTGTCCGATTAGCTTTGCGGTACGAACCTTTGAAAATATAGGGAATACCCATAGCCTTTGTGAGGCCATCAATCTTTTCGGCGATCTCAAAGGCTAAATCGTTGCTTTCAATCGCACAAGATCCTGCCATCAAAAAGAAGGGGCCTTTGCCTAAATTCGCTAAAGTGGGTAATGTCATGTTATAAAATATTTACCTCGGTCTCTAATGAAACGCCGAAAGTGTCTTTAATAGATTTCTTAATTTCTTCAGATAGGGCCAAAATCTCCCCGCCTGTCGCCTCTCCATAATTCACTAAAACGAGTGCCTGCTTCGCATGCACACCCGCATCCCCTTTCCGGTAACCCTTCCAACCAGCCTTTTCAATGAACCATCCCGCCGGAAATTTAACCTCTGAACTTCCCTCTACTGGATAATGAGGAATACCCGGATTTTCAACAAGTAGGCGAGCTGCTTCTGAGGCCGATACGGTCGGATTCTTGAAGAAGCTACCCGAATTACCGATGTCTTTGGGATCCGGCAATTTACTTTGACGGATTTCAATAACTGCATCAGCTACCTCACGGATCGAAGGTTGTGAGATTCCCTTAGCCGCTAAAACCTCTTGAATCGCACCATAAGACGTTTTAACAGAAGGCTTCTTGGATAATTTAAATGTAACGGAACAGATGAGGTATTTCCCTTTCCCCGCGCGCTTAAAAAAGCTTTCACGGTAGCCAAATGCACAGGCTTTGGCATCAAACACCTCTACTTCCAAAGTCTGTAGATTCAACGCCTCTAAAGACTCAAATGTATCTTTAATTTCAACCCCATATGCACCAATATTCTGCATAGGAGCCGCACCCACCGTACCCGGAATCAAGGATAAATTTTCTAATCCAGACCATCCTTTATCGACAGAATACTGGACTAATTCATCCCAAACCACCCCAGCACCTGATTTCAACCACACAAAATCTACCTCCTCTTTCAAGACCGAAATACCAGGAATGGAAATTTTAACAACTAATGCTTCTTGCGGCTTAGTCAACAACACGTTGCTACCTCCGCCTAAAAAAAGGTGAGGCAAATCAGCGTGCAAACCAGATTTACGAAGAGAAACGTATTCTTCCACCGATCTAATCTCTACGAATTGACGAGCTTCCGCCTCAATCCCAAACGTATTATACCCACGTAGAGAAAACATATTAAAACAATTTAGTAGACAAAAACTCCTCTAAAGAAGGTACGCCTGAGTGATGAAAGGACTCTGAATTCCCCTCCCAAATCTTCTTTCCCTCCTTCAAGAAAATAATGGATTCCCCCATGCGCATCACTGAATTCATATCGTGCGATATAACTACTGTGGTCATTTTGTATTCCTGGGTAATCTCTTGAATCAAATAATCAATCTTCACCGCAGTCAATGGGTCTAAACCTGAATTAGGCTCATCACAAAACAAATACTTCGGATTCATCACAATAGCTCGGGCGATCCCTACCCGCTTTTTCATCCCGCCTGAAATCTCAGAGGGCATTAAGAGTGCGGCATTTTCTAAACCCACGCGTTGCAAGCAAAGCATCGCTTGGTCGTTTTTTTCTTCTAGGGTTTGGGAAGTGAGGGTATCTAAGGGAAAACGGACATTTTCCAGAACAGATTTGGAATCAAAAAGGGCTCCTCCTTGGAACAAGACGCCCATTTCACGGCGAATTTCTTTCACAACATCTTGATGAGCTGTCAAAAAATCACGCCCATCATACAACACTTTTCCCTTCTCAGGTACTAAAATCCCGATCATGCATTTTAGCAGGACAGATTTCCCCGTTCCACTACCCCCGATCACCATATTCGTCTTTCCTTGTTGGAAATTCGCACTAATGTCATCGAGCACCACACGACCGTTAAAAGATTTAGATAAACCCTTGATTTCAATCATATTCAAAATTAGGGATTATTGAATACTTTATGATAAATTTGATGACATTTAAATCAAAAAACTATGTTTTTCATCTTCCTAGGTATTTTGCTGTTTGTTGGCGCAAACACCATTAGCCCAAATTTAGTATTCTACAAATACGCCAAAACATTGAAAGTCATAGGAGCTGTTTTTGCCATCCTTGGCTTAACCAGTTCTGCGGTTGTGCAGGTTGATGCGGGTGAAGTAGGGGTTCAAAGTGTCTTTGGAAAAGTACAACCTTCCACCTTAAATAGCGGGTTGAACTTAGTAAACCCTTTAGCAAAAGTGGTCGTTTTTGATGCCAAAACGCAAAATTATACCATGTCTGGAGTTCACGATGAAGGTGATAAAGAAGGAGACGATGCGATTCGTGTTTTGACAGCCGACGGCCTTGAGGTCATCGTTGACTTGACCGTCTTGTACCGAATCATTCCTTCAGAGGCTCCTCGCGTTTTAAGAGAAATAGGCGCAGATTATAAAGATAAGGTGGTTCGGCCTATCACACGTACCATGATCCGCGACAATGCTGTTTATTATGATGCAGTGGCGCTTTATTCTTTGAAGCGAAACGAGTTCCAGCAACGAATTTACAGAGATATCGAGAATAACTTTAAGAAAAGAGGATTAGTCTTAGAGCAGTTATTGATTCGAAACATCAACCTTCCTACCTCTGTAAAGACCACCATTGAGTCGAAGATTAACGCGGAGCAAGATGCGCAAAAGATGCAGTTCGTTTTACAAAAAGAGAAGCAAGAAGCGGAGAGAAAGCGCGTAGAAGCACAGGGTATAGCAGATTACCAGAAAATTTTATCGACAGGTCTAAGCGACAAGCAGTTGCAGTATGAGTCGATTATTGCCCAAAAAGAATTAGCTAAATCCCCTAACGCGAAAGTGATCATCATGGGGGGCAAAAGCACTCCCATCATTCTAGGGAATCAATAAAAAAATAGGCACGTGATTCTAGCGAATCGCGTGCCCCATTTTATCTCTTTTCGTTTCTAAGTATTTCTTATTGTGTGGATTAGCTGGAATTTCGATGGCAATCGAATCTACTATTTCTAAACCATAGCCCATAAGGCCGGCTCTTTTCTTCGGGTTATTAGATATCAAACGAATCTTGTGAATACCTAAATCACGCAAGATTTGAGCACCTACGCCATAGTCACGCTCATCCATTGCAAAGCCTAATTCTAAATTCGCTTCCACCGTATCACGGCCTTGCTCTTGCAGTTTGTAGGCTTTCAATTTATTGATTAGACCGATTCCGCGGCCTTCTTGGAACATATATAAAATCACTCCTTTCCCCTCTTTCTCCACCATTTCCATGGCAGCGTGCAATTGCTCTCCACAATCACAGCGACATGAACCAAAAATATCCCCAGTGACACAAGAGCTATGCACTCGAACCATGACCGGTTCGTTTTCTTCCCAACTACCTTTAATTAAGGCTAAATGAGTATCTGCTGTATTGATTTGCTTAAAAGCGACTAATTCGAAAGAACCCCATTCGGTGGGCATATTCACTCCGATTTCTCTTTTGATGAGGGATTCTTTGGCCAAACGGTATTCAATCAAATCCTTGATTGTCACTAATTTCAAATTGTGTTTATCAGCTAGCTTGCGAAGATCTGGCAAACGAGCCATGCTTCCATCTTCATTCAATACCTCAATCAAAACGCCTGAGGGTTGAAATCCTGCTAAACGGGCGAAGTCCATCGATGCCTCCGTGTGACCGGTGCGTCGCAAAACGCCTTCCGTTCGCGACTTCAAGGGGAAAATATGACCAGGTCGTCCTAAATCAGTCGGTTGAGTCTTAGGGTCTACTAAAGCTTGAATTGTCTTAGAACGGTCAGATGCAGAAATACCCGTGGTACAACCATTGCCTAATAAATCCACCGAAACCGTAAACGGCGTCTCATGTGAAGTGGTATTCTGATTCACCATCATCTCTAAACCTAATGCCTGACAACGCTCATCCGTTAAAGACACACACATCAATCCGCGTGCCTCCTTAATCATAAAATTGACTATTTCAGGTGTGATAGCTTCTGAGGCGCAAATCATATCGCCTTCATTCTCCCGATCCTCATCGTCAGCAACAATAATTATTTTGCCTTGGCGAATATCTTCCAAGGCATCTTCAATACGATCTAAGCGAATTTTATCTAACATTTTTTAGGCATTTGAATCAGAAACACAAAGTTACACGAAATAATTCCCATTTTGACTACCTTTGTCAATATGTTCATCGAGGCAATAAATCTTTCTAAAACCTACGGAAAACAAGCTGCCGTAGAAAACCTAAACTTTCGTTTAGAGGAAGGTCAAATTGTGGGTTTTCTGGGTCCCAATGGAGCTGGAAAATCGACAACCTTGAAAATGCTTTTGGGAATCATTAAACCTTCATTAGGTTCAGTTACCATCGATGGGAAAGACCCACAAGAACAGGAAATTACCCTTAAAAGGAAGATTGGCTATTTAGCTGAAAACAACCCGCTCTATACAGAAATGTATGTTCGGGAATTTTTGGCATTCATCGGAAATATTCATCAAATTGCCCAACTCGAATCTCGTATTCAAGAGGTAATCGAATGGGTAGGGCTCCAGAAAGAAGCGCACAAGAAAATTGAAGAGCTATCTAAAGGATATCAGCAACGTGTAGGCATTGCCATGGCGATTCTACATAATCCTACTATTTTGATTTTAGATGAGCCTACGAGTGGTCTAGATCCTAATCAACGGGATGAAATCAGGACCTTAATCAAAAGCCTACAAAAAGACCGCATTATCTTATTCTCCAGCCACATTCTTTCCGAAGTGGAAGCCATATGCGATCGCGTATTATTGATTCATGAAGGCAAACTCGTGAACGATAGTCCTCTAAAGGAAATTAAAGATTTAGAGAAATTCTTTAAAGAGAAGACAAACTAAAGGAGTCTGCATCCAGATGGGCAGGGAACTTAGTCCGAAATTCAGATAATGCCTCGTGCGATATTTCGCTTGTTAAGATTTGATCCTTCGATTTTAAATCAAGCAATAAATTACCTTTGAAATCCACTAACAAAGAATCTCCTGCATAAGCTAAATCATTGGCATCCATACCCACCCGATTCACACCTACCACATAGGCTAAATTCTCAATGGCTCTAGCTTGCAACAAAGTTCTCCAGGCATTCGCCCGAGGAGCAGGCCAATTCGCTACATAGATCGCGGCATCGTAGGCCAAGCCTACATTACGTGACCAAACAGGAAAACGTAGATCGTAACACACAAATAAAGCTATTTTCCAATCTTTGTAGGAAACAATCACTTGCTGATCACCTGATTGATAAAATTCATGCTCCCCACCCATGCGAAACAGATGATGTTTGTCATAGGAAGTGTAGGCACCCGATGGCTCTACCGCATATAAACGATTGTAAAAAGAAGTATTGTGTTTTACTTTTAAAGAACCTACGATTAAGGCTCCTAAACGATTCGCTTGTACTTGCATCCACTGCAGGGCTGGACCTTTACCAATTTCAGCCCCCGCGGGCGACATAGAAAAGCCCGTAGCAAACATTTCAGGCAATATGACAACATCGGTAAAACCTTTCAAAACAGCCAATTTTTCCTCCAAATGAGCACAATTAGCAGAAGGATCTTCCCAAACTAAATCGGTTTGAACTAAACTTACCCGTAGATTTGTCATAATTGCCGATATTTATTTGGCAATATAGGAATAATAGATTTTCAAACGAGCCTTAAATGCTTGCAAAGGAACAAACCGAGCACTCTCATTATTAATTCCAGAATTCCCAACAGCATTTATAGAGAAAGCAGGTGTAATTAGCCAACCTGAGTTTGCTTGTTTGCCCACTAACAAAGACTGAACAGCAGTAGTAACATTAAATGTATATGTCTTCGAAAATTGATTTATAGAGGCCGTATTAACACCTGTACCACCTTCAGATAATAAGTATTTTAAACCATAACTATTTCTTAGTGTACGATTCGTAGCATTTGTCTCTACTATTGATAATTGTCCAATTGTATTAATTAAATCAATATTATCTGCGGCCGTCAAAACCAATTCGGCTTTGTTTACAGCTACATTTCGATTTCCTTTCAGATTCAATAAATAGGGAAATTCTATCTTTGTTGCAACACCAGTTCCAGACTGCACATAGGTCAATCCGCTTGTTAGAGTAGAAGCAACAAGATCACCAGGTTTTTGCAATGCCGCTAAAGGTCCGGATTTAATGGACTTTATTTGATTAAACCGTGCTAGTAATTCCGGAGTAAACGAATTAGATAAAGAGAAATAGTAATCTATATTGTACAATTTTGCATCACCCGGATTGTGATAATACAAAGTCATCCGAGAGAACCCTGGATTAAAATTAATTATCGCTCCAGCGGATGTAGCGGTTGATTTAAACAACATTCCTGGAAAATAATTTCTAAATGCCTTACCTCCAGCAGCTACATTTTTGTCGGCAAACTTACTCAACAATTCACGTCCAAAAGTGTCAGACATCCTGAATCGAAGCGTATCAAATTGTGCCGAATCGCCATTCATCGCTTTCGTCCGAATAGGGCGAGGACTAAAGGTATGACGACCTAAAATAGCGGCATCGGTCCGAATAGTTGAGTTAGCGAAATAATTAGTTTTTAAACTCAAACTATCAAGTAATCGATATACACTTAACGTTTGGGATTTAGTCGTATCTCCTTGAAAACCCGCATAAACCAATCTCAAAGTCAACGAATCGTAGACTGATGTTTCATTAGCAAATAAAGTATCAATATTCGAAACTTGAGTAAAAAAAGATGTCTCAGATGTACCTAAAACGGGATGATTATAGCTACCGGCTAACAATACAGACGGAGATCCTGTATAAATCGAATCGATCAAAACTGTCGAAGATTTAACTGTAATCGTATCCGAATAATTCAAACCCACTTCCACGCTAAACAAATCGTCGCCGATTTCTTTAGGTGTATCACAGGATGCAAGGAATAAGGAAAGAATTCCTACCCATTTAATTGCCGGACATTTCCAAGTAGGTTTTTTCGAAGAAATCGAGGTCATTATCGGCAATATTTTGAGAAGTTTTATGTTGATATTCATCAATAATCGATTGAATACGGCTGTTATCCGCATTTTCTAAAGAAACTATTTTGTCCGCATACTCTGCACCTATCTTAATAAAGGCTTCGTAATTCCCACCAGCTAAACTTCCTAAGTTAGCTTCATCTAAGTCACCAATCTTCACTTTCTCGATCAGATCGTCTGATTCAAACGTGAAATCAAAGGCTGAATTGTGTGGAGAGAAAATAGTTTTCGAATCTTTGTAAATGGGGTGATTCTGGTAATGAGTCGATATATACAAAGGCACTAAACTTGACATCCAGTCATTACAATGAATGATATCGGGTGCCCAACCTAACTTCACTACCGTCTCTAATGCTCCTTTGCAGAAGAAAATTGCACGCTCGTGATTGTCTGGATAAAACGCGCCCTCCTTATCGTTAAGCACATATTTACGTTGGTAGTAATCTTCGTTATCGATGAAGTAGACTTGTAATTTCGCAGCCGGAATACTCGCTACTTTAATGGTCAAAGGCTTTTCCTCCTCACCCATTGGAATGGTAATACCTGAAAGACGAACCACTTCGTGCAAACGGTTTTTACGCTCATTGATCGAACCAAATCTAGGCACTAAAATTCTGATTTCCATGCCTCTTTCCTGCATTGCAGTCGGAAGAGCACGTACGAAATCTGCAATTTTTGATGTGTTTTGAAAAGGATCTACCTCACTTGAAACGTAAAGAATACGTAATTTGGCCATTCTAAATTGATTATTATGGGGAAATTACCCCAAAAAACATTACAAAAGTACAAAAAAATAATCGGATTACCACCATCATTATACAAGGAAAGGTCTTTAATTTGCCATTTGATTTAGAAACCTTATGCTAAAGTCGATAGTAAAATACCTTATTTCTAGTTTACTAGCAGCCGGCTTGTTGTATTGGGCTTTTTCCAAAAGTGAATTGCACTACAATGACATCCTGCTCACCTTTCAGCAAGCTGATTACAATTGGGTAGCCGCATCTGTCATCATCGCCATCCTCTCCCATCTTTTACGAGCTTTGCGCTGGGAGCAATTATTAGGAGCAATGTCCTATCATCCAGGAACTGTGCGCACATTTTCGGCCGTATTAATCGGCTATTTCGCTAATTTTTTAGTACCTCGTTTGGGTGAGGTTTCGCGCTGCGGATCTTTGAAAAAAACAGCTGACATTCCCTTTGAGGAATCTTTTGGGACCGTTATAACCGAGCGCCTTGTCGACCTACTCAGCCTGGTCGCACTGGTAGGCATTACCTTCATTTTTGAATGGGAGCCACTTCAGCAAAGCCTCTTCCCTACCTTGAAATTACCCTCTGGAACGCTTATTATCGTGGCTTCTGTACTAGGATTAATCGGATTAGGAGTACTTTGGAAATTTAAAGATCTGCTGAAAAACGTAGGGGAAGAATCCAAAATTGGAAAAATGCTACTGGGCTGGATTGCTGGTATCGGCAGTATTCGAAACCTGATTTCCCCCGGAAAATTCATCGGATACAGTATCGGAATTTGGCTGTGTTATTTCCTGAGCACCTATACACTGTTTTTAGCCTTCCCCATTAGCGAGAACCTAGGCCTTAGTGCCGCATTAACAGTTTTAGTGATGGGAACTTTCGGAATGGCCACACCTACACAAGGTGGCATAGGGGCCTATCACAGTCTAGTGGCGTCTGCGTTTGTATTCTATGCTTTGAGCTACAAAGAAGGATTTATGCTGGCTACCTTTTTCCACGGAACTCAAATGATTACTCTTTTGTTATTGGGTGGATTAAGTTTTATTTTAAATTTGTTTTTACCCAAAATTTCGTCCCGTGTCGAACAAAACTGAACATAAAATAGTCTCTCTAACGGAAGCCATTGAGATTCGCAAAGCATGGAAATCGGCTGGGGATAAAGTCGTTTTCACTAATGGCTGCTTCGATATTTTGCATTTAGGCCACGTCGACTATCTAGAAAAATCGAGTGAATTTGGCACTCAAATGATTGTTGCTATTAATTCCGATGCTTCGGTACGAACACTAGAAAAAGGAGTCGAGAGACCCGTTAACTCGGAATATGCTCGCGCACGTCTGATTGCTGCTTTGGGATTTGTCTCCCTGGTCATTATTTTCGGGGAGTCGACGCCATTGGAACTCATTCAGGCATTGACTCCTGATGTGTTAGTTAAGGGTGACGATTATACGATTGAGACGATTATAGGGGCCAAAGAAGTATTAGCCACCGGCGGAGAGGTAAAAACCATCGCGTTAGTTCCAGATTATTCAACCACTCAAATCATTCAAAAACTTAAACAATAACCTTATGTATTTCATTGCCATTATTTTTGGAGTCGCAGGTATGCTTATCTCTTGGCGACTAAAATCGAAGTTTAAAACATATTCACAGACACCTCTACAAAGCAATTTGTCTGGACAAGAAATCGCCGAGCAAATGCTCGCCGATCATGGAATCCACGATGTGCGCATCATCTCGGTGGGAGGTCAATTAACAGACCATTATAATCCTGCAGATAGAACAGTCAATTTAAGCGAGGATGTATTCCACGGCCGAAACGCCGCTGCCGCTGCAGTAGCTGCCCACGAATGTGGTCACGCTGTACAACATGCCAGAGCCTATTCTTTCTTGCAATTACGTAGCGCCCTAGTTCCCATGCTGAGCATCGCGAATGGATTCATGCCCATCCTATTAATGATAGGTATGTTTGCCCTGTATTCTACTGGAAACTCTACCCTATTAGCCATTGGTGTAGCGCTTTTTGCGATGGCTACTTTATTTAGCTTCATCACACTACCAGTCGAATTCGATGCCTCGAATAGAGCGTTGAATTGGATCAAAGAAAAAGGAATCGTGACACCTACTGAATATGAGATGTCAAAAGACGCGCTTTGGTGGGCTGCAATGACCTATGTCGTGGCAGCGTTGGGTATGCTGGCGCAATTGCTTTATTATTTGAATTTGTTGGGTGGGAGAAGCAGGGATTAGAGTATAGATTATAGAGTAGAGAGTAGAGATAAATTAACAAAAAAGGGAGCGTTTGCTCCCTTTTTTGTTATGTCCGAAGGAAAAGAGTCCGAAGGATAAATACCCCATCTCTACTCTATACTCTCTACTCTATACTCTCTAATCTACATTAAGCTTCGACTTCCGATAACTATACCCAAAATAAATCAACACACCAGCCAAGCACCAATACATAAAGCGCTCCCAGTTCGTTGCCCCCATTTGAGTCATCAAATATAAGTTTACTAATAGACCTAATACAGGGATTAGAGATAATTTCTTCGTTACACTGAAAAAGGCCATCACCGCCCAGATAACAAAGAAACCAAACATAATGAAGTGATCCGCTTTTGCTTCGCCTGAATACAATCCTTCCAGCCACTCTCCTAGATTTACGCCGGAATTAACAATTAAAACAAGCGCTAAAATCAGTGATAAACCCACGTAATAACTAGAGTTGATATAAGGGATTTTGAATTTAGATTTCTTTTGATTCTCCGGGTCAAGATCTAAAACTAATACACCTCCGCAGACTAATACGAATGCAAACAGAGTGCCTATTGAACTTAAGTTAATTACCTCTTCTAGGTTCGCAAATAGGGCCGGAACACCAACTAAGACTCCGGTCATGATGGTGGAGAAGGAAGGTGTGCGGTATTTAGGGTGGATGCGGGAGAAGGCTTTTGGCAATAAACCATCACGTGACATGGTCATCCAGATTCGGGGCTGACCTAATTGATAAACTAATAAAGCGGATGTTAAGGCGATTACGGCGCTAGCAGCTACGATTCCAGCCACGCCTGGCAAGCCCACGTGCATGAACATGAAGGCTAAAGGATCCTCAATTCCAGTTAATTGTTGAGATGGTACAATTCCAGTCAAAACCAAGGTAACAAGTACATATAAAACCGTGCAAATGATCAAGGCATACATCATGGCTTTGGGAATATCCCGCTGCGGATTCTTGCATTCCTCTGCCGTCGTGGATATGGAATCAAAACCAATGTAGGCAAAACAAACGGCTGCCACACTCTTCAAAACTCCAGAGATTCCATTAGGTGCAAATGGCGTCCAGTTCTCTACCTGCACATAAAAAGCACCCACTCCTACCACAATCATGATGACGAGTAACTTTAGGACTACTAAAATATTGTTCGTGTTTTTTGACTCCTTAATTCCAATATAGACTAAATAGGTGATGGCCACCGTAATCAAAAGGGCAGGAATATTAGCTACAAAATGCCACCCAAAAATCGTAGGAGCCGACATATAGGCCGTGTAACCTTCTCTTAAATTCACCGATAAAGCTTCGAATTTCTGACCTGAGGCTAGTGCTGCGGTCGTCTCGGTGAAGGCTCTTTTGGCAGATAAATAATCCATCGTGATAAACTCAGGAACGTGAACACCTAAGCCTTCTAATAAATCTACAAAGTATTTTGACCACGAAATGGCCACTGCCACATTCGAAATCGCATATTCTAATAATAAATTCCAACCCAAAATCCAGGCTACAATCTCCCCCAAACTTGTATAAGCATAGGTGTAGGCACTACCAGAAATAGGCACGGTAGCCGCAAAACGGGCATAACAGAAGGCCGTAAACATACATGCCATCGCAGTAAATACAAATAACATGGATACCGCTGGTCCTCCATTCGCTGAGGCCTGACCTATCGCAGAGAAAATACTCGCACCGATGATCGCCGCCACTCCCATGAAGGTTAAATCCCGCACACCTAGATTGCGATCCATCGAATTACCTTCGAGGCTTTCGATTTCTAATTGATCAGAAATAATTTTATCAATGGATTTCTTGCGAAAAAAACTAGACCACATACGGTATTGGATTGTGAATGAAGGGACAAAAATACATCTTTCTGAAAGAAATTCTAATTTGATTGTTTTCGATTACCTTTGTGACATGTCTGTCGCAGTCGTCATTTTAAATTATAATGGTCAGAAATTCCTCGCTGAATTCCTACCCATTGTCATTTCTACCACACCTAATGCAACGATTTACGTGGCAGACAATGGCTCATCAGACGATTCTTTAAAACTTTTAGCCTCCGATTTTCCTGTCGTTTCAGTGTTATCATGGCCAGAAAACTTAGGCTATGCCGGAGGATATAATTTTGCTCTTGGCCAAATAAAAGCCGACTATTTTGTTTTAATGAATTCGGATATCGCACCGCGAATGAATTGGTTGGAACCTTTAGTGGCCTATTTTGAAGCTCATCCACTGATCGCGGCTGCGCAACCTTTTTTACTAGATTATCACAAACCTGATTATTTTGAATATGCTGGTGCAGCAGGTGGATTTTGGGATTGCCATGGATACCCATTTTGCAGAGGGCGACTTTTCGATACACTAGAAAAAAATGAAGGCCAATATGCCACTTCTATCGTCAATTGGGCCTCAGGTGCTTGTTTGATGGTTCGTGCTGAAGCTTTTCACAAAGTAGGCGGCTTAGACCCCTACCTTTTTGCGCATATGGAAGAAATCGACTTGTGCTGGAGAATGCAAAGAGCTGGATATACCATCGCTGCCGTAGCCAAAAGCGAAGTACTACACGTAGGTGGCGGAACATTGAATAAAGAGAACCCCTTCAAAACCTACCTGAATTTCCGAAACAATCTGATTTTACTTTACAAAAACCTAGCACCATCTCAGCGTTTTTCGACCATTTTAGTCCGAATGATCTTAGATGGAATCGCAGGTATAAAGTATTTAACGGAAGGAAAATTTTCATCCTTCATGGCTATCCTAAAGGCACATTACGGATTCTACATCTACCTTTTTGCCGTAAAAGAAAAACACAACTTACCAGATGACTTGCAAAAATTATGGCCAAAGAGCTACGATGGTAGCATCTTAAAAGACTATTTCCTGAAAAGCAAAAAGAAATTTAATCAGATCAAATTCTAGATATCCCACACACTTGGATTATTTCTTTGACGTAAATAGCGGCGGATATTCATCCAAAACGCTAAAATCAAATAAATAATCACAGGGGAACCCATCGTGATAAACGAGGTATAAATAAAGTACAATCGAATGCTACTGGTGGAAATATTTAACTTCTCTCCTAAGCGAGTACAGACGCCAAATGCCTGATTCTCAACAAAAAATTTCAGTTTTTCCATAGGGTGATATTTAAAAGTCCAAATTTAAGCAAATTTAATAGCAAATAACATTAACTTAAAATAGTGATATAAAATATTTATATTATTATATTATATTTTAAATTAATTCGAAATTTCTTTAAAAAGTCTTGCATGCAATTGTTTTCTTTCTACATTTGAGAGCTTGAAAGACTTTCGTCTGGATGGCATTAATATTTTTAACATTTTTTTTATGCAAACTGGTAAAGTAAAATTTTTCAACGAG